>Ga0080004_1133676_pt1 | contig 10829 bp, 7 predicted proteins | sample WasSprMetagenome_FD_69207 | JGI IMG/M metagenome (GOLD analysis project Ga0080004, IMG submission 69207) | Sulfidic aquatic microbial communities from Washburn Spring, Yellowstone National Park, USA - WS (SPADES assembly) (version 2) | ecosystem: Environmental > Aquatic > Thermal springs > Hot...
GACTATGAAGAATACTATGGGGTCTCGCTCAATAAACCTCTGGTAGAACTGATATGCGATGTAGAACATTATATAGGTTTTACCACTGCCCTGCCAATGCCAGATCAATCCACGGTTTAAGCTGTGTTCTCCTCTGAGATAGTCCCTAATTTTCTTGACTGCCTCTATTGTAGCCCAATATTGGTTGTATCGTGGAACGATCTTTCTCCTCTTGTCAATACCCTTATAGAATATAAACCATTTAATGAGATCGAGTATTCTCTCTCTTCCCAGTAGGTCTATTATATTGTATTCGCCGCTCTTGCTCCTCCACTTATTATGACTCCTCTCTCTACCCCTCCAGTCTCCAAGCATTGGTATGTAGACTGAGTCCTCGTCACCAACGTAGACTACTCCCAGCTGGACGTACTTGAATAGCCAGGGGGCCTCCGCCTCATATCTGAGGAGTTGTGCAACACCCTCTTCAATAGCTCTCTCACCAAGCCTCGATGGATCCTTAGCTTCGATGACAACTATTGGTATACCATTAACGTAGAGGATGAAGTCTGGTCTTATATCCATGTGCTCTCCGTAGAACTGTACCTCTCTACACACTGTGAAATCATTGTTATCTACATTGTCATAGTCCAGTAGCCAAACCCTAACCTTCTTCTTATCCTCCTCTATGTCTATACCTCTCCTAAGATACTCTAGGAATACATGTGGCTCAGCATTCTCGAGTAAATCCTTAACTCTGTCGAATACACTGTCTATTTTATTATTCAACCCCGAAGCATTTAAAGCCTTCTCATTAAGCCTCTTAAAACTCGCCTTAAACAAGTCATCAATAAATACTGATCCACGAACATACCTTGGGCATAAACTACTCTCACGCCAACCAAGCTCTTTGAGTCTATCCAGCAAAACCCCCACGATACCTATCTCGCTCAAGCAATCACCCCTTTACCTCTAAATGGTTTTAAGGGATATCGTTTCGTCTTCAAGCATTTTCTCCAAGTACCTTACCAACTCTATAGTCATTAAGATGATCATCTCTGTTGTAGTTCTTGGAGCTGGACCTGGATGAGGTCCTCCATATTGAGTAAACTCTGCTAAATACTTTACAAGACTCTCAAGGTTCTTCGAGAAATCTTTTGCTTCTTCTATAACCTCGATTTTAGGGATGAATTCGTCTCTAATTATAGAAAGCGAGTTCCTTACGGAAACCCTCGCACCTTCAACATCGTTTCCCTCCAATCTAGCATTAGCATCCCACAAGTAACTAACAGCTTTATTAAGAACTGGTTGCTCCAAGCTTAGTGAAAGCAAAGCTACTTCTATTCTTGAGAAATACTCAAGCGCTCTCTCAGCATCATAACCTATAAGCTTAAGTTCAAATGGTAATAAGGGCTTGCCATCGTAAGCTGTAATAACAATTGTAATACGATAATTATCCCCAACATTAATCCGGGTTGCCACGTCCACAGGTATTACAATACAAGGAAGCCACTTGTTCAATGACGTTGAAAAATATTCCTTAGTTTTTAAAACAAGTTCTTTGAATAGTTTAAATCTCCCCAAAAGTTTACCCGTTTCATTCCTAAGCTCAACAACGTAGCATCTTAGCTCCTTGTTTCTCTCTATATGAGGAAAAACCCTAGTAAGCTCCCCTAAGTCGATATAATAGTATTTTTCCGAAGAATCGAAGTATGCGTTAGAGCTAATTATAGCAGGCATTTAATCCTCCACCACCCTAACCTTACCAGTCAACAACAAATCCATCAAACCCCGCTTCAAACGATCAAGCCTAATCCTCTCTTCACGATACAACTCAATAACCCTATCAACAATGGAGAGAATCTCGGCTATTCTTTGCTGTTCGTCTAGAGGAGGTTCTACTAACTTAATTCTTTTGACTGAGTTTAAGTCTAGGTGTAAGACATTCGTTCCTCGTGCTAGGCTCTTCATTGTTTTCCTTACTTCACTCCATGATAGTTGGTAATAGTAGAATAATGCGTTGACTTGTTTTTTGGGTTGTAGCTTTACTAAATCCATCGAATAAACTAATATCTCTCCTTGAGATCTGAGGTCTTCGTTTATGTATAGAGGGGCACCTATAATAAACCCTTTACTCATATCAGTTATGGCAATAAGAAGGTCTCCTGCATCTACCACGTGCTTCTTCTCTATTTTACCTTTAAACCCATCTGAGAGATAAACAGGCTCCCCGTTATGTTTCCATCCACCCTCCTTCTCCAAATCGTTTATTGTAACGAATCTGATTGATGCCCGCGTAGAAGATAGATCATTTTTTCTATAAGAAAGCCCTCGTTGAAACTCAAAAAGTTCGCCTAAATACACTATTTTCCATTCTCTTGGTATTTTCCCTATTTCTGTTTTTTGGAACTCTGTTTCTCTGTAGAAGACTGGTTTGCCGTTTTCCTCTCTAACCCTTATCCTCCCCATTAACAATACGTTCATTAAAGCTTTCTTCAAACGTTCAGTCTTAGCTATTATTTCATCAGTTCTCTGAATAGCTTTATCAACTGTTGAGAGAATATCAGCAATCGTTTGTTGCTCCTTTATAGGTGGAAGGGGAACTAAGAAATTGCTTATCGTTGATAGATTTAAGGACGGCATTGTAGTTTTTAAGAGATAATTACTTGTCTTAACGGTACATAAATAATAAAATAAAAATAAGTTGTCAATATTTTCATGAAAAGGTTCTACGACTGCTAGATGATTTACAACGTATGAATCTTCTTTTAATATTGCTCTTTTTTCTAGCCTGATGGATTCTCCACTTTTGGGAAATATTATAGAACCTTTTTTAAACTTCTTTAATTTTAAATCTGAAACTGCATATTCATTTATTAAATCGTATTTTACCGGATATTTTTGCTCTTGCAACTCTGTTAAATGCTGAACACGAATAAAAGGGTATTTTCCATTTTTGAAATATTTTTCATCCTGCGGAGCTGTGTTACCTGCATATATTTTAGCTATGCTTCCTAGATTAATAATTTTCCATTTTTTAGGAATTTTTCCTATTGGTGTTTCTTTAAATTCAGTTTCTTTATAAAGCTTCATGTGTTTTCACCTAGAGCTCTTGAAAGTTCGTTCATTATGTGTTCTATCTTTTTGAGTAGCTGGCTTTTCTCTTCTTCTATTCTTTTTAGTTCTTCGTATTCTTTGAATATGTCTAAGGATTCCTTTTCTTCTAAGGGTGTTACATATAATGTTACGTTTAAGTTGTAGTCATTACTCTTAATTTCCTCGATTGAAACTATTTTTGAGAAGCCATGTATTTCGGAGTGGTTTCTATAGGTTTTCACTATTTTCTCTATGTTATCCTCTCCTAGTATGTTTAGTCTTCTTATTTCTGGGTGCGGCTTATACTCGTTACTCGCGTTTATGAACAGGACCTTGTCTCTGCGGTCCTCGGGCTTGTTCTTGTTAAATACTATTACTGCTCCCGGCGCGCTTGTATTAAAGAATAGCTTCTCGGGGAGAAGCACAACAGCTTCCACAAGGTCTTTCTCAATAATCTTGCTTCTAATCTCCCTCTCTCTCCCCCCTCTGAATAGTGCTCCTTGGTCAATCACGACCACGGCCTTCTTGCCAGCGGTATATAGCAATAGCTGTATCCAAGCCCAATCAGCTGTGTTGTTCGGGGGGTAGCCGTATAGATAGATTTTTCTGAGCTCAGGCTTGCTGAGTTTATCCTCCCCATAGCCATCTTGGTTCCATGGTGGATTAGCAATAGCGTAGTCAGCGCTCCGTCCACCCACCTCCTTAAGAAACTCAGGGTTAATCAAGCTGTCACCAAAGAAAATATTTGCATCCGCTTTTATGCCATGTAACAGGATGTTCATCTTGGCTACGGCAACCATATCCCCGTTCCTGTCTTGCCCTATCAGCAATAGTGATGGCTCCTGCCCGCTGATCTTCTCCTTCACGTATCTATAGGACTCAATGAGCATGGCCGCAGAGCCGCATGCCGGGTCAACAATGATGCTCTGGTCCTCTGGGTCCATTAAGCGAACCATCAGCTTTATCACTTCTCTGGGCGTGTATGTCTCGCCCTCCTTCGCCTTCATTGGAGCGAAATACGATAGTATCCACTGATATGCATCGCCGATTACATCGTAGTCCACCTGGCTGAAGTCGTACTTGTTGAAAAGCTCAACGAGCTCAACTAGAATAGGCCTAAGGTCATCCTTAGCGGCTAGCGTTGATAAGCCGACCTTATCTACAAGCTTTTTAAGCTCATCGAGAGTGAGCCCGGCTTTGGAGCCCGAGTTCATCTCAGCTATCTTGATTAAGGCCTTCTCTATTTCCTTCACGGACTCGGCGCTACGGGAAACAACGCTCCATGAGTACAGTTTATCTTCTCCCTCATCATAAAGCCTTATGTACTCATCATTAGCTATTGTGTATGCCTCCTCTTTCGACAGACCATTAGTTATTTCTCTTTCTGCAATTGCTTCCCACTTATCGCTTATTACCTTGTAGAACAACAGGAGAAGAATGCTCTCGTAAGGAACGGCTGTTCTGATGACATCAGCGGCGCTCTTGAGAAGCCTGAGAACCTCGTCCTTGCTGGGTGTTTTAAAGCCAATGTTGCCCTGAATGACAAACTGGTATAAAGTCCTGCCATCATGTGATTTGCCGATTTCCTTCAGCAATCCAGCCTTCTTTAGTGGAGAGAGAACCTTGTAGACGTTATCAATGCTTTTGCCAGCTTTGGAGAAGGCCCTCTGAGCCTCCTCGGCAGTGAAAGCCTTGCTCCCAATCTCCCTGTAAAGAATAAAGAAGTAATCCCTAACCCAAGAAGGCTCTATTTTGGAGACCCTAACCCACAAATCGAGCATCAATATGCCACCTTATAGATCTTTTCATCGAACTACCTTAAAAATATTTTGGGTAGTTAATTCGTAATACCAAACGTTTCTGAAATCAAGGCTATCTGAACTAATAGTGGAGTTAAAAGCTACAGCTTATCAACTTTTTCGTAATTATTCTAAATTATTTTATTAAGTATATAAATTCTTATAAACATACTCGATATGAAAAGAGAAGTGTAGATTCCGATTTCAGCGATGTCCATGGAAGCATTAATGATCTGAAAACCTTCATGAGGAACGTTGGGTGCGAAGAGCTTGAGTCTAGCAGAGAAGATCAGACCAACACTGTCCTCGCTCAGGTTCAACAAGCTGCTAGAGAGCGACAAGACTGAGAGAACAGAGAGAATTAAAAGCTCACGTCGAGTTCGGGAATGATTAACGAGAAAAACAGTTCTACTAATCCACACTTCCAGTAGGTTGAAAAACGCTTATACCAATAGAAAAAGCATGTTAGCCTCTGGCACAACGACCATATTGTATAGCTAACCCAGACATTCTTTTGAGCGCAATCGTTATATTGACGATCGATCACCACTACTAGTATTTTAACCTAATTTTTGGTCAAGGCTCTTATACAAATCACTTTTGCTTTTCGCTACGTTTATCCACGGTTGGGGGGATCCTCCCTCCTGATAGAGCGATGCTTCCATAGCCCCCTAAGCTGGAAAGTGTTCATTAGACTTTTTCCTTATAAGAAAAGAGTTAGAGACCGCGTTCGCCTCATCGACAATAGGAGTGGGAGGATCCCTCCTCAACTGCTCATATTTGCTCATAGAATCATTTGTGCATGATACCAAACGCTTAGTATTATTTTACGCGCAAACATGAACAACAGATGCGCATAGCGGCTCATGGAGCGTTTTCAAAGCAATTAAAACAGGCAAGATACGGGAGGATCTCCCGTGGAGCATTAACTTCATCGGTTTTCCCAAACCTATGGGATTCAATGGGACATTACTATATGGAAGGTGATTATCTCCGTGAACAATTATGAGCAACAGATACGCGCAGCTAATATCAACCATAAGCTATAGTTTCTGGCAACTGGTATGCAACTGTGCACAGCTGTTGCTATCAACTATGCGCAAGCATGAGTAACTAAAATTACGCAATTCCAGTTTCTCATGAAAATATCTTAGCTAAACCTATTAAACTGCTTGATTTAATCATGCGAGTTGCGGGTCAAATGTTCCCAATCTTGTTCTTTTTTTAATTTAGCTTGCAAGCCTAACATGACGGAAACGAACAGGGCGAAGGAGGACCCTCCCCGATGAAGCTGAATCCTTATCACCTTCTTTCCAGCTGCGGAGGACTCTGTAGCTTAGTCTTCTCCCTTAAGCTCCAGCGCCCTAGCCCTGAGAGCAACCATTATGTCTCTTCCCGCCCATAAGGACGCCTACTCTAAAAACGTTGTGCTATACAAAGAGTGAAGCTTAGAATATTGCTTTTTACACGGAGCACCGCTCTCTAAGCTCGGCTTACCTGCATGATTTCACCACGCAATTTGCTCTCGCCTTAAACACTGAGAATTGATGGTCTCGAGCCGGGTGTTATATTTGATACCTTTAAACACCTTTGAATAATGTTTAGTTATGTTTTCAGAACAATGCTTCTCTTGGATGGGATGTAGAAATCCTCGAGGAAATAGTACCAGAGTATTCAAACACAAAAAGGGGAGAGCTGATTACGCTCTCTTCACGAAGGATGTATCTCCAAACAGCCCCATAACTTTCATAGAAGTCAAAAAGTTCGTCGAGATAAATAACGAGGTAATAAGAGAGAAGCTCAAGTACTCGTTTGACCTAGGAGTCAACTACACAATAATTACCGACGGGGACGCCCTCTACAAGGCGTTCGAGCCTGGAAAAACATCGAGCGACAGAACAGTAACTCAGCGGAGCATACTGAGAGACGACCCATACGAAATAGCCTTTAAAGCCTTAAACATAGCTAAAAAAGCAACTCAGGAAACCTGCCCAAGCAACTCTCGCTACAAATTCCATAGAGAGCCGGGCTCTACAAACTACTGCACCATCACCTAGCTCCACAAAATTACCATTCAGCGAGGAAAACGAAAAAGGTTATACTCAAAACACTGTCCGAGCCAACAAGTCCCATAAGATGGAAACCTTTTTTTAAAAAGTCAGGCAAACTCTTGAAAATAACAGAATAAGTACGCTAAACTTACGGGTAAAGATAAAACACCTAAATGAATACTTATAACAGACCGGGTAATACAAGAGTTAAAAAAGAAAGGGTTAATCAAATCGATCGAAAGAGGTCTTTACACAATAACCGAAAAAGGAAAAAGAGAAGCAAGCCTTTACTAAGGTTCATTAAAGAAACAAAAGAATAACATCTAAATTAAAACATCTTGGCTAACGAGAACAAAATCGAAAAACAGATAACGCTTAGTATAGTGATAGAAAGCATATTGGAAGATTTACTTATTTATTGATGAATGGATGCCTACTATTTAATCTCGATGCAAACTTTGTGCTAAGCGAGTAACATCATATAGCGTTTTGTTATAGTTTTTCCTGCTCTAGGACCTCTTCTATGGATTTGTCTATTATTTCTAGTAGCTTGTTTAGGTCCTTGTTCAACGCTGCCTCGCTCCTAACTATGGTGCTGTACTCGCTGACCGTGGCTACGTTTTTGGCTAATACTAGCTTCTTAACCTTGTTTATGCTTTCCACCAGCTTATCTATGCTCTCTACTTCCTTGCTCACAACTGCTTGGTACAGCTTCTGCCTTACCAGTTGCTTAACCTTGTTGTATATGCTCGTGTAGTGCTTTCCCTCAATGCTCTGGCTCACCCTGAAGCCTCCTTTGCCCTTGTATCCCCTCGCTATTAGGGCGGCTCGTAGCTTCAGGCTAATTATATCAGCTGAGGCGTTGACTGCTACATCCACGGGCAGGAGCTTCATGCCCAGCTCCTCCCGGACAACGCCTACCACATCGCTGAGCCTTGCCTGCACAGCTGATAAGACATGCCTGAGATGGCTTTCCACAACCACTGATTGAAGCCTAGATCAATAACTTGTCTTGCCGATGAAAACAGGTGTTTGAGAGATTCTGGTAAATCAGCTATTCTGTTATCTAGAGGCTTCATAACAAGCTCAGCAAGCTTTTTTACATGGTAAAGATAGCCTAGTAGCACAAGCTTGACAACATTAAGAAAGGGAAATCACAAATGTTATTAATAAATTGAATTGAGCGCAAGGCTGGAAACTGAAAGCGACGTGCGCGTGAAAAAGCCTTCAGTAATTATACTATTGCAAATAAATTCAACATAACAAATTTTTTTGAATTTGTGAAGAACGATTTAGTGCTAATGAAAAGTTAATGCCGTAGAACTTAACACGGATTATTCAAAAGTCTTGCTAGACATACATGGCACCAAGGGCTGATACGAATACTATTGTTACCTATACCTATGGAGATAAACAGATACTGAATATAAACTTAAGTGATAGATAAAAGCTATGTATTTAAAAGTCATAGTTCTTCTTCTTGTCACAAGCAAATACTTTATAACTAAGCGATTAAATGTATATGAGTAGAGACGTCATATGAAGGAGCCTTTCTTTTCACAGGTCGCTAAAATCGTTTCCATGGATATATCTAAAACATATGAAGAACTAAAGAAACCTCTTCTAGAAAACAAATGTAGAATTGTTGAAGAAGAGCCTCCTCATAAGATAATAGCTGAGCATGGCTGGGTATTTACGACTTCACCCACGAAGGTAGAGAAGGTCATAGCATTCTCCTAACACCCGTAGAATCAAAAACCAGAATTGTTGCGGCAACTTCGTTAACCACTGATTATAAAAATTACATAGCGTATAATCTAATAACCAGCATGACTTTTCTTATTTATATAGGTATAATTACATATTATTTATCAAAGCTCTCGGTTGTCGTATCTAACGTAAGGTCTGAACTTTATGTATTATACGCTATGTTCTTTGCTTTGATTGTTCTAACAATAATAGAAGTTACATGGACCATTTATGCGTACTGGAAAAGAAATTCGTTTGCAGATAATATCTTAAAGCTATTACCATAGAGCATATAACCATATGGAAATTTAGTTAACTAAACTATCAACTGGCAGCTATATGCCGCGGATTGAAAAAACGCAAGCAATATGCGAAAATAAAAACTACTAAACTACTATAAAAACCAAAAATAATAAGATAACCTTGACAATGAATGAAAGCAGAGTATGGATTACTTCTATACTAGGATGGTCCAATAATTTTTAATAGTTTATAAGGATCTTGATATATGTTCCATGGATTATCTTTATTCAGGGACATAGGTGGATCCACTACTATGTATATTCCTTCATGTGTTTTTGATGTAAAATATGTTATGTCGTCAATTTTTATACCTAAAACACTAGCCCATTTCTGTAGGTTGATTCCGATTTCTGTCGCATTTTTATTAAAATATACTAATGCTACTGCGTGATCCGCCCTTAAGTTTCCGTCTGTATCAATCAAGCCTACAAAGCTATTAAGGCCAACACTTCTATATAGAGTAGACAGTAGGACAGCATAATCATCGCAATCTCCGGCTCCCACTCTAAGAGTCTCGTTCGGCGGTGCGATGTATTCGTTTTCTATTAAGGGGTCGCTGACATACCTTATATTCGTTGAAACCCAGTGACCAATAGAGAAGAGCTTAAAGTAATCGTCGTCAAAGGCATAACTTGGGTAATAGGCTCTAAGCGTAATATAAACATTCTTAGAGGTAAAGATAGAGTGATAGTTATCCAATTTTAAAGAGTATAATCCTACGTCTTGATAAAACGGTAATGTGAAATTTATACGTAATGAACTATAGCGACCTGTTATATAGTTCTGGCCGGTGGATGTTATTACTTTTGCTAGTTGATTTTTTACATCTAGAAGATCTACGTAGATATCACACGTTCCAAAGCAATTACCGCTAACGCTAATTGATAGCTCATATACAATGTCGGGGTAAAGCAATACAAAAACCTTATCGTAACTCCTAGCACCAACTTGACTCGTGCCCTGAAAGACAATGCCAGATTTTCCTAAATATTCTTTCAGAATACCAACAGCTTTTTCGCGTATTTCGCTCTTAGCGGGAAATTCTCTTAAATAGCTCGCTATTGTTTGTTCAATGCTTGGTTTTTCTGATTCCGGCAGACGTGTGGACTGACTTTCTGACTTGGTTGTTGTGTGATATACCATAGGTTTCAAATTTATGTACTTCACTGCTATTATAGTAACACTAATCATAATTAATAAAACTATTATGAGCACTAATGGTGTCATCATGGCTTTTTTTGACATACCTCTATTTACCTAATTTATGTATTGTGTAATTGCTATGTATGTTTAATTGATTCAAATAGTAATAAGACTTTATTCTTCTTAAACATCGGAATACTTATGCGATATAGCCACACTCCCTTTTAAAAACGATTCAAACAATAAGGAAGGGTTCCAGGCATAGGTTTAGTAACACGACTAAAATCAAAGGACACCGAGCTTCAATGATTAACAAATTCAGAAGTTGAGAAATCATAAAATTTGACTAAATTCCGAAAATTACTACTGCGACAGCGACCTGAGTAGAACTATGAATCTATATTTTAGTGGAGGATGTGTGTCTGCTGACCTCCTCCCCGCCCTAAAGAGCGAGGGCTCCCTTGGGGCGGCTCACTGGTTCCCCGCATCTATTCGGGGATACATCTGTCCTCTGCGGGGCAGTCGGGGCGGCCAGAGATCCTCACAGTGTATTTGCCTAGTGGTTGTGCTCCCCGCATCCCACGCTGGCTTAGGGGCAACCACAGCTCACGATTAACTCATCATCAAGGAATAATTAAAATGAGAGAGCTTATAAGCCTTTATATTTCATCCCCGCCCTGAAGGGCGAGGCTTTCAGTTGTAAAGAGCTATG
>Ga0080004_1119199_pt1 | contig 10826 bp, 21 predicted proteins | sample WasSprMetagenome_FD_69207 | JGI IMG/M metagenome (GOLD analysis project Ga0080004, IMG submission 69207) | Sulfidic aquatic microbial communities from Washburn Spring, Yellowstone National Park, USA - WS (SPADES assembly) (version 2) | ecosystem: Environmental > Aquatic > Thermal springs > Hot...
TGGCTAGCGCAAATTTTTCTTCTAAAATTTTACTCGTTTCAAAATAATAGAGATTGAATTTTTCAGAAAGTAAAATTGCCTGAGTTCCCTTTCCAGAACCTGGGGGTCCCATCAAAATTATCACTAATTTTTTAGATTTTTTCATATTCTCTCATTTGTAATTGGGCATTAATTTCTCGAAGGGTTTCTAAAATCACTGAAACTAAAATCAAAACAGAGGTACCACCGACCAAAAATCGAAAGGCTACAATTTTGGTAATGCTTCCGACAATAGTTGGCATAATGGCAATAATGGCTAAAAAGAGAGCTCCAAATGGTAAAATTTTCTTTAAAGTTTCGTTCAAATATTTTTTGGTGCTTTCTCCTGGTCGAATTCCTGGAATAAAGCCACCACTTTTTTGCAAATTTTCTGCTATTGTTTTTGGATCAAAAACTACCATTGTATAAAAATAAGTAAAGACAAAAACAAAAATAAAATATAATACCCCATGAATTATTGGATTTTCGAGAATCAAACTTAATTCTTGAGCGATTTTTCCCAATACTCCAGGATGCTTACTAAAAAATCCAATAAACATTGAAGGAAGTGTTAGCAGAGAAAGAGCGAAAATAATTGGCATCACTCCTGCAGGATTTACACTAATTGGAAGATAACTCGAAACTCCACCATACATTACCCTTCCTCTAATTCTTTTTGAATAAACTACAGGAATTTCTCTTTTTGCTTCTGTAACAATTGTTACACCATAAATTATAAAAAGAACCATCAAAATAAATAAAAGATAAAGAGATAAAATTTTAGAAAAAGGATAATTTAATTCTAAAAATTTTCGAAATTGGGTTATCATTGTACCTACATTACTAGGAAAATCAGCAATGATTCCTGCTAAAATTAACAAAGAAACTCCATTCCCTAATCCCTGTGAAGTAATTATTTCTCCCAACCACATCAAAAATATCGTTCCTGCAGTTACAGTAAAAACTGCTACTAATGTGTCGAAAAAAGAAAGAGAGGCAATAGCTCCTTGACGTGAAAAAAAAGTAAGCATTGCAAAAGCTTGAAGTGCTGCAATTGGTACTGTTAAAATTCTTCCATATTGCTCAAATTTTTCTCTTCCAAGTTCTCCTTCTTCTTTGTAAAGTTTCTCTAATTGAGGAAAGATCATTGTGAGTAATTGTAAAATTACTACTGCGGTAATGTAGGGTCCCATTCCAAGCATAACAATAGAAACTCTTTCTAAAGCTCCTCCAGCAAAAATATTTAAAATCCCTAACATTCTGAAAGTTTCAAAAAAGGCTTGAAGTTCTTTAGGTTTAATACCTGGAATTGGAATATGAGCTAAAAAACGAAAAATCGCAAAAATTGCCAAAATGAGCAAAATTTTTTTTCTTAAATCTTCAATTTTGAAAACCTGAGCAAGATTTGTTAAAAACATAATATTTATTTAATTTGACCTCCAACTTTTTTAATTTTTTCTTTAGCTTTTTCAGATAATAAACAATTTTCAATAATTAATGGTTTTTCTAGCTCTCCCCTTCCTAAAATTTTAACAGGTGGTATTTTACCATCAATTCTCCTAATTATCCTCTTTTTCACTAAAATTTCTGGATTAACGATATCTTGAGCATTGAAAACTCTATTTAAAGTATCTAAATTGACAATGGCAATCTCTTTTTTGGCTCCAAACCTATAACCTCTCAGCTTTGGATACTTTTTCAAAATTTCTCTTATGATTGGTTTTAGCCTTCTTCCTGCTCTTGCCTTTTGTCCCTTAATTCCTCTTCCACAATAAGTGCCTTTTTTTCCCCCTCTTCCAATTCTCTTTAGTTTTTTTAATGGATGGTTCCTTTTTAATTCATGTAGTTGCATATTATTATTTTGATTTTTTTACCTTAAGCTGTAATAAGGCTTTTATTGTTGCTCTAGCATTGTTTATTGGATTTCCAGTTCTTCCTAAAAGTTTTGAAGAAATATCTTTAATACCAGCAAACTGACAAATAGTCCTGACAACACCTCCTGCTACTAAACCTCTTCCTTTTCTTTGAGGTTTTAATAAAACTTCAGCAGCTCCATATTTGGCATAAACTTCATGTGGAATTGTTCCGTCTACTATAGGTACTTCAATCAAATTCTTTTTCGCTTGATAAGAAGCTTTTTCAACTGCCTGAGCAACATCTAAACCTGAAGCTACACCCACACCAACTTTTCCCGCCTTATTACCACAAACCACTACTGCTCTAAATCTTAATCTTTTCCCACCAGCTCGAGTATGGGCCACTCTAGTAAGATCCAATAATTTAAACTCAAGTTTTTCTTGATTTTGGTTTTGCTCCATATTTTTAAAATTCTAACCCCCCTTCTCTTGCTCCTTCGGCTAAGGCTTTTATTCTTCCATGATACTTATAACCAGCTCTATCAAAAACTATTTTTTTAATATTTTTAGCCAAAGCTTTTTTTGCTAAAAGCTTTCCAACCTCTTTTGCTTTTTCGACCTTTGTCAATTTTTTTTCCAATTTTAACTCCAAATCGCTTGCTGCCAAAAGGGTGTGAGATTTTGTATCATCAATTAATTGAGCATAAATGTGTTTATTTGACCTAAAAACACAGAGTCTGGGTTTCTCAGCAGTGCCAAAAACTTTTTTTCTTATTCTCTTGTGTCTTTTTTTCCTTTTTTCTTTTTTTGTTAATTTCATAAGATTTTATTTAGCTGCTGCTATTGCTTTTTTACCAAGTTTTTGCCTAATGACTTCTCCGAGATATCTAATACCTTTTCCTTTATAAGGATCTGGGGGTTTTACTCTTCTAATTTTTGCTGCAACTTCTCCTACTAATTCTTTATCAATACCTGAAACAGAAATTATATTTTTCTCAACAGAAAATTTTATTCCTTCTGGGCACTCTATTCTAACAGGGTGAGAAAAACCTACTTCCAAAATTAAATCGTTCTTATCTAACGATGCTTTATATCCTACTCCAACAATTTCTAACTTTTTTTCAAATCCCTTTGTTACCCCCTCTATCATATTAAATATTAACTGTCTATATGTCCCCCACAAAGATTTAATTTTTTTCATTTTTTTTCTTTGAATAGCAGGAAAAACTTTAATTTCTTTATCTTTTACTTCAACTTTCAGTTCTTGAGGTAATTGACGTCTAATTTCACCTTTTGGTCCTTTTACAATAATTTCTTGATTTTCAATTTTAACTTGAACGTTTTCTGGAATTAAAATTGGTTTTTTGCCTATTCTAGACATGGTTTTACCAAATTTCACACAAAACTTCGCCACCAATATTCATCTTCCGAGCTTCTTTATCTGTAAGCAAACCTTTAGAAGTAGAAATTATTGCAATTCCATATCCACTTTTTACTGGTTTTATTTTATTTGCGGGTAAATATATTCTTTGTCCTGGTTTTGAAATTTTTTTAACTCCGCTTATGGCTCCTCTTTTTTCACTGTCATATTTTAGAGTAACTACCAAATATTTCTTTTTTCTTCCTTTTACCTCAACTTTTTCTATGAAACCTTCCTTTTCTAAAATTTTACAAATCCCCAGCTTTAATTTTGAAAATGGTATTTTTGTATTTTCTTTGCCCACAGCTTGGGCATTTTTAATTGCAACTAACATGTCAGCTACTGGATCCATATTTTTTACCAACTACTTTTTCTTACTCCAGGAATTAAACCTTTTGAAGCTAATTCCTTAAAACAAATTCTACATAAACCAAATTTTCTCATATAACCCCGCTTTCTTCCACAGCGAAAACATCTCCTTACAATTCGAGTTTTATATTTTGGTGGTTTTTTTGATTTTTCAATTTGAGCTTTAGTGGCCATGAATTTTAAGTTGATTTGATTGGAAAACCTAATAGTTTAAAAAGTTCAATGGCCTCTTCCCTATTTTTTGCTTTTACAACAATCGTAACCTCCAAACCAAACATAATTTTTGATTTTTCTGGAGAAATTTCTGGAAAAGTAATATGTTCTTTAATGCCAATTGTTAAATTACCTTTTTTATCAAAAGATTTCAAATCTATTCCTTTAAAATCACGAGTTCTTGGTAGAGCAATATGAATTAGTCTCTCTAAAAAATCATACATTCTTTTTCTCCTCAACGTTACTTTAGCTCCAAGGGGCATTCCTTTCCCTACCTTAAATCCGGAAATTGATTTTTTTGCTTTTGTAATAATTGGTTTTTGTCCCGTAATTAATGCAAGATCTTGAGAAATTGCCTCAATAATTTTTTGTTGTTCCTCCTTTGTCTTTCCAACTATCAACCTTCCAAACCCAACATTAACCACAACTTTCTCAATTCTGGGTACTGCCATTGGGTTTTTATACCCCAATTTTTCCATTAATTTTGGTACTACTTCTTTTTTATATTTTTCGAAAAGTCTCATCATTATTTAACTTGATCTATTATTCCCTTACATTTTTTACAAATTCTATATTTTTTTTCTTCTTTCACTTCGTAACCAACTCTTGTTGCTTTTTTACATTTTGGGCAAATTAATTTAACATTTGAAACATCAATTGGTGCTGGCTTTGAAACAATCTGACCTTTTTCGCCAGCCCTCCTTGGCTTTTGATGTTTTTTGACAATATTAATTCCCTCAACAATTATTTTTTTCTCTTTTGGCAAAACCTTTATTACCTGACCAGTTTTTCCTCTATATTTTCCTGCAATAACCAAAATTGTATCTCCTTTTTTAATTTTCATAAAATTAAACAAGTTCTTCAGCTAATGCGGCAACCTTTTCAAAACCTTTTTCTTTAACTTCTCTGGCTACAGGACCAAAAATTCTGTTTCCCAATGGCTCTCTTGTTTTTTTATCAACTAACACGCAAGCATTATCGTCAAAGCGAACATAGGTTCCATCTTTTCTTCTAATTTCTTTTTTTTGTCTTACAATTACTGCCCAAACAACATCATGAACTTTAACTTCTTTTCTAGGTTCGGCTTCTTTTATTACTCCAACGATTAAATCTCCCACTCTTCCATAGCGAGTGTTTCCTTTGCCCAAAATTCTAATACACTTTAAAACTTTAGCACCAGTATTATCTGTCACTATAAGTTTTGTTTGTGGTTGGATCATACTTTCCTATTACTTTCCACCTTTTTTCTTTAGAAATTGGACGAGTTTCTTCAATAATAACTATATCTCCGACTTTATATTCATTTTTTTCGTCGTGTGCTTTATATTTCTTTATGACTTTGTATCTCTTCTTATAAAGAGGGTGAACTTTTTCTTTCTCCACAGCTACAACAACTGTTTTATCCATTTTGTCTGAAATAACTTTTCCAATTAATCTTCTTTTTGGCATATTTTTATTTTGGTGGATTTCTTAATTTTTCCTTTAAAATTGTTAAAATGCGAGCAATGTCTCTTTTCGTTTCACCAATCATTTTGACGTTTTTTAACTTTCTGGCTTTCAAATCCAATTTCAATTTGAATAACTCTTCCCTTTTTTCTTTTAAAAGTTTTTGTAATTCTTCTGGTGTTTTGTTTCTTAAAAGTTTTGGTTTCATTTTTTTACAATTTTAGTTTTAATTGGAAGTTTATCGCTCGCCCTTTTTAAAGCTTCAATAGCTAAATCTTCCTCTAGACCATCAATTTCAAGGATTATTCTACCAGGTTTTATTGGAAAACAATAACCAACAACATCACCTTTTCCCCCGCCCATTGAGAATTCAACACCTTTTGAAGTAATTGGTTTATCAGGAAAAATCCTAAACCACAATTTTCCTCCTTTTTTAAAATACCTCAAAATAGCTCTTCTTGCAGCTTCTAATTGTTCTGCAGTAATCCATTTGGCTTCCAAACTTTTTAATCCAAAACTTCCAAAGGCTAATTTTGTAACCCTGGTTTCTACACCTTTTGTTCTTCCTCTTTGTCTTTTTCTATATTTTAATTTACTTGGTTGAAGCACCATATTTTTAAGCCTTTTCTCCTTTATAAATCCAAACCTTAATCCCGATTACTCCATAAGTACAATAAGCTCTAGCTTCTGCATAGTCAATATCTGATCTTAAAGTTTGTCTTGGCATCTGTCCTTTTTGTAACCATTCTTTTCTCGCAATTTCTACTCCATCTAATCTTCCAGCTACATAAACACGAGCTCCTTTTGCTTCTTTTTGGGCCAAAATCCTAGCTAAAGCTGCTTTTAAAACTCTTCTATAGGGCACTCTTTTTTCAATTTGCTCTGCCATCCATTGGGCAACAAGTGGAGCTGATAACCAAAAATTTTTTACTTCTTTAATATCTATTTTCACTCCAATATTTTCTCCGACGATCTTTTTTTTGATTTCTTGTACCAATTTTTCTACACCCTCACCTTTTCTTCCAATAATAACTCCTGGTCTTGCAGTATGAATAGTAATATTTATTTGACCTGGAAATCTATCTATTGTTACTCTTTCAATTCCTGCCTTACCAAATTTCCCAAAAATATATTCTCTGATTTTATAATCTTCTTCTAAAAACTTAGCAAAATTTTTTTCATAAAAACCTCTGGAATCCCAGTCTTCCATTTTTGAAATACGTAAAATTTTTGGATTGGTTTTTTGGGCCATATTATTTTTCTTTTATTTCATCTAAAACCAATTCAACATGGGATGTTTTCTTTTCTATTGTATCCATGTGACCCCTAGCTCTAGGAAATGGTCTTTTCATTTTTGGTCCTTCGTTGACCAAAATTTGAGAAATATAAAGTTTATCTTCATCAAGATGGAAATTATGTTTTGCATTAGCAATCGCTGATTTTAAAAGTTTCAAAAGTGGTAAAGCTGCTTTTTTGGTGGTAAATGTTAAAATTTTTTCAGCTTCCTTTACTGATTTACCTCTTATTAAATCAGCTACTAGTCTTACTTTTCTTGGTGCAATTCTTAAATATCTTAAAGACGCCTTGACTTTCATATTATTTAGCTATTTCTTTTAATTTTTCAGCTTCTTTTTGGGCTGCTTTAGCCTCCAGTTCTCTCTGCATTTTTCCACCATGTTTGTAAAACTTTGTAGTGGGTGCAAATTCTCCTAATTTATGTCCTACCATTTCTTCTCTTACTTTAACTGGAATAAACTCTTTTCCATTATGGACCAAAAAAGTAAAGCCAACCATTTCCGGACAAATAGTGCAATCTCGAGCCCAAGTTTTAATTGGCTCTTGTTTATTTTCTGCCTTCAACTTTAAAACTTTTTTTAAAAGTTTTTGATCAATATATGGACCTTTTTTTAAACTTCTGCTCATACTTTTTTATTTTCTCTTTTTAATTATTAATTTATCAGTCCATTTTTTCTTTCTAGTTTTTATACCTTTTGCTGGTTTTCCCCAAGGAGTTTTTGGATATTTCAAACCAATAGGCGTTTTTCCCTCTCCTCCTCCGTGAGGATGATCACAAGGATTCATTGCGCTTCCTCTTACTGCAGGTCTCCATCCTTTTAATCTCCTTCTTCCTGCTTTTCCAATGTCTTCAAAAATATGTTCTGGATTTGAAACCTTACCAATTGTCGCAAAACATTCATTTGATACTCTTCTTAATTCCTTAGATGGCATTTCCAAAATTGTATATTTTTCCTCTTGACCTGTGACTCTAGCACAAGAACCTGCACTTCGAGCGATTTTGCCACCCTGACCAGGAATTAATTCAATATTATGAACCTCGGTCCCAATTGGAATATATTTGAGTTTCATTCTGTTGCCAATTTTAATTTCAGCTTGTTCTTTACAAATTATTTCATCTCCAACTTTTATATTATGAGGAGCTAAAATATATCTTTTTTCTCCGTCTTGATATTCAACCAAAGCTAAAAAGGCTGTTCTATTCGGATCATATTCTATAGCTATTACTTTACCTGGAATCCCCAATTTTTCTTCTCCAAAATCAACAATCCTGTACAATCTCTTTACCCCTCCCCCTCTATGTCTAACTGTAATTTGTCCAGTTTGTGTCGATCTTCCTGCTTTTTGTTTCTTTGGTAATAATAATTTTTTCTCTGGTTCTTTTTTTGTTAAAATTGTTGTCTTCATGTTGGTAATATATCAATTTTTTCACCCTCTTTTAATTTTACAATTGCCTTTTTAAATCCACTGGTTTTTCCCTCAATATTTCTAAAACTCTTTCTTTTTGGTTTCACATTTATCACCCTTACACTTTCTACTTTTACTTTATAAAAACTTTCTATTGCTTTTTTAATTTCCGATTTTGTTGCTTTTGGATTTACTTTAAAAACATACTGATTGTGCTTTTGAAGCTCCATAGCTTTTTCACTCAAATATGGTTCTTTAATAATTTCCCAAAAATTTATATTGACTTCTTTTTTTGCCATATTTTTTCAATTATTTTTTATAAATTTCTTTTAATTTTTTAATAGCCTCTTTCAAAAATATCAAATATTTAAAGGAAAGTAAGTTTAAAACATTTAAATTTTCAATTGTTACTACTTCAACTTTTGGTAAATTGGAGGCTGCTAATTCTAAATTTTTATCTTCCTTTGGAATAACAAATAAAATACTTCCGTTTTTAAAATTTTTAATTTTATTCTTCCACAAATTTATTAATTGAACCAATTTTTTTGTCTTTGGTTGATCTAAGTTTAAATTTTCAAAAACTATGATTAATTTTCTTCTAAGTTTTTCACTTAAAACAGAAAATAAAGCCTTTCTTTTCATTTTCTTTGGAATTTTCTTTTTATAGATTTTATTTTTTCTTGGTCCAAATACCACTCCACCACCTTTCCAAATTGGAGAACGAATAGAACCATGACGAGCCAAACCCAATCCTTTCTGGGGCCATGGTTTTCTGCCTCCTCCCCTAACTTCACCTCTTGTTTTGGTATGAGCCCAATTTTGTCTTTTATTAGCCATCAGAGAAACAACAACTTGATGAATTAAATCTTTATTTAACTTTACATCAAAAATTTCTGGATCTAATTCTAAAACTCCAGTTTTTTCTCCTTCTTGATTGTAAACATCAATTTCTAATTTCATAAATCTAATTGAAAATTTTAACTTGTTTTATAATTTTTGACAAGTGTAAAAAATTTACCCTGTTAAAGGGTAAAAAGTAGTTAAAAATTATGTTTCACTTCTATTCTGTTTTAATTTCAAGCAAGCTTCCTTTAATGCCAGGTACAGCTCCTTTTACTGCCAATAAATTATTTTTAGGGTCTACCTTAACTATTGTTAAATTTTTTACAGTAACTCTTTCCCCTCCCAATCTTCCTGCCATTTTTCTTCCTTTAACTACTCTTGGAGGAGTTGCAGAACCAATAGAACCTGGAGCTCTTACTTCATGCTTTGTTCCATGAGTCTTTGGCCTTCCAGCAAATCCCCATCTTTTAACAACTCCCGCGAATCCTTTACCTTTGGATTTCCCAGAAATAGTGACTTTTTCACCTTCTTTAAAAATTGAAACATCAATTACCTGTCCTTCTTTAAATTGACTAATATCCAAATTTTTCCCTCGAAATTCCTTTAACACCTTAAATGGTTTTTTGGCTTGTGTTTTTTTTATCTTATTTGGCTTTTCTATTTTTTCAAAACCAACTTGAATTGCTTCATAACCATCTTTTTCTTTTTTCTTAATCTGGGTTACAACACAAGGACCTGCCTCAATTAAAGTAACAGGAATAACGTTCCCTTCTTCATCAAAAATTTGTGTCATTTTAAGCTTTCTTCCCAATATAAATTTCATGATGTTTTAGGTTTTAATCTCAATATCTACCCCTGCTGGTAAATTAAGACTTTGTAAGGCTTCTATAACTTTTGGGGTGGGGTTGAAAACATCTATTAATCTTTTGTGAATTCTAATCTCAAACTGTTCTCTAGCATCTTTATGAACAAAAGTGGTTCTCATTACTGTAAATTTCTGAATTTCTGTCGGTAAAGGTATAGGACCGGCAAATTCGATTTGATGTCTTTGTAAAATCTCAATTATCTGACGTGCGGAAGCGTCAACTAATTTGTAGTCGTAACCTTTAATTTTAATTCTAATCTTTGTTTTAACTTCTTGCTCAACTTCTACTTTCTTTTTTGGCATTGTAAGGATGGAAATGTCTTTTAAAATTATTTAATGATTTTTGTAACAACTCCAGCACCAACTGTTTTACCACCTTCTCTAATAGCGAATCTTTGTTTTTCTTCTATTGCAACAGGAGCTATTAACTTAATCTTCAAATTTACAGTATCTCCTGGCATCACCATTTCCATGCCTTCAGGTAAAGTAATTTCTCCAGTAACATCAGCAGTTCTAATGTAAAATTGAGGTTTATATCCTGAAAAGAAAGGAGTATGTCTTCCACCTTCTTCCTTAGTTAAAACGTAAACCTGAGCCTCAAATTCAGTGTGGGGAGTAATAGTGCCTGGTTTTGCCAAAACCTGACCTCTCATTACATCCTCTTTTTTCAAACCTCTTAATAAGATACCAACATTATCTCCTGCCTGTCCTTCATCTAAAACTTTTCTAAACATTTCAATAGAAACTGCAACAGTTTTAACTGTAGGTTTAAAACCAATAAGTTCAACTTCATCATTTGGTCTAATTACACCCCTTTCGATTCTTCCAGTAGCAACTGTACCTCTACCAGCAATTGAGAAAACGTCTTCAATTGCCATTAAAAATGGTTTATCTATTTCTCTCTTTGGCTCTGGAATATATTCATCAACTGCTTTCATTAAATCCAAAATTGACTTTGCCCAAGGATCATCGAGTGAGGTTGCTTCCAATGCTTTTAAAGCCGAACCTCTAATTACTGGAATCTCATCTCCTGGAAATTCATATTTTTTCAAAAGTTCTCTAACCTCAGATTCGACCAAATTAATAATTTCTG
>Ga0080004_1133686_pt1 | contig 10826 bp, 16 predicted proteins | sample WasSprMetagenome_FD_69207 | JGI IMG/M metagenome (GOLD analysis project Ga0080004, IMG submission 69207) | Sulfidic aquatic microbial communities from Washburn Spring, Yellowstone National Park, USA - WS (SPADES assembly) (version 2) | ecosystem: Environmental > Aquatic > Thermal springs > Hot...
ACCTTATCCTAACCCTAACATAACTTCCATCCCTGGCTTTGACTTTATCGAGTAGTGTAGGTGGTATCGGTAGGATGTATCCGAGAATCCAGGTTTTTTGTTCTCCTGTCATACGCATAATTATCCCAACTAGATTTTTAACGGACTATGCCATCATAATTGTATCATATTATTCCTGTCTCTATGTAGGTGTTATGTAAATAATGTTGTAATGAGGAATGTAATAAGTACTCACGACCTGCTTACCCTTAACGTTTTCCACGACCTGGATAACGATGTATAGGTTGTCATAATCAATGAGTTTACCGTTCATTGTACTAAGTTCCCGAACTTTTATTTCTACGTTCTTTCCCTTTAGGTTATCGAGTATTGCCACGTTAATTATGCATTAAGAACAAATTTGTTTTTAATGATAGACATAACGACATGAGTAATAGGGTAAGTAGGATAGCGTTGGACATTGATGGTACCCTGGCAGGTTACGGTGGTATTATTGATCAGTGGACAATCAATGAGTTCCTAAGGACGGCACATGTTGGGATTGTGTCATCACGTGCTGATTGCCATCGTGTTGCTAGCGACCTAGGCCTTGGTTATGCGTGTTGTGCAGGTATTGATAAGCCATCTAAGGCAGATTGCCTAAGGGATTACGCTAGTAAGTTCCCTGTGGATGGTGGTTCGTTGTACATTGCCGATATGTCTTATGACTTCGAACAAGCGTTAGAGGCTAATTGGAACTTCGCTGATGTTAATCATTTGAGGCTTAACCTAGGGGCAGGTGGCGATATCCACAGGGGCTATGTGAACATCGATGCACGTTTATTACCTGGTATTGACATTGTTAGGGATTTGGAAAATAATCCAATACCGTTCCCTGACGGAACGGTGCAATACATCAAGATGCAGGACTTCCTGGAGCATTTATCATGGCGTAAAGTTGCTGACTTCGTGAAACATGTCTATAATAAGCTAAAGAGTGGTGGTTACGTATTCATACAATCACCTGATGTTGATGCGATATACAATGCTGTCGTGAATAAACGTGACTTCCGTGGTGATTTCAAATACAGATTCGAAGCGATCAGTTATTGGTTAGGTGGTGGGCAGGACTACCCAGAGAACACACACAAAACATTCTTTACGATCGAGTCTATTACAGAGTTGTTAAAGGATGTAGGGTTCAATGACGTGTGGTGTAGGAATGCGGGAACTAATTTCCAGTGCACGGCACGGAAAAAGTGAATTAATACATATTATATTATATTATTAGTAAAGCACGTGAGATCTAGGCTTGATAGGATCCTTGCTTATGGCTTTTCGAACCCACACGTTGAACCACTCCCAACATTGTTTGGGATCCGTGCACATGTATTTGCCATGTGTCTTAAGTGAGTTGTCAGGTGCACGGCGATACGACATAGTGTCTATAGAAACTACACGTCTAAAGAATTGATTGTGTACATACGTTGCGAATAAGTCCATGTTACAACCCATCGCATGAAACTTAGCCTCTTTATCCATCTTGATTATTTCACTATATTTCATCATGTTATAGTACACGCAAACCTCGGGCTTCCTGGAACAATCAATCAAATCAAACTTAATACGACCACTTTCAACGAGATCGGGATTGTAAAATGATACCGTAGTCCTTAGGGACGGTAAGCCATAAACGCAATCAATATCCATAGTCCTTAGTTTTTCGCAAATCGTGACGTAGTATATGAACATGGTTGTGCCGTGGATGGGTAAAATCCACGTGTGCTTCCTAGCGAAATCCCTAACCGCATTGTTCTTATTAATTAAATCCTCAAATGCATACAATTTATCAGCGTACACACGTTCATCCTGGTTGTTGTCTGGGATAATGAATATGCATTTTTCACAGTACTTACTAACACGCATGTAGTAACGCAATGATTGAATCACATCCAAGTTCTCCCTAGCTGATTTGAAACCGATGTCTGCCAACAACGCATCCCACATGCGATGTGGCATTTCACCGTTGGCAACGATAGGATTGATGTGAATAACGTAGTCATTAAACTTTACGAACCTAGCCAGAACGTCAGTCTCACGGATAAACACTGTAACCTCAGTCATCACCTATTTTTATTTTAACTACTACTTATTTCACTTCTAGAAAATAATAATCGGTAATATGGAAGTCCAAAAGGTAAAGGTATCGAAGATGAAATTCGTTACAGTAAAAGGAACGGTTTTCCATAGAAAAATCAACGGAAAATACGACAGGTACCTAATTGACATCCATAAGGATTATTCGAACATTGTGGAAGACCTGGTAGGCAGACATGTAGTGGCAATAATAATACTTCCCGAAGGTGAATCTAATGAGTAATGATCAGTTCCGTGTTAATGCCAACGATGCCGTGTTTATCGTGGTACGTAGTTGTGACGCTAACGATAGTACTAAGTGCATATATCATGTGTGTCTTGCCAAGGAACATGATGATGCATTTAAGAACTGTGTCAAAATCAGGCGATTGGATGATCCAGGGCACATATGTCGTGCATTGCAGGTAATCAATGCAACGAAGTACGTCAATTTCGTACCTGGATTATTGCATAACATCGGTGTTCCAGGTAACGTCATTGAGGAAGTAATGAGTGAGTTACGAATGAGGCGATCAACATGTCCACCACAGTAGAATTGTTTGATAATTCTGTGTGTATCAAGGAAGTTAAAACGGAAGATCAGTATGGTAAGGTAAACATAACATGCTTGGAAGAAATTAGGGTTACAATCCCTAAGGACATCAATGGTAATCCGCTTGATCATGCACGTATCTACATAGTATCAACAACGCAGGACGGAAGCATTATCTACAAACTAATTGCAAAAATCCCAAAACAAATCGGCTTAGTACATGATTCATATTACGATAGGGATTTCTTTGTTGCATTCGAGAACAACAAATTGATTAAGTACGACACGGACTTTGACAGTTTCATAGATGCAATCAGACAGTTGCCACGATACTACATCATCAAGAATGAACAATACTTAGAGGCCATAAAGGAAATACTGCCCAGGGCAGAGTCCACGGTAAGCCCTGGCCTTGATTATAACGGTTTCGTTGATCCGTACGGAATCCTGGATCTCAATGACTACGGTATTGAGAACATAATCAATGTGTATAATTGGATCCGTGAGTATTATCCCGAAGCCAATGCTAAGTGGGCATGGATTAATGTGTTGCTAGTGTTTGTGAAGTTGTTATCACCTGTGGTTAGGAAGTACGGAAAAGCACGTACGTTTAACGACCAAATTATTTACAACGTTGGCGAAGGTGGTATTGGCAAGTCATCGCTTAATCGATACATCATATGTCCACTACTTGGTGGCGAAGAAATATGCCGTAAACTAAACATCTACATAGCAGGTGCAATAAAATCAGATGCACAGTTACGTAACCTGGTGGCGCTAAATAGAATGCCGTTGATCTTGGATGAACAAACACGTGAGGCACTCAAACGAAACGTGTCAAACTTCCTATCCGCAACCGTCGGTTATGCCGTAACGGCAGTCCACGCATCAAAGTACGGCTTAGGCATCGAAGTGCAATTTCCGAATTTGCGTGGCATTAAAATCGATACTAATGTACCGTTTTCATCATTCCTAAGTGACATTCTTAGGGAAGCCTCGGACTACGCAATCACCAGGAGGTTCGTGGTAATACCCTGGGATGTGACACCAATAAAAACCAAGGCATTCAAAGACCTACCAGACGTGAAACCTGTGTTGGGATATATCAATAAGTTGTGGCTTAATCACCGTGATTCATTCCTGGAATGCCACGACATATTGTGCTTGGCAGAAAAACTAACGATTGCGATTGTTAGGGATATCATGACTACTGATGAAAAACTAGCGAATGAGATAGCTGACTACACACTATCGATAATCACGGAATTAAGGCAGATGATTGAGGAACAAAAGATAGAGTCGTTAGATCCAATCACGAAGTTCCTAAACAACGCATACATGTTCGCTGAAACGATCGGTATAACAAATCCAACGACAATTAAGATCCTAAGGTACATACTGGAAAATCCACAAAAGGCAGGTGTCATACTAACAGGCGTTAGGGATAAGGATAAGGCAGAGAAATATGCACGTGACTTAGACGCCGTAATGCACCAATTAGCATTTAGGTACAACATCGTTGAAACGCAATCCACAGTCCAGGGAACGGATCCAGACGCAACAATTGTCTATTCCATACTCAAAAACGCATACGATAACGCAAAGTACCAAGTTGCGATCTTGGCAAAATCAGCATTAATACCAGGAACACCAAGGCAATTCTTGGGATCACCTGAAAATAACGTACCATTAAACGGCAGGATGGTAAAAGGTTACTACCTATCGTTAGCCGAATTCGTAAAGCTATTCCTACACGGAAAAACCGAAGAAATCGAGAACTCTCCATAAGACATACAATATCAAAATAAAACTTAAACTAAGTAAACCCTTTTCACGGTTTTACCTACTTACCTACTTTACCTACCTGTTTCTCTAACTTTTATTTTAGCTGATTACGTAGAAAACAACGTGGAAGTATCGTGGATTAGATAAAATAAGTTAGCAAAAACAGGTAGGTAAAGTAGGTAAGTAGGTAAAAAACGATCTATAGTTGTAGAATATCTAGGTTTCGTGAAGCCACGGTTTAATCGTTACTTTCCGTGTTTTTCAGCACACAACTGAGGATTACACTCATTAGTTCGGCATCGTTCATTTTAGATACTGTACCGTGTGGTAATGCGAATACCCAACCGTGGTGTAGTTTTGCGTACCAACCACCTATGCTTTCGGAGACGCATAATAACGTCTTATAGATATCTAATATCGTTCTAGGGCTAATCCTTTTTCCACGTGTTTCCCATAATCGTTCGTTGAATTTAACGACCTTGTACGAGTTGATGTACGTCATGTTGCCACGGTTGTTTGTATCGAAGTAACGAATGATGTGTAGTGTCCAATACGCAATTTTCTTAACACGCTTACTATACCTTATTGCCATCACGTCTTGATCAATTTAAAATAACTAAAAACGTGTAACGCTTAGGATGGGAAGTATTTCTCATGGATCTGCCACAACCGTGGCTTTATCGCTTCCCATGTGTAGTTTTTCTTGATCCAATCAACGCCTTCCTGAACCTTAGCTCTTACTTCCTTATAATTATTATATATTAATAGGAATTTAACACAGGCATCATCGGGATCCCACTCGGCACCAAGACCATCATGGATCTCATTCCCTGGCAAGACCGTAACCATCTTCCTGGTCTTAACCCACAGCCACTTTTCAAGCCCTGGTGGCGTGTACTCAGTCCAAGCACCAACGTTAGGCATAAGAACGGGAACACCACGACCGAGTGCTTCCAAACCACTCATTTCAAAACTGCCACCACGGCTTGGTAGTAGAACTAGATCAGCAACGTCATAGAGATCGATCAACCAATCACGTGTTAGCTTCCCTTCCACAATGAATGTTTTGTACTTCGTGAATAACTTAAGACCTGGATCCGTGATGTCCATTTTCTTAACGACCAACATGTAGTTAATACCTGCCTTATCAACACAATCAATCAACATTGATGCTAGATCAGCACCTTTTCGCCATCCCGAATGCCATAAGAAATACAGTATCGTGAACAAGTTCTTCCGTTGCTTGATTTCGTACAAAAAACGAATCGTTGGATGTTCAGGCTTCCGAGTCTCTCTAAACCAGTCGTTTTCGAGACCGTGAGGTACTACATACACTGGAACCTTAACGCCACTTTGGACATACGCATCGTAAGACCATTTACTATTCACGATAAAAGCCGTGGCATAATTAGCCATATCCACTGCCCACATGGACATGTGATTACTATCAGCAACATCAACACCAACCAATGTCTCGATTTTATCCATACGATGCTTAAGCACAGCTTCCTTAATTTCACCATTAACCGTCATCGGATAAAAGTACGGATGAACATAACCGCTGAATTTAGAGTATGCTGTTACAGATGGAAAAGCCGTCAAGTGCAGTGGTTGTACGTTGTATCTCTCACGAAGCAACTCAATGTGTTTTTCAGCGATGTATGTGAATGAGAGTTCTCTTTTCATAGGGTACATGTAATACGTAATCCTCATCAACGATGAACTTAATAAAAAAACAATTTGTTTCTAAAGACAAAGAAAAAAGAAAAAAGAAAAGGATGATTTTGACGGGGGGCTAGGGAAACTAGGGCTTACCTGCCAGGTATCATCAATTGTTCTAATTCCAACTCACGCTGGCGTAAACCATTTTCTCTGTAGATCAAATCCCTCACTGCCACACGAATCGCTTCACTTCTGCTAGGGAACTTGCCTTGGCTTACTAACACTTCTAGTTCATCTAGCATTTGCTTCGGCAAGTGCACGCTTATTAGTACCATTTTTTCTTTCGCCTTGGTCTTAGGCATCGGAGTGTGATATAACATTCTATTTTTAAGCATTACCCATTTATATACCGCAAGCAAGATATCTAAAAAGATACGACTAAGGTAACCCAAAAGAGAAGAAAGATTTATAAATAAGTGGGTGCACTTTAGTCTTGGTGAGAGAGATGGCAAACCAAACCCAAACAAGTAACGTACAAACAAAGACCATGTGGAAGAGGATTAAGGTACCTGCCAACGCATTCGAATTCATTAAGTCACGTGCACAGGCTAGGAAGATGCCTATGTGGCAATTCATAGTATCAAGTATCAATTTCTATGAGACTTCGATGTCTGACAAAACGGTTGCGGACAAAACGAAGTTACAAAACGCTAGTTACTATAGCGTTAAGTTGATATTAGCCGTTTCCCAATTCATCCACGAACCAAACGACAAAACATATGAGAACGCCAGGAAAATAATCAATCAAATAGCCACCAGGAAGCACATTGACGTTAGTGCACTATCTCAATTAGTGGACATGTATAGAGCACGTAGAAAGAGATCATACATACGTGCTATGGAACAAGAACTCATTAGGATTAACGTAGAATTAATGACAGGTGGTAGTCATGAATAAGATTAAGGAGATTGACATAACCAGGGATGGACTTTATTTTGTTGTGAAAGTTGAAAACAACATGTGGGCTTTTGTTGATGCTGAAGACCGTGAGGTCGTGCTTGGTAGTAGTCCTGAGGATGCTATCGCCAAGTTCTATAGCTCAATATCTAGTGATGTTGTGAAACGTGAGGATGTTAAGATCAATGTATTGGATAATGATAAGGCAATAGTTTGCGTAAAAGATGATTGTTGGGAGTGTCGTGTAGAAATGGAATGAGTGATTACTATGGATGTTAAATTCAAAATATTCCTTTTTTCCACAATCCTTAACATCCTTGATCTACTAACATCATATATCGATTTTAACCTAGGGTTTATTGAAACAAACAAATGGATGTTATTGATTCATAATAGTTACGTATCAGCCCTTATGAGTGTTGTTGTTTTTGAGTTGATTTTGGTGGCATGGTATGCATTCTCAAAAAATTATGACAATGCGAAATACGGAATGTTGATTTGGGGTTTGACTAAGCTTTACCCAATCATTAACAATACCTACTTACTCATTATTTCTTTTTTGGCGTAACCATTATCGCCAGACCACCGTTCTGTATTTGTGTCTTTATGTCGTAATCATTCCCAAGCAATTGCTTGATCACTATTTCTAACTTACCTGGATCTATGCCATCCAACTTAATGAACATGTATCCCTGGTGCAACCTGAAGATGTTTACTACGAAGTTCGCTATCATGTTCACGTGCATGTCCTGGATTATACCACTCAAATCGATACTCATACACTTTTCACCACAATTAATTATAATTTGTTTTTAATCAAGTCTTGGTATTTTGCTAGCAACGTTCTTGATCCTTATGATGATCACGACATCATCATTGTCATATGTGATTTCAATGTCGTGATTCACGGCATATAGGTACTTATGTGCATACGACACCAAACCCGTGACTAAATTTTTGTACGTCGTAATCATCCCAGACATCACGTACACTTTGTCCTTGGTGTTGATTGTATTGCTCGATGATCCCACATTCAATACACAAATGATCAATTATTTGTTTTTAATAAAATCAATGTTAGAGATTGGGTAGTGGATTGCAACTCAATCCAAGTACGGACACCTATCATAACGTATTACTACATATCACATCGTATAACTACGTGTGTATTTGTAAAAATGGGCATTGGACACGTTGATTAAAAATAAATTTATCTATGCCTATGGAAACGTGACCAATATGGCTAGAGGGAGAGGCCTACCTAAGCCTGGAAATAGCAGGTTAGCAAAGTGGCAAGCCAAGTATGATCCGACAACCGTTGGCAATAGGTTCGCTCAGGTGCAGAGTGTTGCTGTAAGCAGGGCACAGGAGGGTATTGTAAGTATCGCAAACGTGCAATCCCTGGTAGGTGGTGTTCTTGATCAGTACGGTATCGCAGGTCCAATGAGGGCAACATACATCGCCTTCGGCGAAAAGGTTTGGCACGCAACACAAAGGCTAACTGGGCAGGCGCTTGCTAATGAGGTGAACGGTCTCACGTCATACTTCCAGACCGCTTTCGGTGCTAACCCAACGATACTACAGGCAATAGCACAAGCCCTTGGTGTGAGCGGTCTGACGTACTAAGCAACTAACGTAGTATAAAACGTTTCAAAATTAAAAACAAATTTTATTTTTTCCTTTTTCCTCACGATGAAGGTACTCATAATACACGCTAAGTCACCTAGCCTAGCCACGGTGGCTAACCACCTGGCTAAGGTCGCAAAATCAATGGGGCATGACGTTAGGATAATGAGTGATTACATCCACCAGGACTTTCTTTTCTACAAACCCAATGCCATAGTATGGATCGAACCTGTCAATGTTCCAATGAGTAGTAGGTACGCAGGGCAGTATTCAACGAACAAAATCTACGCAAAATGGCTGAAACAATTGTGGTATGGTACGTGTGAGGGTACGCCTTATGGCGAACCTGCCAAGTACCCTGCATGGTATCAGATTGACTTTGTTGCTAACTCATTGTTCACGGCTAATAAGCTTACGGAAGTCAATTACCACGTGATTGACATAATACATCACGCTTACGATCCAGATGAAAACCGTGAGGCAATCGAGTATGCGGAGTTTTTGAGGAAAAAGATTGAGCGTGACTTCCCAAATAGGATCATTTTCGCTATTGCGGAAGGTGCTCATAAGAGAAAAGGATGGGAGAAATTGATCCAAGCACTAAAACTAATACCAGACAACGTTAGGGAGAAATTCGTAATATTGGCAATAGCGCATAAATCCACGATCGATAAGGTACTTCCAGATGCACCTAAGGATTCGATCTTTGTTGTTGGGCAATTCGGTGAAATGGCTAGGAAGCAGGTCCTGGCGTTATTCGCAATCGCCGATTACGTCCTGGTTCCATCGCTTGCGGAAGGTTTTGGACTGCCGATTTTAGAGGCTAATTCGATGGGCAGGTTGGGTATTTTCGTGAACATGGAACCGTTTAACGAATTCGCCGACGTTAAAGCCAACATCACGTTTCCCTGGGACACGATCAAGGAAGTGGTTGATAACGGCGTTGAGTTTGAGTTGCATGACTATGATCCACAGTACCTAGCTGATGCAATCATTGAGGCAGTGGATATGGCTAAGAGTGGTGAATATGAGGAAAGAGCTAAGCGTGCTTACGAAGCCGTTAAGGACATGACAATTACAAACTTATACACAAAAATCATTAAGTACATCGAGTGATTAATTGTGTCCGTAGTACAATCATACAACCTGTTCGAAACAGGTGGTGTAGATCAACCTAAAGTCATATTGAACAATAAGCAAGATGTTACGGTATTACCATCCAGGTTCCCAATACAGTTCTTCCCATTCAACTTCGTGATGGAAGTATCACTATTGCTTGATTTTTTGTTCAACATTAATTTCAACGTGTTGATAGAACTCAATGAGTACACGCTACAGGGTATTCGAATAACGATTCCACAGTTCCAGGTACCGCAAATCTCATTGCCACCAAGTGAACAATTGAGTAAGTGCTATTATGGACAATCCACATTCGATAATTGCTATTACGATCCAGGGTTTACGATCAATAAGGTAAGGGACTACCTACGTAGTGCAATCAATAAGGTTAGTAGGAATATGTCCACTCCCAACTTCCTAGATGGATTGAACTATCCCGATTGGTTCCAGTACTACACAAATAGGATACTAAACACGGCGATACAGACGTTAGAGAAAACCGTGATTCTTGATCTAGCGTTGCTTGATTTCTCGGAGTTTAGCCCTGAGGGTAATGATGGTAGTACATACATGCCGTTCCAGTGGCTAACGACGAATCCCGAATTGAACCAACAAATCGAGTATCCCGAATATGAATTTGTGGATGACTTGATGTGGGGCACGGTTCTCGATTGGATGTACTTAGATGTTTCGTTTTTCACATCACACGAAAAATCAATCCTTGACGAAACGTTTGCACAATTCATGGATGCTGTAATCGATGCAATAATGAGTAACTACAATCCGTTCCAGACGGCAACGAAGCTAGCGTTTGTTGATCCATCGATACCATCCATACCTATACCACCAACGCTAAGCGAATTATTCGCTGAAGCATTTCCGCAAATCATGGAAAATGCACCGTTTGCACCGCTGACGGCACGTGCTGAACGTTGGGGCAGGGCTATGGATCTAATCAAGACAATCAGGAAGACTGTTAGGAACATGCTAATGAGTGTGGTGGCTAAC
>Ga0080004_1126175_pt1 | contig 10825 bp, 9 predicted proteins | sample WasSprMetagenome_FD_69207 | JGI IMG/M metagenome (GOLD analysis project Ga0080004, IMG submission 69207) | Sulfidic aquatic microbial communities from Washburn Spring, Yellowstone National Park, USA - WS (SPADES assembly) (version 2) | ecosystem: Environmental > Aquatic > Thermal springs > Hot...
TATAGGCGCTCATAACATGGCTAGAGCGCCCCAAACATTTATCCTTTCTCATAACATTCGCGCGCGGGCAAGTGGTAGAGTTAAGTGAAGTTATCGCCTCTTATGTTTTTGGTGCATTGCTAACCACAGTAAGCCTTAAATGACAAAACTAAAACAAAATAACTTATATAAAAGGAGGCTCAAGTATTAACTTGAGTGGTGCCTATGACTATACTATTACAACTCACAGATGTAACAAAGAAATATAAGAATAAATTTGTTCTGCAAGATGTTAGCTTGAATATTGAGAAGGGCAGTTTCGTATGTCTTTTGGGTCCACCTGGCGCTGGAAAGTCTACGCTTTTAAGAATAATTGCCGGAACAGAAAAACCTTCTTCAGGAAAAGTTTTGATGAACGGAGAAGATATTACTGAGCGCCCTCCTTGGAAGAGAAATATTTCAATGGTGTTCCAGACATTTGCCCTATATAATCATATGACGGTCTATGATAATATAGCAAACCCCCTAAGAGCAGCTAGAATGGATGAAAGGAAAATAGAAAGCAGGACTAAAGAAGTTGCGCAGCTCTTAAGAATTGATAGTCTTCTAGATAAGTTGCCCACTCAGCTGAGTGGAGGAGAGAAACAAAGAGTTGCTATAGCAAGGGCTATTGCTCGAGAAAGAGACCTGTATCTGTTTGATGAACCATTAACTAACCTAGACTTAAAGATAAGGGTAGAATTACGCGTAGAACTTAAAAGGGTCCAGAGGGAGCTTGGAAAGGCAATTATATATGCTACTTCAGATCCCGTTGAAGCCTTAGCTATGGCGAATAAAGTTGCTGTGATAAATCAGGGGAAAATAGAGCAATATGATGAGAAAGAAAATGTTTACTTTAAACCTTCCAATCTTTTTGTTGGAAAATATTTTGGATATCCAGAAATGAATACTTTTGTTTGTTCTTTAGTGAGTGAAGCTGGAAAAATGCTTGCAGATGCAGGACCGTTCAAGATAGATTTAACTCCGTTCAACGAGGCTATTTCAAAACTTACTACATCAAAATTAATAGTAGGTATAAGGCCTGAATGTCTGAAAATAAGCCAGTATAAAGTGAATCAAGGGCAATCTATTGAAGGTAAGATTGTGCTATGTGACGTTCAAGGCTCGGAAACCGTGGTTCATGTTGATTGCGGCGAGGGTCTTATCATTCAAGTGTTTGTGCCTGAAATCTATAAAATGGAACTGGGTGCAAATGTTAAGTTAACATTTGACCCTGCTAACCTCTATATATTCGACGGAACTACTTTGTGTTGCCTTAATAACGAGTAGGTGATATGAATATGGCCGGGGTACGTTTAGAGAATATTTCTAAAGTCTTTGGTAAAGTTGTTGCTGTAAACGATTTGTCAATAGATATAGAAGACGGAAGTTTTGTATCTTTTCTCGGGCCTTCAGGTTGCGGGAAAACGACTACATTAAGAATGATAGCAGGTTTAGAGATGCCTACACGGGGAAGAGTGTACATTGACGAAGAAGATGTAACCTCAATTCCTACTAGTAAAAGGAATATTTCATTCTTGTTTCAATTTCCCATAGTATATCCTAGAATGACCGTTTATGACAACTTAGCTTTCCCCCTAAAGATGCGACACACGCCTATCAGTGAAATAAAAAAGAAAGTTCAAGAAGTTGCTGAATTACTTGGAATAAAAGATCAATTAAATAAAAAATCAGAGGAGTTAGATGCAATGATGCGCCAATTAGTCAGCATCGGACGGGCAATTATTAGAGAATCAAAGGTGTGCATGTTTGATGAACCATTAAGTAACTTAGCCCCTAAAGATAGAGCGTGCCTCAAGGCTATAATCAGCAAGCTTCATAAGGAATTGAAACAAACGATGGTCTATGTTACTCATGATCAAAGCGAAGCGCTGAGTTTAGCAGATAAAATTGCCGTTATGAATCAGGGCAAACTCATTCAATACGATCAACCAGAAAACTTGTATAGAAAACCGCAGAACATTTTTGTTGGCTGGTTTATTGGAGATCCAGGAATGAATTTTCTATACGGTAGTTTGGACGAAAAAAGGAAAGTTATAGATTTTGGCACCTTTAAATATGATGTTTCTTATCTAATGGACGTAATTAAGGAGAAAGCGACGGGATCTGAATTAGTGCTGGGTTTCAGGCCGGAAAACGTATACATAAGTGAAAAAGGGGAGAAAAATTGGATAAGGGGAAAATGCGTTGAAATTGAAGGCTTGGGAAATAAAATAATATTGCATCTTCAGCTGGATGATGGACAAAATGTATCTGTTAGACTGCCTCCTAGTGGTGAATGGAATATAGGAAAAGAATATTGGCTCTACTTATCTAGGGAAGTCATAACGATATTTGATAAAAAAACAGGAGAAGCAATAGCCTAAATGCTTATAGGATGGGTTTAAAAAATTATAATTGGTGAACTGGTTGCGAGAGCGTGTCCAAAAATTACTTAACGGCCTTTTGGAAGCTAAAAACGAGATATGCGTGAAGAGGGCTGAAATTATAAGCCAAGCTTATAAAAAATTAGAAGGAGAAGATATCTTAATTAAACGGGCAAGGGCACTAGCGAAGATTTTACGGGAAATGCCTGTGAAAATAGAAGAAGGAGAGCTTATAGTTGGAAAGTTAGGCGCTAAAAGGCGCTCAGCTCCAATTTATCCAGAATTTTCGTGGGAATGGATAGTTAAGGAAATAGATGATTTCCCTACGAGAGATGGTGATAAATTTGAAGTAAGAGAAGAGGAAAAAGGGATTCTTAGGGAATTGTTGCCATGGTGGAGAGGTAAAACTGTAAAGGAAAGAGCTTTAAGTAAAATGCCCCAAGAAGTTATTGATGCGATGGAAGAAGGATTGTTCACGAGTGGGAACTATCTTAATAGTGGTGTTGGGCATCTAGTGGCTGATTATGAAAGAGTTTTAAAGAAGGGAATAAGAGGTATAAAAGAAGAGGTTCTTGAAAGGCTGGAAAGCTTGGACTTAACAGTTCCTGAAAATGTTTACAAACGAACTTTCTATGAGGCGGTAGCTATAACTTTGGATGCAGCTGTAGATTTTGCCAGAAGATACTCGGAGGAAGCAAAGAGGTTAGCAAGTATCGAAATAGACGAAAAAAGAAGAGAGGAACTTGAAAAGATAGCAGAAATATGCGCAAGAGTTCCAGAGTTTCCGGCAAAAACATTTTGGGAAGCTTTGCAATCAGTATGGCTTATCCATCTAATTTTCTGGGTTGAGTCTAACGGGAACTTAGTTTCTCTCGGCAGATTCGATCAGTACATGTACCCCTATTACAAGAAAAGCTTAGAAAATGGGGAACTCACCCGAGAAGATGCTCTTGAACAGCTGGAATGCTTTTACATAAAATTATCGGAGATCATAAAGCTTTATGATAATAAGACTGCAAAGTATTTTGGAGGCTTTCCGCAGGGTCAAATAATAGTTTTGGGAGGACAGCTTCCTGATGGGCAAGATGCCACTAACGACCTTTCTTATTTATGTTTAGAAGCGATGATGGAAGTTAAGACTAGACAGCCAAACCTCGCAGTTAGGATACATGAAGGTTCACCGAACGAGTTTGTATTGAAGGCGTGTGAGTGTGCAAAAACGGCTAATGCTCAACCAGAATTTTTTAACGATAAAACAGTGATTCCGGCATTATTGAACATAGGCATCCCAATTCACGAAGCCAGAAATTATGCTGTTTGTGGATGTGTGGAAATAGTTGTTCCAGGAAAAACCAATCCGTGGGCAGTAGCATCAATGATCAATTTTGCGAAATGTTTAGAGTTGGCCATGAATAATGGGAAATCAATGTTGACTGGTAAGCAAATTGGACCAGCTACAGGCGATCCCGGAGAATTCAAAAGCTTTGCAGACGTAATGAATGCTTTCAAGAAACAGATGGAACACGCGGCGAAACTGGTGGTGATAGCACAAAATTGTATACAATCGGCACATGCTGAATTAGCGCCGCAGCCATTCCTTTCGGCATTCGTATGCGATTGTATTGAGAAAGGTGAAGATTTTATTCGTGGCGGCGCAAAGTATAACTTTACTGGCCCTCAAGGTGTGGGCATTGCAAGCGTTGCTGATTCCTTGGCGGCTATAAAGAAATTGGTGTTTGAGGAAAAGATGATGACTATGCATAAACTTCTGGAAGCCATACGCAATAACTTTCATGGGGAATGCGAAGAGACGAGATTCATGCTTATGAATAAGGCGCCCAAATTTGGGAATGATGAGGATTATGTCGATCTTATCGCTAGGGAAATTGGAAGAATACATTGTCTATCCTATTCTCAATATCGAGACATAAGGGGAGGAATTTATGCCCCTGGCATGTTATCAAATACAGCTGGCATAATGTTTGGCGAGATAGTTGCTGCCACGCCAGATGGTAGGCGACATGGTGAACCATTATCGGACGGGGTATCACCTGTTGCAGGTCGAGACATCAAAGGTCCGACTGCAGCATTCAAATCAGTAGCAAAATTAGATCTAGTTCTATGTTCGCAGGGCGCCGTGTTTAACATGAAAATGAATCCAGGGTTATTGGATAATAGGGAAAGGCTGATAAAATTTGCTAATTTGCTAAGAGCTTACTTTGAACTAGGGGGCTTTCATGTGCAATTTAATATCATAGGTGACGAAGTGTTGAGGTGTGCCCAGAAGGAGCCGGAGAAATATCGGGATCTCCTTGTAAGGGTGGCAGGATGGTGTGCCTACTTCGTTGAACTAGCGAAACCGGTCCAAGATGAAATTATACGACGAACTGCACATTCAAGATTCTAATTTAATCAGTTTAGTCTCAACAATTATCCGCCCACTCTTACCCTCAAGCCCTTGTTTTCAATAACTCTCTTTAACTCCAAAATCCTCTTTTCATCGGGCTCAGGCAAATCTTCTAACGTGTAATCCCTTTCTAGGAATTCATATTTAGATCTGCCCAAGCGGTGGTAGGGTAAAAGGTGTACTTCGCTGCAACTCTCTAATTCTTGTGCTAGTCTGCCAATTGCTTCTATGTTCTCCAAAGAGTCATTGTGGTTTGGTATAACGGGCACTCGAAGAATTAAAGGGACTCCCATTTGGCTTATTTTCCTCACGTTTTCCAGTATAATTTTATTTGGAACACCAGTATACTGTTTATGTTTTTCACTATCCATGTGCTTAATATCATAAAGAACCAAATTTACTCTACCAACCACACTTCTCACTACGGACCACTCTGCATAACCCGAAGTTTCTATAGCACTATGTATGCCATGCCAAGCTAATTCTTCTAAAAGCTTTTCAGTGAAGGCGGGTTGCATAAGCGGTTCTCCTCCACTAAGAGTCACTCCGCCATTAGACTTCCTATAAAAAATCATGTCTTTCTTAACGATTTCCATAATCTCCCCTAACGTCATGAACTTCCCTATGAGTTTCCTAGCACCTACGGGGCATACTTCTGTACACAAGCCACACCCGTCACAGATCTCCCTGTTAGTTTTTACTCCCTTCTCGGTCTTTACTATCGCGTGCTTTGGGCATATTTTTAAACATCGATAACATTTTACGCATTTATCTAAATAATACGCAACCTCTTTTTTGGTGAACTGAGATTCGGGATTATCACACCACAAACATCTTAATGGGCATCCTTTGAAAAATACTAATGTTCTTATACCAGGACCATCGTGAATCGCGAATCTTTCAATGTTAAAGATAAGCCCTTGGGAGTTCATCTATCGCGCGCTCCTAATCTATGTTCTAGAAATGCAATATAAAAACTTATTAAGGTGATTCTATAGGTTAAAGAAATGTTATGTGAAGATTAAAACCGTAGGAGGCTACCATCAAGTTGGATAAAAAGGAGTTCCATCTCACCTTATATAGAAAAATGCTGGAGATACGTCGATTTGAGGAAAAAGCAATAGAATTATATATGGCTGGTAAGATACCTGGGCTTTTACACCCATATATTGGGCAAGAAGCCGTAGCCGTTGGGGTCTGCTCTGCTCTCAGAGAAGATGATTACATATTAAGTTGTCATAGGGGACATGGTCACAGTATTGCCAAGGGAGTGCCTCCGAAATACATATTAAGTGAACTTCTCGGGAAGAAAACTGGAGTGTGTAAGGGCATAGGAGGATCGATGCATTGCACTTATTTAGAGGCGGGGGTAATTTTCTCAACAGCTATAGTTGGAGGTAACATCCCTATTGCGGCTGGTGTGGGATTGGCGATAAAGCTAAAAAAGCAGGATAAGGTTGTTGTTTCCTTTTTCGGAGATGGGGCTACCAATACAGGAGCTTTTCATGAAGGAATAAACCTGGCAGCTGTTTGGAAACTTCCAGTAATATTTGTATGTGAAAACAATTTTTATGCAGTTTCGACACATAAATCACAGGCGGTATCAGCTAAAAATATCGCTGACAGAGGCGTCGCATATGGCATACCCGGCGAAATTGTAGATGGAATGGATGTATTAGCTGTACGAGAAGCTGCTTTAAGAGCTGTTGAAAGAGCTAGGAAGGGAAATGGGCCGGAACTCTTAGAATGCATAACTTACAGATTTAAGGGACATGGTGCATATGATGTTGGATATGGTGTTTACCGAACTAAGGAAGAAGTTGAAGAATGGATGAAAAAGTGTCCCCTCAAAAGGTTAAAAGAAAAGATGTTAAATGAAAGTCTAGCAACGGAGTCCGAAATCATTGAAGTGGAGCGAGAGGTCGAGTTAATGATGGATGAGGCTGTGAAATTTGCTGAAGAAAGCAGTTATCCAAGTTGGGATGAGATGATAGAAGTGCTCTACGTATAAGAGAGGAGATATGGTATGGAAGTGAGAGAAATAACTTATGCACAAGCAATTAATGAAGCATTGGCAGAGGAAATGAGACGGGACAAAAACGTAATTATAATGGGCGAAGACATAGGGATTCTTGGCGGGGCTTTCAGAGTAACAAGCGGTCTTCTTAAAGAGTTTGGTCCAGATAGAGTAAGGGACACACCTATATCTGAGAATGCGATTATAGGCGCGGCATTAGGCGCGTCTCTTTTGGGAATAAAAGTTGTTGCAGAAATAATGTACATGGATTTTCTTAATGAATGTGCAGATCAGCTGGTGAATCACTTACCTAAAATGCGCTTTATGTCAGGTGGTAAACTAAAATGTCCGGTGGTCATTCGAACTCAATATAGCACGGGAAGATATTCCGGAGCGCAACACTCTCAAGTCTTCCCCGCTTTTTACATGAATGTGCCCGGATTATATATTGTAGCACCTTCAACTCCCTACGACGCCAAGGGACTCTTAAAAACAGCAATCAGAGGGGAAAATCCAACGCTATTTATAGAATGTGCATCCCTCTATAGGGAAAAAGGATTTGTGCCAAAGGAAGAATACACTTTACCCTTTGGAGAGGCGAATATAAAAGTGGAGGGCAATGATGTAACCATAGTTGCTTTTTCTGAGATGGTGCCCAAAGCCGTTTTAGCTGCAGAAAAGCTGAAAAAAGAACAAGTTAACGCAGAAGTAATTGATCTGAGAACTCTAAATCCCTTGGACAAAAAATCTTTAATAGCTTCCGTTAAGAGAACTGGAAGAGTTGTTATAGTTGAGCCAGATTGTAAAACGGCTGGTGTAGGAGCTGAAATTGCAGCATTAATTGCTGAAGAAGCAAAGGAACAGTTGGATTCGCCTATAAAAAGGGTTGCTACACCTGATTTTCCAGTGCCATTTTCACCACCTCTTCTCGATAAATATATTCCAAACGTTGAAGATATAATCATGGCTGTTAAAGAAGTTATGACTACTATGGAGGAGACTTGCATATGAGAGAAATTTTAATGCCAAGACTTGATCCCGAGATGAAAGAAGGAACAATTCTTGAATGGCTCAAAAAGGAAGGAAGCAAAGTTCGGAAAGGGGAACCAATTGCAAGGGTTGAGGGTGAAAAAGTCGTTTTTGAAGTTGAAGCGCCAGATAATGGCATCTTAGCAAAAGTGATTGTTAAAGAAGGGACTTCGGTGCCAGTGGGTCAGAGTATTGCAATTTTAGCTGAAACCGAAGAAGAAATTACGCGAGCCACAATAATAGAAACACCCCCAGTAAAAATAGAAACTTTTAAGAAGCAAATAAGTGGAGAACCTGAAGTTAGCCGACTAAATGTAGAGAAGTTAGAGTCTCTTGTAGGCATGCGGAAAACGATAGCGGAACGCATGACTTATAGCTATCGCACGATTCCACATGTAGCAATAACCATGGAAGTCAATATGTCCGAGACTCTAAAGTTAAAGGAGACTTTCGAGAAAAAATTAGGCACAAGAATTCCCTTTTCTGCCCTGATGGCCAAAATTGTTGCGTATGCGTTACGGAAGTATCCCCTCTTTAATGCTACACTTGATGAGGACTCAAATCAGATTAAAATCTTTAAGGAAATCAACATAGGAATAGCCATTGCTGTAGAGGATGGCCTAGTGGTCCCCGTGGTTCACGACGCAGATAAGAAAAGTCTGCTAGAAATAGCATCTATTATAAAGGGACTGATCCAAAAGGCAAGCGAGAGGAAGCTAACAGCAGAAGAGTTAAGAGATGGAACATTTACCATCACAAACCTGGGAAGTTTCGGAGTAGATGTTTTCACGCCAATAATAAATCCTCCACAAGTTGCCATACTGGGGATCGGAAGAATAAAACAGGAGCCAAGAGCTTCAGCTGAAGAAATCAGAGTAGTTCCGGTTATGACTTTAACTCTTGTTTTCGACCATAGAGTTACAGACGGAGCAAAAGCAGCTCAATTCCTTAAGGAAATAAGAGATTTGCTTGAAAAACCGGGAATTCTCTTTGAAAATTGACCGATAATGAGAAAAAGCGTAGCCCTCATAACCTCTTTTTCTAAACAAGTTTTGGGATCAAAGTATGGAGGAGTGGCGCTTAATTTTAGATCTGGAGTGCCAAGAGCCCCATATGGCTATGGCTGTTGAGGAAGCAATTAGTAAAACTGTTGAGGGAAATTTAGTACCAAATACTTTCCGGATATGGAGGGGAAGCAACAGTGTTATTATAGGTCAATATCAGTGCATCAAAGCAGAGATAAATCCAGCTTCATGCTTAATGTACAAGACAAAGGTTGTGAGACGATTTACGGGGGGAGGAGCAGTATACCATGATTGTGGAAACCTTAACTTTTCACTCTCTATAAGAAGAGAGAAAATTGAAAGTTCATCTAATATCTTTAAGAAGATAACATCTGCCATTGCAAAGAATTTTAAAAAAAATATGGGATTAAATGTTATACCGGGGGATAGAAGTATAGAAATTGAACATAAAAAAATTTCTGGGCTTTCAGGGAGGGTGACAAAAAGGCTTGTGTTCGTACATGGATGCCTGCTTGTCCAGTCGAACATAAGCGTTCTCAACAAAGTTTTGAAGTTAACAGGTGAACGTAAGTGGATGTTTGTGCCATCTATTCCAAAAGAGGTTACAAATATTGAAACGGAGATAGGGCGGAAAATAGATTTAATGGAGGTTGTGGAATTGTTAAATAAAGCTATTAAAGAAGAATTCAGCGTAACCTTTTTTGAAGAAGAACTCACTAATAATGAACATAATGTAGCTGTAAGACTCAATGAAAAGAAATATTCTAGATTTGGTTGGCTTATTTCCACATGTTACAGATGCCCGGAGTTTAAAATTGACAAAGATTTTTTAAAAAATGTTAAGAAAATCAACAAATAACGCATATATCATAAAAAAGACAGAATAATTTAAAAGGCTAAATTTGTTTAGATGAAAGCTCGTTGATAACGTTCATACCTATCGAAACGTGTCCTATAGCTGAGCTTCCCCTTAATGTTAAAGCTACTCCGAAGACCTCCATAATCTCCTCCTTTGTTGCACCCGCTTCTAAAGCAGCTTTGGTATGCATAACTATGCAAGTTTCGCATCCTATAGCAATAGATATGCCCACACAGATGAGTTCTTTCTCTTTTGGCGACAAAGCTCCTTCTTTATGCACAGTTCTAATTAAATTCAATAATGTCTCAGCCGTTTCTGGTAGCTCCTTTCTCAGTACCCCCATCGTTAACTTGAAATTTTTTACAGCTTCGGTTCCTTTTTCTGCCATATTGTTCACCTCCAAAAGGACTTAGGAGTTAGCTATGCCATAATATTTTGCAATTGTTTGTGTGCATATAGTATGGTGACAACCAAAGGGTGAATAATGTACTTCTGAGCTGGTAGAGCTGCAAACACTTCTTAACTTAGTCAATTTGCTACCACCTATGTGTAGATACACGCCATCAATATAAAAAGTTAACGAAGGTTAGATATTCTCCTTTTAAAGTTTTGCTCTACTTCTTAAAACATCTCTGGTGTTGGTTTAAGTCTAGGGAAAATTTAGGTATGCAAATCACTCTTTTAGGAGATCCTCTACGTTCCCATCAGAATATATTCTTATACCGCCGCGTCTAGCTGTCCAGCAATGGAAGTTTATAGCCACAGGGCATATTGCAGTGTGGGTGTCAACCATTTCGACCTTTACTGCCAAGGCAGTCGTGTCGCCACCAACACCTGCAGGGCCTATCCCGAGGGAATTGACAGACTTGAGCAATTCGTCTTCCATCAGGGCTAAGTCTGGATTAGGATTACTATCGGTCCACTTTCTCGCGCCGACGGCTTTTCTGCTTAGTTTGGCGGCGTAATGCATCTGTCCACCAATTCCTATGCCGATTGCCACAGGTGGACATGGAATTCCCCCTGCTTTGACAATGCTCTCCAGAACAAGTTTTTTTATGCCAGCCCCGTTTTTGCCTACCTGTG
>Ga0080004_1096705_pt1 | contig 10824 bp, 13 predicted proteins | sample WasSprMetagenome_FD_69207 | JGI IMG/M metagenome (GOLD analysis project Ga0080004, IMG submission 69207) | Sulfidic aquatic microbial communities from Washburn Spring, Yellowstone National Park, USA - WS (SPADES assembly) (version 2) | ecosystem: Environmental > Aquatic > Thermal springs > Hot...
TCCCCATTTTCAATTCTACCCTCGAGGAAGTCATCGTACAGCTTGTTCTCAAGCTCGTGGAATTCGTCGTCGTCTTCTACTATGTCGCGTAGTGCGTTGTATATGTCTATATACTTGACTACGTAGCTTCTTTTTTCTACTACCGCGCGCGCGATCGCTATTATTTCACGTTTGTCTATTTCGGCGGGATTCTGTTGCCAGGCTCCCGCCGAGGCCCCGCCGGCTTCTACCACCGGCACGTTTATGCCCTGTTCGGGCATATGGATAAGAACGTACGGGTTTATAAACTTTTTCCCCCTTTTTCCACCGACACAAAAACGTGTCACTGGCTTTCAACTCTCTCACCACTAGAAATTCCGGCTTTCAACTCCCTCACCACGGTATATATTTTATATACCGACGATAGCGTTACCGCCCTTATAGAAAAAGAAAGAAAGAAAAAAAGTGGGGGTTGGATTACGCAACTTTTATGTACTCCTTACCTGCTATTGTGTAGACCTCCACAATACTATCCTTCACCGGCATCAGTTTGATGAATTTTGGATTTTCGTTTACAGCATACCACCCCCTACCCGCCTTGTGGCAGTATACACGCGGCTCGCAGTTATCGATATAGAATTTGACGCATAGCTCCTCTCCGCTTCTAAACACATCTATTATACACCTCAAGTCCAAGTTAAACCGCGCCAGGAACGCCCACACCCGCTCGTCAACATTAGTTAGTTTCTCAAACAGATTCACCATTCCCCACTTAGCTGGTCCGCCTTTCTTAATTACGTCAATTATTATGGATTTATTCCACCACTTCAGACGTGGATATCTCCGCAATAGCTCCTCATATTCCTCCTCTTCTACAGGCTTTTTCTGTTTTGGCGGCTCTTTAGACGCATGTTCATAATACTTTAGAATTTCTTCTACACATCTATCAGCCGATTTGCAACGGAATATCCCCACCGACACTCCGTTGATAACAACAGAACAGTCTTTATCCACCTCCACCTCAAACCCTCGTTCAGACAACTCCCACAATGCGTCAGCCACTTGTTGCCTAATACAGCCACCCGCCTCTTCATCCCTCCGTCTCCTCCACCGCTCCTTCGCCTCCCACCTCTCCCCATCATTTGACCACACCCACACTCTATACTTTACACACACCCCCCTCCTGCAACCAGCCGCATTTAGCAATCCTGTCGCCAAGCCATAGCGCAACTCCTCGGGATCGTATTCTACGTATTGCTCAATTTGTAGTAGTTTGGGTGTCTCGAACACTTCTACCTTTTTTGTTTGGTTGGGCATGTGAGATAGAAACACACATGTATTTAAACTTTTTCTCCTTTTTTCCCCCGGTTTTCTAGCTCAAAAAGCTTTCAACTCTCTCGCCGTTAGAAATTCCGGCTTTCAACTCTCTCGTAACGATATGTAAAATATGTATCGGCTTTCAATTCCCCTAAGTTTCATGTAGATGATAAAGATATGGAAAAAAGGTTTTGTTATGTTGTGGAAAAAAGGTTTTAGTATTCGTCTTTATTATGGATTCTATACTTCGTATATCCTGGATTAAGAACTCTAAACGTTGTTTCCATGACTCTATATATCTTCTTTAGTTGATCCTCTTTAACTTCATAATTCTGTTTCTCCAGCAAATAGATTATGAATTCTTTTGCTTTATCGTCGAGCTTCATCGTAATGAAATATGCATCTTCATCATCTTCAGCAACTCTAGCAATTAGATACAATATGAAGTCCTTAACGATACCTTGATACGGAACTTCATATATTGCTATCTCATATTCATCGATTACGATTTTTCCAAATGCAGTAAGTTCATTTCTTAACGATACATATCTAATCCCCGAATCATAACGATTTATTATATTCTTCAACGATTCACTAATTTCATCCCACTCTACGTTCTTCAAATAGAATCTTACATCTTTATACTTTACATATATTTTGTTACTAAGTTTGTAAACTCCCACTAGCGGATCTTTCTGTACTAATCCCTCTTGATTTACATTTCCATCTTGTATTGAGGGTTTCTCATCCTTACTTTCGATTTTGTTCAATGCAGCATCCCCCTCCTGTTTCTCATCCTTACTTTCCCGATTTTCAATTTTCTGTTTCCATTGTTTCTGCATCATCATAAGCATGAATTTAACAGCAGCAATTGCGTCGTTTACTATATGCATAACATCCTCAGCCAGATGTTCAATATCGTTGTACTTCTTTGCGATTAACGATATCAGCATTAAATCAAGCATCCTCCTTATCCATTCTATATCGACTAATTTCAATTCGTATTCCATTATCCATTCTACTGCCAATTCGTGATAAGCATACCGACGTGCCACTATATACCTAAGTACTAAGTAGATCAATTCTTCATTCGTTATCGTTATCATATCATCAGTTATAGTTATCTCATCCGGTTTTGGTATAATCGTTATGTTTTCATATCCTGATGGAATTTCTATTCCTGCCATTAGCTTATTTACGAAATCTTTTACATCGTCGAATTCTAGAAATTCTTCAAACGTTACATTTACTTCTTGATATCTACGAGCATTAACTTTAACCTGTTTCTGTATTGTTACTTCTATTTCGTATTTTCCACTCCTCCTTATCGTTAATTGGTTTTGGTTTTGGTTTTGCATTTCTAGTAGTTCTCGGATTTCAGTAGTTTTTTCCTCTTCGTATTCGTTTTGTGGGTTTTGGTTTTGGATTTGCATGAGATATAGATTCGTACAGGTATTTAAACTTTTTCTCCTTTTTTCTCCTTGTTATATTTTTAAATTTTTCGTTTCAGCGCCGAAAGAGTTGAAAGCAACTAGAATTAGTGGAAAAAATCGGCTTTCAACTCTCTCGCAATGATATGTAAAATATGTATCGGCTTTCTATATATAGATTATATAGTGTAACAATTCTGAAAATATGTATAAATGTGTATAACTGCATACATCTATCAACTTTCGTGGACAAAGTTGTATCTTTGTAGATATTCAACTAAAGATATGTAAATATGAAAAAATGAATTATCTGAATATGGAATTTATGTACATTTCGTTATTATCATTAAGATGATAAGATAAATAAAAAATGGAATTGAAAAAAAGTTTAGTATGTATTTAATGCTTTATGAATTGCAACTATTACGTTATATATTGCTTTCAATTTACTTTCGCATAGATCTTCAACGATTTCTTCATCAGCAACTTTAATTATCCGTGTATCATTACGTGGGCATTTTGTATTTAATAACGTAATAATTGCATCGTAGTAATCTATTAATCTGAATACCATATCATATGCTTTATCAGCAGCTATTCTATGCATACGTAGTAGTACATATACGATTATAACTTCTATAAATGATTCATGCTTTATTATAATTCTATCACTTTTGTATACAAGTTTTCGATTTTGTATCATACGTATTCTTTCGTTGCTTGCTAATTCATATATATGAGCATTTCTTATTAGTAATTTTTTATTGATTATTCTTTCTATTTCATCCATTTTGATTTTTACTTTTAATACTAATTCATTGTATTTTACTTCTAGATAATCTGTTTTATCAATTATTTCTAGTTTTTCTCCAATTTCTTCTGTTTCTATTTCGTATTCGTTTTGTGGATTTTCGTTTTGGATTTGCATTTCTAGTAGTTCTCGAATTTCAGTAGTCTTTTCCTCTTCGTATTCGTTTTTTGGGTTTTGGTTTTGGATTTGCATGAGATATAGATTCGTACAGGTATTTAAACTTTTTCCCCTTTTTTCTCCTTGTTATATTTTTAAATTTTTCGTTTTAACGTCGAAAGAATTGAAAGTCGTTGAATTATACTGAAAAAATCGGCTTTCAATTCTCCTGCAATGATATGTAAAAATACATAACGTATACAATGCATGTAAGTTGGAAATAACTTCTAAAACGGAAAAAATTTCGTTTACGTACAGTATTCTAAATCGAAGTAAATTCTAAAACGAATACAATTCTTTTTAGTACGTGCTTCTTTTTCGAAACTGTTTCTAGAAACATGTTTCTCTTAGAATTTGTTTCGATTTAGAAGTTGGTTCTAAATAGAATTGGTTTCGGAATAGAACTTGTTTCTAAATCGAAATAGTTTCGAAATAGAATTCGATTTTAAATAGAATTCGTTTTTGTGTGTATTTTTGTGGACAAATTTGGTATTATATGTTTTGATGTACATGTTTTCTCATAAATTTACATGTTTATCAATATGTTTAGATATTTTTGGATAATTATGTGGTTTTGTGGGCTTTTGTGGTTAATTATGTATAAATGTACATATTCATGGATATTTTTAGTATTTTGTGTATAGTTATCGATTTTCGTAGATATTTTTGGTATTTTGTGGATATTTGTCGGTATTTGTCGATATTTTTATGAACATATCCGTATTTTTGTTAGTTTATGTTTTGTTATGTATATTCATGTTTTCTTCTAAGGGGTGTGTGGTTAACTGTGTATCTTTGTGTAAATGTTAGTATACATGTTTACTTTTTTGGTTTGATATGTTTGGATATGTAATGTTTTGCTGTTTGGGATGATTTTTGTGGATATGAAAAAAATTTAGTTTTGAAATATACGTATAGTTCTGAATTTTTCCAAATTCGTAGTAATCGTCGCCGTACTTATGTTAAACAGTTTCGATAGATATGTAAAGCTTAGCTGTATATTTTTCTTACGGGCAACTAGATATACAGCTAGGGCGGCTGCTGCGCGGCTGCTGATAAAGAGTTGCTTTTTGATTTTTGAGGCTAATTCTGCAGCATCGTCGGCAAGGTTTTCTATACGGGTGCCACGGAGTCTCTCACGTACTAGTTTCGTAACGTCGCATTGGGGTGGGGGATACTGTTCAAGTAACTTGATTAAGTATTTACGGGTTTTCGTGGTGAGGCGGATGTCGGGGGGATAGCACGGGTTCTGCAGGCGTTGCATGTAGTACTCCACGGCTCGTATACATGCCACCGATTTGCCGCACTCCTCGATTAGCTTATATCTAAGCTCGTCTACCGGTAGCATGTGTCTATTTAAACACGGGTATTTAAACTTAAACACCGTGGGTCGCCCCCACCCACCCCCTACCGGGAGGCATATTTTTTATAATGTGTTTATCTGGTGAGACATGCCGGCGGGGATCACGAGAGAGGTGGAAGAGCGTATCGCCAAGGCATATGAGCATGTCGCGAGGCATGGATGCGTGACAGTAGCCACCGTGGCTTCTGCGCTAGGTATTCACTGGGATACCGCTAGGTATGTAGTCGAACAATTGAGGAAGCGGGGAAAGGTGGTGGAGGCCAGGCTTAAGAAGAAGCTTCTATGGTGCGTTGACGGGAATGCGGCGGCCGACGTAGTATATAAACTCCGGTTTGAGATGTGGCGGGTTTTATGTAAATCAAAGCGGAAATATATATCGCCTGCGGCGGCGGCTAGGCTAATAGCCGCAGACGCCCAGGCGCGTAAGGTGTATTCCAAATTCGTGTCTATGGATAGCATAACAGCGGGCACGCTCGCCTTCGTAGACGCCGCCCTCACCGACCTCCTAGGCCGCGCATTTGATAGACGCGCAAATAAGAAGCTCTACGTGGTGCCAAGTAACCTGTGTAGTAACCCACCCCCCAGGCCGTCTGCCGAGGAGGTGCGCTACAAAAAGAGACACAGACTAGTCACGTTTAAGGTCCCGCAGGCGATGGCAGGCGATTTGGAATATGCAACCAGGCTTCTGGGCGTGGAAAAAGCGGAGCTTGTGCGTATGGCAGTAGAAAGGCTTCTGGAGCAGTACCGCCACATCATCAGACAGCCCCCCTAGACGGAGACCGCCTCCACGTCTTTTTTACGTCTATGGCGCTTAGTGCATGTCAACGTTAGTGTCGTTTATTAACGAGTCGTATTCATCTCAAAAAATTTATATATATATATTTCAACCCCCTATTTAAGAACTTTGCGGTGCATCGCCGTCTTTCTTGATAAATATGGTCAAATACCTCTCCTAACTGTGTTAACAAACTTAAATAAATATGTATATACGTTGGGGCCAACATCTATTCCATGTTGATATTTCACTACCCTATCAAAAGGTTAAGAGGAACCGGGATAAAAGCGCTGGATATGTTTGTATAAACGTAAAATGTGTGGTGGTGGCGTTAATACGCTACGGCTTACTTACTAGTACCATAGTCCACACCCCTTTCTGCGCCCCCCTAGCCCTGTACATTTGTATCTTACGCTCAAATTCCTCTACCCTGAACCTGTCGGGGGGCAAAATGTCCCTTATTTTGCTATACGTATCTTTATCGAGCTTAATGAGGAAGCGGCCCTGCACCTGGGTAAGCATCTGTGCCATGTCGCGGAGGTCGTCCATGGTAAACTTTATGCCGTAGTAGTCCTCGGAGCGGTGGTCGGGGTAAGGCGGGTCCAGGTAGAACACCGTCTTCGGCCCATCGTATTTCTTAATCACCTCCCTAAAGTCAAGGCTCTCGATTGTTATGTCTTTCCATGCCTCGGCAAATTTAAGTATCGCCACGATCCTACTCCTAAACGCCCTAGCCTCGTTTTTGCCTGGGCCAGTGCCGTAAGCGAAGCCCCTCCCGATCTTACCGTAAATCGATGTGTTGTACGCATAAAAAATCAGCGCCGCCCCAGCCAGAGACCCTAGATCCCTGTCTGTCTTTATCAAGTCGGTGACGATACGGTAGAACGACCGGCTGTACGGCATGAGGCCAAGTATCATGGTAAGTTGCTCCGGGCGCTCCTTGACGTATCTATACAAGGTGGTCAGCCTGTCGTCCACATCGTTATAAACGATATTGTAGAATAAGCCGCGGCTCACCGTCTGTGACATGTAGCCCGACCCACCGAAAACTTCGACAAACGTGCACCGCGGCTGGGGGCATAGCCGCTCGAGACGCGGCCGCAGGACGCTAGCTATTTTATAGTCGCCACCAGCGAAGCGCATAATCTTAAACCCGTAATCCAAGCCTAAACCAGACTCAATATACTGCCTTAGCGACTCGGTGTCTCTACCCAAATAGCACACCCTCTTCTTTCCGTTTTCCACGTGCTCCATCCGCATGTAGTACCTACCCCCCACCTTGACCCTAGTCAGGTAGCCAGGCTCCCCGCACCTGGGGCATGTGACCTTCACGGTGCGTAGATACGTCCGCGTTTTAATTCTTTTCCACTAATTTAGTGGAATTTCCGTAGATTTCTGATACGCCATACTTCCGTTAATTTAGTGGACACCGGTGGAAATACAGCGTAAGGTTTATAAGAACAAACGGAGCGCGGGGGCCGGGTAACCTTATACTTCGGCTTTCCACGCCACCAGTCTACGGCGCCGGTATTGGATCGCGCCGAAGTCGCGGAGGTCGAAGAAGCCGTATGAGAAGCCGTACCGCGCCACCATGTCGGCCAGTAGTTCCGGCGTCCCGCTCGCCGTTGTTGCCTCTTCCATAACGGCGAGGCGGGGATTAATTATCCTGACAGACTCGAGGTAGCTACGCACAAGGGCGAGCCCTTCCTCTACGCGCCGCTCCCGCATCACCGTGGCAGTGGAGAACTCGTGGCACGGCGGGCTTCCGACCACGACGTCGGCGCCGCGCACATATGGGGAAGACAGGTCGCGCCTAACAGTCACCACGTCTACACCTATATCGTTTGCGATTAACCTACATATCTGTAGGCGCCGCGGATCCACGTCCACCGCAACCCATTGCCTGGGCTGGTAGTGAGACGGTATGTACATAAACGCCATGAGCCACCCGCATACACCGGAGAACAGATCAACCACGTCGGCGCCGCGGAAGTGGTGGTACATATCCAGCCTAATTAGGAGTTGCGCCATGGCTAGAGGCGGCACCATGTCCGCCACCACCTCCGTGAGGTGCGAGGTCGGTAGATGTGCGAAGTACCTCCACAGGGGCTTAGGCACAGTCTGAGCCCATAAGTAAAAAGATCGCGCCTGCTCTTCCCTGGTGCGTCCGAACCGCCTGAGGTATTCGCACGCCTTTCGGCGCCTCTCCTCCGTGACCCCCAGGGAGGGATAGTGAGAGAGGTAGCACATCGCGAACGGGTTCCGCGATGCTGAGAAGCCGCCGCGCCACAGCGATTCTATTAGTGTCGGTGGAAGCTCCCCGTCAAGTAGCCCGTAAGACGCCAGGAGTGTCTCCGCGCTCCGCATGATGTGGGATATGTGGGAGTTTAAATAGATTTCACATTTTGGGCTGTTTTGTGCAATCGAGCCCGCCTGCGCCGAACCCGCCCCGATTTCGTAGAAAAAGATTTATTCTTAAGAAATGTGCAATCATGTGAACCCCCGCGACGTATATCTGAATTTAGACCACTACAGGGCCGCCATGGAGCGGCTGTATAAACTGTCGTGGCAGACCCCGCGGCGGAATTATATACTGACGTACACACTAGGCGCCACCGGCCGGAGGATTAGCGAGGCTCTGCAATTAACCACTAGGGACATCGACTTCGAGAGGCGCGTAATTACTTGGCGCATATTGAAAAAGCGCCGCCAGGACTACTACGTGACGCTCCCCATGAGCCAGCGGCTCGAGGAACTACTCCGTAGGTATATCGTGTTTAACGGCGTCTCAGACAGGCTGTTTCCGGTGAGCCGGAGGCAGGCCGAGTACGACGTAAAGAGGACGCTTGAGGATGTGGGGCTAAGGGGCTGGAGGCCTCACGACCTCAGGCACGCCTTTATCCTTGAGGCGTTGCTTAATTCTAGGTCTATTGAGCTGGTGCGTCGGTGGACGCAACATTCGTCTTACAAAATGTTGCTGGAGTATGCCAGGGTGGTGGGTCTTGAGGTGGATAGGCCTCTGGTGCCGTGGTAAAGCTTATATTATTGTGTATTCGCTACTGGCAATGAAGGTTGCGACGGTGGCCGGGCTTGTGGTTGTGGTGTTGATAATGCTGTTTCTAATGTATGCGGTGGCTGGGCGCGTGCAACTCACCATCGAGAGAGGCATCGAGTACGTAGTTGCGTTGCTTCTCTTAGACGCGGCGCAGGATGCGGACCAGAGAGGCGACGACGTCCTTTCTGCGGCCGCGGCGCTGGCGGCTGTATTCGCCGCCGTCCTGCCGTTGATATAAAAACCTCCAATTTTTTTCCTAATTGTGAGGTGGGCAACCCACATACTGTGGGGCGCCGCGGCGCTGATGCTGTTTAGGATAGACATGGCCGTAGCGGCGGCCGCGTCGGCCGTCCACACCGCCGCAACCGACGTCCTGGGCCACTCGGGCCTCCGGCGCAACAGGTACCACGACCTAATCTCTATAGCCGCCGCCGCGGCCTTGGCGGCCTACCTGCATAATCCTGCATACCTCGTGCTGGGGCCGCTGCATGTCCTGCTGGACTGGATTTCGCCAGGCAGGCTGGCTGTGGACTGGCTCTACAACGCTGTGTGGAGCCTGCCCCCAGTCCTCATCATAATGCATATGTATTGACCTATAGACCCCCCTCCCCCCGGGTGTTAATTTCCTCAGAAAATTTTTTAAATTAAGGCAGTTAGGGGCACATGTTCGAGATATTCAAGTCGTCCGACAAGAAGGAGCTCCAGTACTGCGTCTTTGTTGTGGACGCCGGGGGCGTGGCCAGGGTGATGTGTGACAGTGCTGAAAACACGGAGCGCCTCGCGAACTTTGTGCGGGGCACCAAGGGCGGCTGTGCCGTGGAGATCCACCGCGATGGTAAGACGTACACAGTCTGCGACACGGCGCAGGAGCTCGAAAAGCTGTTCCGCGTCCGGCTTAAGTGACGTGCATATTGTTAAGATTTTTCGACGCCATAAAAATTTTAATGGGGTACAAAGTGTAGTACATGCACGATAGGGGATATGCATCCATAGTATTGGCGCTAATAGTGGTTATATGCATACTGCTGTGTATATGGTGGTTTACGCAAGGGCCAAGGCCTGGCGGCGGCACCACTACCACCACCACTACCGCTACTCCTAGCGTAGGCACCGAGACGGCGACTGCTACCCCCAGCGGCGGCGGTGTGATCGACGTAAATATCGTTATTGGGTTTCTTAAGATGCTGTTTCAGGCGGTAGAGGCGGCATTTAAAACAGCATTCAGCGACCCGCTAAGCGGCGTGATCATCGGCGCCTTTCTGTTCCTAATGGGGCGGCTGGCTAAGGCGCTCGAGGCCGCCGGCATCTTGATCATCATAATTGCGCTGGCTGTGCTGATAATAAACATCTTGGGGCTTAAGGTACCGTGGCTGTCCTGAGAAACGCGCTGGTTTTTTCCTATGCGCTGATAGTCCAGCTCTCCGTCTTCCAATTCGCGTTGCTTTTTGGCTTCTATTCCCCCGTCGGCGTCGTCCTAACGGCGTCGGCCATGCCCTACGCCCCACCGTTAAGTATAGTGTTCCTCCTGCCTGAGCCGCCGCGCCAGGGCTACGCAGGGTGGGCAGTGGCGCTGGCAGACGCCCAGCTCTTCGGCGTCGGCATAAAGATACCTGTGTTCCACAGATTCATAATGACGGATTCATGCCTCGAAGACATACCGAACGCCAAGGCGGCGCTGACGTACTCCTCGCCTGTGGACAACCTGGTTAATCAGCTGACGGCGCTCCTCCCGCCGTGGCCGGAGCACGTAAGGGCCTGCCCCTACCGGCCTGCCTTTAGAGCCGCGTTTGTCATGCCGGCGTGGGTATTCATACCGCTGATGATTTTTGCCCTCCGCTACAAGCTCTACTACCGCTTCCGACGCGTCTGGTAACTTTATAAATCCCGACGCATTTTTCCACAATGATTTTAGACGCGATAGTACATGCGTGGCTGTGG
>Ga0080004_1133701_pt1 | contig 10824 bp, 10 predicted proteins | sample WasSprMetagenome_FD_69207 | JGI IMG/M metagenome (GOLD analysis project Ga0080004, IMG submission 69207) | Sulfidic aquatic microbial communities from Washburn Spring, Yellowstone National Park, USA - WS (SPADES assembly) (version 2) | ecosystem: Environmental > Aquatic > Thermal springs > Hot...
AGATTCCAGCTCCAACTCCTGCCGCAATGGCCGCCCCTAACGATGTGGCTTCCTCCAGTAACTCTAAAGCCATCACCGCCTTTCCATAAATATTGGCCATTATTTCCCTCCAGACTTTCCCTCTAGCTCCACCACCTATAAGGCGTATCTCCTTTATCCCAATTCCTAACTCTTCGAAGATATCTAAAATTATTTTTAGGTTAAATGCTACGCCTTCTAACGTAGCTCTTATCAAGTGCGCTCGTTTATGTCCGAGAGCAAGCCCAAAGAATACGCCTCTAGCATTTGGATTCCACCATGGAGCCCTTTCTCCAATCAAGTATGGAAGAAAGAGAATTCTGCCTGCGCCAGGGTCCATCTTTTCAGCTTCAGAGTCCATAACCTGGTATGGGCTTATTTTGAGCTCCTTTGCTTTGACAACTTCAGGTTGGCAAATTTCATCCCTCAGCCATCTATAAGAAGCGCCCGCGGCTTGCATCGTCCCGACCGGGACGATCTTACTTGGATCTAGGTGCCACATGCTGAAGATTCTCATTTTAGGATCCAATAGTGGCTTCTCTGAGCACGTTGCTATCCACGAGGAGGCGCCAATGTAGTTATAGGCTTGTCCAGGTTCAATAACGCCGGCGCCAGCAGTTGCACATGCTCCATCCCCTCCGCCCACAACCACTACTGTCTTTGATGAAAGCCCAAGTTGCTCAGCCGCTTCTTTATCAACTTCCCCCACTACGTCAGTAGAAGCATGAAGTTCTGGAAGTTTATCCGCTGAAATTCCAATGCTTTCTATAAGCTCGTAGGCCCAATTCCGCATATTGATGTCTAGCAATCCTGCCAAGCTAGCATCAGAAAAGTCTGTAACAAATCTCTTCGTTAGCCTGTAAGTGATAAAATCTTTTACTTGAAGGAAAACATGTGCTTTCTTATAGATCTCAGGTTGATTCTTTTTTAACCATAAAATCTTCGCTATCGTCAAGGGTGGGCTTATTCTATTTCCTGTCATATTATAGAAGTTATCCTCGCCAATCCTTTCTCTAATGTAGTGAGCCTCTTGCATGCTCCTTTGATCCATCCATATTATGCTTTTCCTTAGTGGATTCCCTTTTCTATCCACCGGGAGACAAGCCATCATCATGCCGCTTAGGCCAATCGCAATAATATCCCTGGGGTGAATATGTGATCTTCTCAAAAGCTCGCGTGTGCTCAAAACGAATGCGGACCACCAATCATTTGGATCCTGCTCAGCCCAAGTGGGCTGAGGATGGCTTGTAGGATATTCTTTGAAGACGCTCGTAATTAGGCGGCCATCTTCCGAAAACAATGTCGCCTTGTCTCCAGTTGTTCCAAGGTCATGGGACAATATGTAAAATGCCAACTTGTAAACCTCCGGCTTTCAAGTCACAAGGGATCCTTATAAGGATTTTTATATACGATTTTATTATTTGAACTTCCATGGCGAAACCTGAAGAGGCCTCAACGGACAATTTATGGCAAGTAGTTGAGCCTCTCTCTTCTTAAAGGAGAAGCTTTAGGTCTATAGGATTTATGTGAGGTAGTCTTAAGATGAAGTTTCATCGCTTGGTAATCTTTTTAAATAGCAACACATTTAGTAAACATAATATGAGATTATATAGTACAAGGAAGAGAGACCGCGCTCGATTCCGGCGATAGAAGAAATGTTAATTATATTCCCACTTTTACCTCGTGGGAACGCTAGCGTGCATTCCGATGAATGCTCCGACGTCTATAACTACGTCTCTGACATCTATGAGATCGAGAAAGGAGTTCCTCTGTGCCCAATCTCTATATTCGTGTAAGGTCCGCCCAATAAGTAAGTCGTTTTTTAAATATGAAATAATTCCGTATCGACACGCTGTTGTTTCTATGCTATGCCAACCTTCCATTATATAATCGTTATAAACGGGTAATGGTTGTAGTGCTATACCAAAAGAAAAGGTAAAGGAGTAGAGAATTTTAAAAAAGTAAAAAGAAGCTTTAATTAGGCGTGGTATAACCTTTTTAAATTTAAATTTAGTTTTAACGCGAAGGACTTCCTAAGATTGCCAAAAGCTATAGGGATTTCTCAATTTTATCTATTTCCTCCTCCGTCAACGGAAGCGTAACTTTCGACATGATTTTGACGAACATTCGAAGGCACTCTGGAGGCACCCAGCGTTCAGTTGAAGCATCAATTATTATTCGATAGCCCTGCGAAACTGGAACGACCGATCTTATGAGCGCTAAAAGAAGCCTCTTTAATGCTTCAGCCCCCATGAAATGATACTCGTAATTAATCCAGAGAATCTTATCCTTCCAAAGGTCGAGGGCTTCAGCTATTGGTAAGTTGCCCACCGGCGGTGGGGTGATTGCATGAATTATATCATGCTCCAACTTTCCAATGAGATGCTTAAGCTTATTTAACCTACCGTCGCAATGGATGGCAGTAACTTTGCCTGTAGCATGGGCCATACGTGCAAATTTATTATGCTCCGGGATGATATACTGTTCAAAGATGCGAGGGTTGACTAAAACTTCATCTATATGGTCGCCATATTTTATGATGTCTGCTGGCGCATTGGCGGCTATAGAGTATTGTTTTTCATAGCTTTTAGCTAACGCCTCAATCACACTCTCAACTTTCTCTGGATATTTGGCGTGGTCGATATAGAGCCTAGCGGCGCCCACCCATTCGATCAGGAGCATTGTGTAAGGCGAATGATAACCTACAAACGTGAAAATAATACCCTCATCTCCTAGCAATTGCTTAAAAAATTCAATGTATTTATAACAGGGCTCGTACTCCAAGTCTTCCGCCATGAATTTAAGAACGTCCCAGTCCTCAGGCTTTTTCACAAGGCCCCCTTCCAAATATGATCCTATTCCCTCATAATCAAGGTTTCCCTCCATCGCTCCTGCAAAGGCCCTAAAGGTCTGATTTGTCCATACGGTGCCCACCGGTGTTTCAAACGTAATTCTACCAACAGTTTTTTTAGTAACACCCCACATTCCAAGCAATACTGGCGATGTAACCTTAACATGAGGCATACTAGTATACATGCAAGGTATCATGTAGTTGAGGGCCAAGCCCTGGTTCCTAGCTTCCCGCTCTACCTGGCTAAATGGTAGGAAAAATGTACGAATCACGAAGGGTATTCTATCTGCGCGTTTTTTATTGATAGTGGCCAACAATGCTTCACGATTACTCATCAATACTCCTTTCACCCGCTCATTTTAAGCTTCATTCACCCGCTTAGCCATTGACGGCATTTATCAACTCCATCGACGGCATCTATCGCTTTGTAATCGGCTCCAATCTTTTTAGCGAATTCTTCTGTCACGGGGGAACCCCCTACAATTACCTTCACACTCCCTCGCAGACCGGCATCCTCTAGCGCTTTAATAACATCCTCCATCTTAATCATAGTTGATGTTAATAATGCTGATAAACCAATAATTTGCGGCTTATGCTCTCTTACAGCTTGAACTATCTTTTCCGCCGGTACATCTACTCCAAGGTCTATAACTTCAAAGCCAGCTGCCGTCAGCATTATGTTAACTAAATTTTTTCCAATGTCATGTATATCGCCCTCAACCGTCGCTAAAACAACTTTCCCATAATATTTCATTTTTTCCTCCTTCATATACGTTCTAATAATTTCCATGACCTCCTTCGCTATTTCACCGGCTACTATCAGTTCTGAGAGGAAGTATTCTCCATTTTCAAATTTATCCCCTACAACATTTAAGCCGGAACGTAAACTTTCAATCACCTCGATAAGAGAGGCACCTCTAGTAATGGCTTCCCTAGCCGCTTTTATTGCATTTTCAAAATTAAGTTTCACGACGCTATCTTCTAAAGAAGCCAATTCTTCTTTAAACGTAGCCTCCATAATCGGTGGGCCCCCTCCCTATTTTAACTTAGAAGTCATTGCAAATTATTTAAGTATTTTCTCTATCCTCTGTATGGGGTTCCGTGGGCTTGGTGATGGCGAGTGGAATCTTATTAAGCCTCTGTGTCTCCTAGGGCTAAGGATAGTATGCATACCCATACACTTAAGGGTTTTAGAATGAGTTCAGTAAAAATAATAGTTTTTCGTTACCGTAATAGTAATGAAAACTTTATACGAATTATATTAACCGAAATTCAAATATTGATGAGAACTAAATATGAGAGCTGGGTACAAAGAAATTCACAAGAATATTTGGAAGAGCTGGATCCTGTTCTTTTAGATTCCTCCGTAAAATACGTTATTGACGGAGTGCATAGACTTAAGGAGAACCCTAATTGGAGGACGGAGAAATTAGAAAACCTTAAGAATCGAAAAACAGATTTTAGTGGCACGAATCCTAGGGAACCTGTCTAAAGTGCCAGTACTTGAGAGGATCGGTATGTTCGAAAAATTTAGTGGAGTACTTAACACAATAAGCAGATCGATTCGAAACGAATTGCCTAAGAAATTCTCACGTTTAGCCGGAATTTCGTATCGCTCTGTATGGAGGTATCTCCCTGAAAAATATAGAGGTGGAGAAAGTCTGATTAGGACTGAGAGACATTGGACGAGTTGGCGATGAATTGGGGAAATTCATTTACTTTAAAGGCGCTCCAAGCTACGAAACCCCCTCCAAATGAACAGAAAATAAATATTATATATTCCCCGAGCTCCCCCAAGTCATCCACAATCATAGAAATGTATATTTCCGAGCAATTCAACGATGTTTCATCTTTATGATAGTAAAGAATTCGCCTATGTTATAAGCGGATAAGGGAGATGTATTATTAAAAAGGGCAAATATTAGTTAAATCGGATACGATTGTCTTTTGCCCAATAAAAATCCGCATCAATTTATCAACTTAAGTCATAATTTTTTTAAAAAATAATCTACATTTATATACCACCTTTAAATCTGAAATCCTCCCTCGATTTTTAAAGCATACGAAAAATGGAAGAACTTAACAAATACTGTTGGGTCTAAGAGTCCGGCTTAGCAGGTAGAGTTCATTCCCTCCACTCTATATAAGCTCTACCACTTTACCACATGCCTTTTAGGACTGAGTTATTGAAAAGACCCGGCATGGGGCTGCCTCGGCGCCTTTGATTGGAAGCGGAGCTATAATAAAGAAAGCTTCGGCGATCTCCCTATTCAATAAAATCTTATCTAGGTTTGCTACCTCCTCTACTAATAGGATCTCAGCACCTAAAAGTATCTCATGAATTCTCCGGGATGGAGTTTTGTTAATCGATCTTTGACCTGCCTTTCTCCCACTCCAGCCGCCTACACTGAGCCCATCTATCCCTAAGACTTTGATATCTTTCTCAACTAAAAACTTTGCTGCATCCTCTCCTATATATGGCCAATTAAAAAGATAATTGGAGGCAGTAGCTCTTTTCTTAGACCATCCTGTAAAGATGAAAAGCATCTTCCCCCTCTTAATATACCTATTAAATTTCATAAGATCCTCATCTGTTATCTCTTCACCCTCCCTCTTGTGAGTCAGATTTATAACGATTCCTTCCCCCATGAGATCCTCTAGACTGTAATCGTCGGAGCACTTGGCGTTAGGTTCGACGTGAGACGGATAATCGATGTGAGTTCCTAGATGGGTGTGCATGCTGGTAATAATGCTGACGGTAAATCCATCTTTAGGAGCTAATTTTATATAATCGATTTTAAATGATGGTAAATTAGGGTATGAAGGCATATCAACGAATAATTGATGACTCAAATCTATAATACTATATTTTTTATCCAACATATTTCAACTCAGACCTCCATGTGAAGTTAAATACAATAATCAATTTCAATTTAAGGCTTTTGAAGCATCAGAATTCCCAGTCTATAGGAAGACCCCCTCCTCTGCATGAACGCATAAAGCACTGTCAAAGTAATTAAAATAATATCATATGTTTAATAAAAAGACTTATTAATAATCTAATTCCCTCATCACGAGGGGGTTTAATGGTGTATAAATTTGGGTTCTACGCTGCCCATGAACAGTATAATCCTACGGAGCTATTGGACTTCGCTGTTAAAGCGGAGAAAAATGGCTTTGACACTATCTGGAGTAGCGATCACTTTCACCCTTGGGCTCATACTAACGCGAACTCAGGCTTCGCTTGGATTTGGTTAGCTTCAGCAGCTGAGAAGACTACGAAAGTTTCGTTAGGTAGCGTTACGCCACCGCTGTTGAGATACCATCCAGGGATAGTGGCTCAAGCATTTGCAACCCTGAACTTCATACATCCCAATCGTATATTCCTCTGTTTAGCCACCGGTGAAGCTATGAATGAAGTCCCACTTGGATTACCCTGGCCGCCCTTCAAAGAAAGGTTAGAGAGGCTGGAAGAATCCATCATTATAATTAAAAGATTATGGAGAGAAAGCTTCGTAGACTTCGAGGGAAAATATTATCGATTAAGAAAGGCAAATTTATACACCAAGCCTAAAACTAGGATTCCACTGTACGTAGCCGGTAATGGCTCTTCCACCGCCTATGTCGCGGGCAAATATGCCGATGGCCTCTTAACGAGTGGAAGAGTATTCGAGGAGAAATTCAAATCTGAGTTACTCCCAGCACTAGAGAGAGGCGCAAGGGATTCAGGCAGAAATCCTGAATGTATTAAAAAAATAGTCCACATCATTACATCTTATGATGAAGATTTTAACAAGGCGGTTGAGAGTTGTAAGTTCTGGAACGCCACCATGCTGCCCAGCATTTTCAGCGCTGAGGTCTATGATCCACGGGAGATAGAGTTAAAGGCAAGGTTAATAAAAAATGAGGATATAATTAAGAAGCGCTTCATCGTAACCTCCGAGGAAGACGCAATAAGAGGGATTGAGCGTTACATAAAGTTTGGCGTCACTGAGGTAGAGTTCTTAAGCACAAGCCCAGATCAAGATAAATTCATAAAGTTCTTTGGAAAAAAGGTTTTGCCATACTTCAGGGACCAAAAACAGTAGAATAAGCCAAACCCCATGAAGGAGTTTACAGAATATGCTGCATCGGGGGCTTCATATAATGGATATGGATCGACTTAAGGGCATTACCGTAATTGCTCTTACCCCACCGACGGGAAGCCGCATAGCATGAAAAAAGATTATAATTGATTTAGACTTGCCTAAGAGCGGTAAATAAAGTGAGGGTGAATTAAGATAAAGCGGATTAAAGTTTGTTTAGTTAGGGTAGTAGGGCCGGCATGATTCATGCGAATAACCTATTAAATGATATTTGTAACGCAGTTGTTGGCGTGCATAGTAGAGCCCAAGTCGCGGTAGAAGCAGCGAAGACGGGAATGTCCTGCTACCCAAGCATGTAGGAGGCTTTAAAGAGAGAGGTTCGATGCGATGATTATAGCTCCTCCAATCTTCACCCACGCTGAGGTGACAAAGAAGGCTGCTATGGCTGTAAAACATGTATTTTGCAAGAAGCCCCTGCTTTAAGCTTAAAGGACGACGATGACATGATCGCTGGATGTAAGGAGAATAATGTTATACTACAGATAGGCTTCATGAAAAGGTTTGATAAAGCCTTTTTGTCAGCAAGGAAACATATTCGAGAGGGGAGGATTGGTAGGATGTGTATCATTAAGTCCACGTGGAGAGGCCCAGGTCTCCCTCCTAAATGGGCCCTGGATTTTAAAAATGCTTGGGATGCTCGCCGCAGTGAACAGTCAAGACCTCGACTCCATAAGATGGCTGGGAGAAGCAGATTTCGAGTCTACGCTGAAGCAGATACCTTTAAATGCTTTGAGTTAAAGAAGCATTACCCCCACATTTCTACGATAATTCCATCCTACCCCTTCGATTGAGTAACGGAACCTCGGCTTTACTGGATAGAGGTTGTTTGGTAGAATATAGGTATGATGCAATGATGGAAGTGTTAGGGACGAAGGGTGTGATGTTGATCGGGGATTTAAAGAGTGGAATGCTCAGCTTATGCCGTAAAAGTAATGGTGTAGTAAACCCAGCCTTTCCCAGTTGGAGAGATAGATTTAAAGAGGTCTACACAGAAGAAGTCAGGCATTTCATCGATTGCATCGTTCAAAATAAGAAGCCCAAGGTAACTGGGAATGATGGCAAAAAGATCGTTGAGACTGTTTTTAGCCGTGACAGAATCCATATTTTCACGGAAACCAGTAGACATACCCTTAGAAGATGAAAACTTTGACGTGGCTACCGCCTATAAAACTGAAATTATTGATTTAGGTGCAACTACGATGGAAGATGCACAACCTAACATTTTTCAAAGCCATTCATTAACATGGTAAAATTAGAAAGTGAATTTCGCTTGACTAAAGGATCTCATCAGAAAAAGGTTGGAGAGGTTTAACTTGGGTCAAAGGGCGATTCTCCTCCTACTCCGAGATAAGGTTGTTGAATTATAAATTTGAATGAAGGGGAAGCTTAGAGTACGCTTCACTCAGGCTAGGCTCCTCGCACTATTAAGAGCCCCCTCTATACATTGTATTCCCCCATAGTTCGTAATTGGGAAATATTAAAAAGTAGATGAGTCTAGCGATGGGTGAATATTAGACCACGACAACCTAGAGTTTATCACGAAGTCTTGGGATTATAGATAAAAATGAAATTGGATCTATCAAGATGGGAAATCCCCTTGAAAGCGTGCTGTCGAACTAGATCGATCACGATAATTTTAAATCAAGAAGGAGGTAAAAAGCTGATTCCTCAAAGGTGTTTCGGTGATCTCAGGATATGGGAGGCCCCATTATAATAATAGCAGGTTTAGGAGCCACGGGCACGAAGGCGGCTGCGTTCGATTTCAAGGGCTGTCTAATTGTGGGTGCCTATGAGGAAACTCGGTTAATTTATCCTAAACCGGGTTTGGTGGAGCAGGATCGGGATGAATTTTATGCCTCCGCCTTTAGCAGGATAAAAGAAACCGTGAGGAAGGGGGGATTAATCTAAGGTATTTTAAAGCCCTTCCTTTCGATGGCCAGATGGCGGGAGTCATTGGAATCGACGAAGACTGGAAGCTCGTGACCCACTACGATTCTTGGCTCGACTCAAGGTATATGAAGTACGTTGACACGATTCTGTTCCAGTACCAAGAAAGGTAGGGACGCCTCCATCCACCTCTCATGGACCAAAGATACCATGGTGGAAGTATGAAAGGCCTGACATTTTTAGAATGATGAGGTTCATCATGCCAAATTGCTTCGTTGCGGGAAAGTTGATTGGATTGAAGGGCTAGGACGCTTTCATGGACTATACATTCCTGTATTTTAGTGGGGTCCACGGACGCCGAGAAAGGTGAATGGTCTGAGGAGCCTATGCCAGTTATTCCAGGTTCCCATAGATAAATTCCCCGAGATCATGGAGTCATGGAGTTTATAAGCGAATTATCTCCTAGCAGATCTAAGAGGCTTCGGCTCAGTGGGGGTATTCCCCTAGTGGCTGGTGTGAATTAGGCTACTCGTCCATTAGGTGCCAGTGTAGTTAAGCAGGGCATGATCTTAGTCGGTGGACTATTAAACGTGAAGCCAATTAAGTCAGAGAAATATGAAAGATGTAACTAGATAAAGAAGATGGAAATTCGACTATCAAGAACTGTATAACATGAACTCATTTAACCTTTTTAACGCCTCTTACGATCTGCAAAGCTTCTCTAACTAGCCTCGAGATTTCGTCAAAATTTCCTTCATCGATCAGTTCCTTCCTACATATCCACGTGCCCCCAACTGCCCATGCGCCGGCCTTAAAGTACTCGGCCATGTTACTGGCGTCAACTCCTCCTAAGGGAAGAAACCTAAGTTCAGGAAACACAGCTTTCATCGCTTTGATATGCGCCGGGCCACCGGTGGAAGCCGGGAAAATCTTGATCACCAGCGGAATGTCTTTAACGGATGAAAACCGCCTATTCCTAGTGGCAGCATTCAGCGCCCTCTGCACTTCTGAAGGCGTAAATACACCTGGAATACAAACGATGTCACGATCCGCACAATACGTTACAATCTCCTCGTCGAGATGCGGGGAAACTATGAACTGGGCTCCATATTTAATGGCTTCTTCCGCAGTTGAAAGTGAAAAAACAGTCCCCGCTCCCAGCGTAAGTTCCGGAAAGTTTTCGCCGAGAATCTTCACAGCCTCCATTGCCCTTCCGGTACGCATAGTTATCTCAATTAGATCTAGGCCTGCATCCATTATTGTCTTGCCCAACCGAATTGCTTTATCAGGGTTCTCAATCACCACCACAGGTATGACGCCGGCCTTCTCGATCTTCATTAAGACTTCCGACGACAATGCTTATCCCTTAAACTCGATCTTTGACCTTTACACTCTACTGGAGAGTTGATAAATTTTTCCATACCGATGCTACATTGAATGAAGGAACAGTTTACTCCCTACTTATTGAGTATTCTGGACAACAAAAATAACCAATACTAATGATCGTATTCGGGGGATTAGAAGCCTTAGCTAGTTAATAAACTCTCATTTTATAATAAAACGTTCAGGCGACTTCGTCCAGGCCTAAGGATGAATGCTAAGTCAGCATTTATATACAACATCACAAGCCTATAAGCTGACCAAAAGAAGCAAAGGCTTAAGGGGAAGGATTAGGCTGTTAAGAATTAAATCCATAGGGCGGATAACGTTAAAAGATCCAGAAAGGGGGAGGTTGCGGGGGATCTCGCCATGGCACCGTGTAAATGCGGCTTTCAGGGACCTTAAAGAGGTTGAATAGAGATGGCGGAGATGCTGGCGTCCATAAAGATACTTCCGGCTGAGGCCGGTATAGATTTAGATCCGATAAAGGAGGAGATAAGGAATTCGCTGCCTGAAGACGCTAAGCTTTACAAGATGATGGAG
>Ga0080004_1076761_pt1 | contig 10822 bp, 18 predicted proteins | sample WasSprMetagenome_FD_69207 | JGI IMG/M metagenome (GOLD analysis project Ga0080004, IMG submission 69207) | Sulfidic aquatic microbial communities from Washburn Spring, Yellowstone National Park, USA - WS (SPADES assembly) (version 2) | ecosystem: Environmental > Aquatic > Thermal springs > Hot...
TGCATGAAGCCCATGGCCACAGGGCGCGTCCCAAAATTAGGCCCGTGGAAAAAGGCATTCAGAGGTTCACAGCCAGGCTTTTCTCCTTAAACACTAAAGGTCATTCTTAAACCTTTGCGTTTCTTTACCCACATCCTAGAAACTTTACGCGGGGGATCCTATAATTAAAATGAAGGTACTTTATAAGTAGAAAAATATAGAATTAGGGGGGGAAAAAATATCTTGGTGATAATTTGGCCAGAAGATCTAAAGGTTATCGAAGCAAGACGAGGGGGAAGCTGACCAAACACGTGAGGGAGCGAGGGCTCTCCCCCGTAAGCAAGGTAATCCAGAATTTTACCGAGGGCACAAAGGTCGCCATAATCATAGACCCAAGCGTTGTAAAGGGCCAGCCCCACCCGAGATACCACGGCAGAATCGGGATAGTGAGGGAAAAACGGGGGCGGGCATATTTAGTCGAGGTGAAAGATGGGGGCAACATTAAGAAATTGATCTCCGGCCCCGAACACCTCAAAAAGGTGGAAGCATGATAGGAAAGGAAGTCATTAAAGAAAAACCCGTTACCCTCGCCGAAGTGCTAGAAATTCTGGAAAAACAGAAAAAGAGGGGAGAGCTAGAATATGCTCAAAGGCTTACCTACGATTATGCGCAAAAATTTTCAAAGTTAAGCGCAAAACAGGCCAAAGAGCTTTTGGAGGAGCTTTTAAAACTTGGCACCATTCGCGAACACCAAGCCGTCGCCATTGTAAATTTAATGCCCGAGACGAAGGAGGATATAGATCTCATTTTCGCCAAGGAGCGAACTAGGCTTGAAGAAGAGGAAATCAAAAAAATCCTAGACCTCATCGCGAAGTACAGGTAGCAATTTCTGCGGAGGTGCCAAAACTTTGGTTCCCAAAAAATATGAGGATTACGGGATAGTGTTGGACTTCCTTCCGCAGGGGCATCCGGACGACCCCCGGCCGATCCACCTCCGGGAGCCGATAGCCCAGATTTTGGGGGAGACGTTCTTCACCCTTCTCGAAGTGGTGCCACTAAAGGGTGTGACCTTTATCCCTCTGGAAAGAATATTCATAGGAAAATTTAAGCGGGAAAAAGTGGAGCGCATAAAGCGCAGGATTGGCTATGAGGAGCTGACGGCCGCTGCGAAATCTGAATTACCTGTGGCAATAGAAAAGCTCGTGGACGCATATCCCGAGAGGTTTATAGATTTTTTCAACCGGGCCGCCCCCCTAACAACTCGCTTCCACCAGCTTGAACTTTTGCCCGGGATAGGGAAAAAACTCATGCTTAGCATAATCGAAGAGAGAAAAAAGGGGCCATTCCAAAGCTTCGAGGATTTGAGCAATAGAATAAAATCCCTGCCACACCCCAAAAAGATGATCGTCAAGCGAATATTGATGGAACTGGAGGGTGTAGACAAATACAAGGTCTTCGTCAGGCCCCCGTCCAAAAGAGGCGAGGAGGAGTCTGAGTAATCTCGGTGGTCAAATGGAGGACGTAAAACGCGCGATGAGGATAATAGCAAGGCATGCGCTGAAGACCTCAAAAGAACTTAACCGAACACAGGTTGAAGGCTTTATTGACTCGATCCTGAACTCCAGACGCGTTTTCATCATGGGGGCTGGGCGATCGGGACTTGTAGCCAAAGCCTTTGCGATGAGGCTTATGCACATAGGTTTTGACACTTATGTGGTCGGGGAGACAGTGACCCCCGCCCTAAAGAAAGGTGACGTTTTTGTGGCCGTCTCCGGTTCTGGCGAAACAAGCTCTGTTGTTAACGCGGCAAAAATCGCAAAAAAAGTTGGGGCCAAAATCGTGGCCATCACTTCCTTCCCAAAATCGAGTCTGGGAAAAGTATCTCATCTCGTGGTTGAGATCCCGGGGAGGACAAAAACGGAGTCCATGACAGATTTCCTTCACCGTGAAATCGTGGGCGAATACGCCTCGCTTACCCCACTCGGCACGTTATTTGAGGTCGGGGCGCTGATCTTCCTGGATGGGGTGGTGGCTAGCTTGATGAGAAAACTGGGCAAAAAGGAAGAGGAGCTCAGAGAACGGCACGCCACCATCGAATGAGATTATCAAAGCGAGGGAGCTATCGCTACCTCAAACATCGCCGCCATCGCGGAATGCCTAGGGAGGCGAAAGAGGTTCATCATTCCTTGACCGTCTCCAGAATGCTGAGGGCATTCCAAATTGTGGTGCGGGTGTGGATGGGCATATTTGGGTCGTTGCTTATTTCATCCAAAATCAGAACTGCAGAAGCTGCCCTTACAACCGGGTCGTCCTTTTCATTCAATAGCGCTTCCCTCGCCTCTGTCGCTGCTCGCCTGATATTCCTCGGCACCGAAGTGTCTTCCGCGATGCGTGCCATTATTTCCGCCACCTGTTTTAACTTGGCATCTGATGACAACAATGTTACCACCTGTGACCATGGCCAATCAACTAATTATAATCGTGCCTCAAAGATAAAAATGTGGGCTGATCAACCTTGGAAGAGAAAGACGTTAAAAAAATGGCCGAATTGCTCCTAGCCGGGGGCAAAATGCTCTCACAGCACTGCCAGATATGCAAAAGTCCATTGTTCGAATTTAAGGGGAAAATAATATGCCCCATCCACGGGGAAAAAACAAAGGCTGAACCAGAAACTAAAAAATTAGAGCTACCGCATGCGGAAATCGAACACATCCTCAGCGAAAAGCTCGCCTCCCTAGCTGAAGAGTTGAGGGGGGAAAATAAAAAGGATGAGATGAATAGAATTCTTAATCTAATGAAATCTATTTTAGATCTCTTGGAAAAATTGAAAACCGGGCAATAGCATGGAGAGGGAAAAGATACTAAACGCCTTAAAAAGCGCGCCCGAGCCCCTTACCGCCGAGGAGATCTCTGAGCTGACCGGGATAGACCCAATTCGCCTAAGGATAGACTTGTACAGATTGAGGGAGGAGGGAAAAATCGATAGCAAGCGGAAGGGGGGCAAAGTGAGGTGGGCCATTAGAAGCCGTCCACCGATTGAAAAGCGGTATGAAAAACTAATCAAAAAATACCTCGGGTGAGCTGGTGCTTTGGTCTGATATCGCCAGGATCGTCATAACGGGCGGGTTGCTTGGAATCCTTGTTGGCAAAATTGTCATGAATAGACCATTTTATCTAGAGAGAATGCTCCCGAAATCATGGTTACCGATCGTCAAGAAAATCAATTTCAGAATTTTTTTGAAAAAAGTTTTAGTGGCATTTATTTTTTCGAGCATTTCGCTGGTGGCGGTATATTTGGTTGGATCTCTGATGAATGAACTCGGATGGAAGCTATATTCTGAATCTGAATACTTGTTCTCCAAGCTTGAAACATCCTCCCCCATCCTCTTCTTGGCCACGATTTTAATTTTGCCTGTATTTGAGGAGTGGATTTTTAGGGGAATATTGCTTGAGGAGATCTCCTTGAGAACAAGCTCCCGTGTTTTAGGGGTCTTGACATCTGCGCTGGCATTCGGATTTTTCCACCTGTCAAACCCCGGAACCTATCCTGCCATAGCCATCCCTTTGACAATTGGGGGGGCGCTGTTGGGGATATGCTATTTACTCAACGGCCTGGCGGGCTCAATACTTAGCCACATCCTATACAATTTTCTAATCCTAGTTATGTGACAGCTCTACATTCTTCAGAAAAATCTAACTTATCCCTTGATTTCGCGGCCCTTATGATCGGATCCAAAAGCGCCCTAAATATTAACCTTAGCCAGGCAGACCTTTCGATCGCTCGCGCGATTGGAGGAGATATTCTGTAGTAAGTGGAGATGAACTTTCTCCCCGATTTACTCTGCAGCAAAAAGTTATCCCTGAACTGCCTCAACACGTTTATCTCATACGCCCAAGGGGTTTCAAACGCCGCTGTAGCTATAAAACATCCCCCGCCCCTGCGCTCAAGACTTAGGAGAAATTCCACGTTATCCTTCTCGCACACATATCTCAGATGAGGGACCTCCACCTCCTTTTTCTTAAACAGGCCCCTTTTTAACGGCACCATCACCTTCTCGGTAATTTCCATTGGGAGATGACACTCAGAACACAGAATGACTGGCACCGTAATAGCGCTTCTCGGATCTAGCTTTTTTCTCCCCTCCTTGCTGACTCCTTCTTCAATTTTTTTAGATGCCATAAACCTCATCCACACAAAAGTGAACCGCCTCGTTTAAAAAGATTGGCTTTCTTGAAATTTATCTAGAAAAGAAATTTGATGCCCGTCGGACTCCACCCATATTAGCAACGACTCAATCTCTGATCCCCTCTTCATTTATTTGGAAAGCCGCACTTTCGGGAGGAAGGGCTGGATGGTCAACGAGCGCGGCAATACGAGTATTGGCCTTGCTTTTCTTCAAATATATCCTTACGGTGGCTGAGTGCCCTAAGATGTGGCCGCCGACAGGCCTCGTAGGGTCTCCGAAAAATACGTCGGGCCTTGCTTGGACTTGATTTGTGACGAAGACAGCAAGATCGTGCAATTCCGCGAGCCTATGCAGAGCTGAAAGGTGCCGTCCCAGCTTTTGCTGACGTTCCGCCAACGCTCCCCTGCCACAGTACTCAGTCCTGAAAAGCGAGGTTAGTGAATCTATGACTACAAGCTTGACATCCCCCTGCTTGACTATGTCTGAAGCCTTCTCGGCTAGGAGAATTTGGTGGTCGGTGGTGCACGCCCTAGCCACGTAAACGTTTTCCAAAACTTGAACCGGCTCAAGACCTAGCGCCTTTGCCATCGCCTCAATGCGTTCCGGTCTGAATGTGTTCTCTGAATCTATGTAAATTGCTTTTCCGCTTAGCCCGCCCCTCTCCTGAGGTAGCTGAACATTCACGCAAAGCTGGTGAGCAAGGGTCGACTTTCCCGACCCAAATTCCCCAAACACTTCAGTCAAGGCCTGGGTCTCCACCCCGCCACCGATGAGTTTATCGAAAGCCGAACTGCCAGTAGAAATCCGCCCTATGTGCTTTCTCCTTTCCATTACCTGCGTGGCCTTCTCATAGCCCATTTGAGCAGCTTCTCTAGCTGAGTTTATTATTTTCACCGCCGCCCGCATGCTCAGCTCGGCCGCCTCCATGAGCTCACCAGTTGTGGCGACAGCTATGCTTTCTACCGAATCATACCCGGCCGACCTAAGTTTTTCAGCGATCGCCTCCCCAACCCCATCAAGCTCCTCTATCTCCACCATTCTAACCACCTCTGAAAGGTCCTTAGTATGTATTTTTAAGTCACTTCACCTCAGAGAGAGATGACCGGAAGTAATTTATAAAGTGGTAAAAATGGAATACGAGGCTACCGAAGAAGTGGAAGTAAGCGTAGACCTGAAAGGATTACTTAATTCCAAAGTTGTGGTTTGCGTCAAGGACGGGAGAAAGCTGCAGGGGATTTTAAAACAGTACGATGACTACATGAACCTTCTCTTAGAAAATGTCGAAGAATATTCAAAAAACGGTTTAACCCGCAACTATAAGATGCTCTTGGTCAAAGGAGGAAACGTACACAGCATTTCAATAGCTAAACCTGCTCCAGATAGCCAATCGCCATAAGGCTCTCATAAACTTTTTGACCATCCTTGGTCAGCCTGTATGTATCGTCCGCCGCCTCAATAAGGCCGCGATCGATCAGGCTCTTCACATAAGCTTTAACCGGCCACCAATCTGTGCCGTGGGTGACCTCGCGCAGCTCCCTGAGGCTCGCCCCTCCCTCCCTGCCTATGAATCTGAATATCCTGGCTCCTTCCCTGTTTTCTTTTAGCCAGTTAATGTTTTCCGGAACGCCCATATCCACCACCGTATCTCCAAAACAAGGGAGGCATAAATAAACCCATACAGATTATTCTAAGAAAGGATTTTTTAAGCGATTTTCGGGCGGAGAGATGACCGTAAGTAATCTTTAAAATCTTACACGTAAAACTAAACAAATTTCCCCCACCTCCTCCCACCTTTCCCCTGCATCAGCCGACATAAAAAAATTCTCCCTTCTCCTTTTGCTCTCGATCTAGACGACTCCCAGGCTTGTTTGCCCTAGGTCTCCCGGTCTGCGGGTCGCGTCTAAAGGTGACTCCGACCTCCCTTAAAAACATGTTCATCCCCTGGCGCATTTCCGTCGGACTGAAGGCCCTTCCCCTTACCCCAGGTTTACCCCCAAAAAAGATCAGTCTATCGGATATCGAGTCTATAAAAAGAAGGTCGTGATCAACTACAAATGCCGTCGCTTCCCTGCCCTCAATTACGCGCCTTATCAACTTGGCGATGTACAGACGTTGCTCAACATCTAGATACGCGCTTGGCTCATCAAGGAGGTAAAGGTCAGCCCTCCGCCCCAAACATGCTGCTATCGCCAACCTCTGCATTTCTCCTCCGCTTAAAGTGGAAACCTCCCTGTCGAGAAGGGGCTTGATCTCCAGCGGTTCAACGATTTCCAACTCGAAGGCTTGATTGAATTCTCCCACTTGACTGCGAAGCCATTCGAGAGCACTTCCTTCGAAATTCATCCGCAGATACTGGGGCTTATATGACAGCGCAAGGTTTAGGTCAATTTTTCCAGAATCTGGTTCAACCTCGCCCGCAAGCATTTTTATGAATGTCGTCTTACCGGTCGCGTTCTGTCCTATCACGCCGACGACCTCCCCTTTAAAGATGCTCCCTGGATCGGCTGAAAGTTCAAAACCGGAAAAGCGTTTGATGAGCTGTGGATAGTTAAACGCGATTTTGGTGAATGAGATCGACCTGAAAGATGGTTTCACCTCAAAGTGGATTGACTCATCACGGAATCTGACGTTTTCTTCTCGCAGGTACCCCTCCAAATAAGTGTTGATGCCCACTCTAACGCTGCGTGGATTTGAAATCACACCATAAGCTCCGGGGATGCCGTATATTATATGAACGTAATCGCACATGTAATCCAAAACAGCCAGATCGTGCTCCACTACGAGAACGGCCCTACCCAATTCGGCAAGGGAGCGAATCACGTTTGCTGCGTTCAGGCGTTGATAAACATCTAGGTGAGAGCTCGGTTCGTCAAAGAAATAAACATCTGCATCTCTGGCAGATGCCGCGGCTATCGCCAGCCTTTGAAGCTCGCCCCCGCTCAAATTTTTAATCTCCCTGTCCATCACGTCTTGCAGTCCAAGTTTTTGTACCAATTCATCCTTAACCCCGCGCTCGTCCACGCGTTCCAAAAGCTCTGAAACGCTCCCCCTAACTATGGTAGGAATTTGCTCTATGGGCTGAGGTTTGAATGAAAGTCTAAGCTCATCTAACCTCTTAAAATATCCCTGCAATTCCGATCCCTTGAAAAAATCATTTAGCTCATCTGGCGAAGCCGGCGCATCCTTCCCCAGATTTGGCTTCAATTTGCCAAATAGAATGTTAAGGGCGGTCGTCTTGCCGACGCCGTTCTGCCCAACTAAGCCTGTGACAGCGCCCTCGCGAGGGATCGCGAGCTCGTACAAAGCAAATCCATTAGTGCCGTAGCGATGGATGCATCTGCCCTCCAGCTCCTGGGGGAGGTTGACGATAGTTATTGCGTGAAATGGACACTTGTGAACGCATATCCCGCAACCGCTGCACAGTGTTTCCGAAATTATGGGCTTGCCGGTCCGCTCATCTATCACTATGGTCTCATCCCCTATCCTGACCCCTGGGCAATACCTATGGCACTCAAGCGAACATCGCTTAGGCTGACATTTGTGCTTGTCCAACACGGCAATCCGGGGCATGCTTCCACCTATTACAGGCATTACTAAAAATAGCTGGACACTATAAAAGAGTAGTTTTTAAATACCGCATGCTGAGGCCGGCTATGAAAGGATAAGCCCAAAACGCGAATTTAAAACCTCTGATCCGAAAAAAACCATATCTCGCCAAAGTTACCCTAGGCATCTTCTTTTTAATGAATCGCTAACGTTTTGAAAAGTAATTAGACTTTTCCCCCAATTTTTTGGATATCGCCGCCCTAAGCTCATCCTCGCTGGGAACGCCCCTTTCTGCGAGCAAGTCCCCATCTACCAATATTGCCGGTATTTTCACGGTCTTTCTTACTCTCTGGAATCCCCTAGTTGGCTCGACGTTATACGGAATGCCCCTCTGGTAAATTTGGAGTTCAACGTTCTCCCCGAATTCCTCCACAACTCCTTTTGCCATCTTCATCAATTTTTCGCACAGAGAAGTAGGCGGGTATGCTATGAAGAGTTCCACTCTAACTTTTGGCATTTATCCACCCTAGTCCATTCGCATGAAAGATATTTTAAACGCAATAGCTCATTGACCAGAGAAACTTCCTCATCCGCTACAACTCCGAGGCAAAATTCCACTCCAAGAGCTCTGGCGAACTCGTTGATTATTTTATCCGCGAGCTCCTCGAAATTCACCCTCCTCCCGAGCTCGCGCTCAACAGTGGTAACCTTAACCTTGCTTAAAGGTAGTAGCTCATAGATCATCTCAACATTTGTATCAACAGCTATTACGCCGTGATGAATAAAAGAATCCCAAAGCATGAACTGCGCACTCCCAGAAATTTTTTTCCCATTTACTTCCGCCCCCCCTTTAGCCATCAATCTCGCATCTAATCCAATAGCCCTAAGGGCGCTGACAACGGCAGAATCTATGGCCTCGCCTATTGATCTAAAGCCATTCGAAAGACTGAGCTCGCCTTTCTTTGCTATAAGGGAGTAGTTGAGATTTCCGCTCTCCTGATAAATCACTCCCCCGCCCGACTGCCGCCTGCATACCGGAATTCCCAGCTCCTCGCATAGGGGGAAGTTAACCTTCTCCCTAACGGGGTTAAAACCGAGATTCAGACATTTTTCACCCCGCCAAAAACACAGGGTGCTCGGGGACTTCCCCTCAAGCCTTAAGCGGAGGATCGCTTCCTCAGTTGCTAGGGCCTCAGCCGTTCTTTTGGGCTTAAGCCACAGTAGCCTCATCCTCTTCATTCATTTCACCGGGAAGAACTTGCACCTCTCGCGCCTGCAGTCAGGTGCTTTTTCTGGGAATTTGCAAGATTTTATTGGCAGCTTTGGGTTCATCTTTAGACCAAATATTTGATTTACAGCTCTAGAGGCGACATCAAGTGCAATATAAACGCTTTCTATGCAGCACCTCGGTCCTCCCTCCTCAGCAATTTCTATATTGGCCTCGGATGCGCAGTTCATCGCAAGAGTTCTCTCCCTATCGCTCATATAGCTTGCTTTTAACAGCGCGGAAAGGGCGGCCCCGACCCCGGCGGCGGCTCCGCATACGCCCAAGAAGCCACACGAGCCATATGGAATTTTTTGAGTAAGGGCGAGAAGCTTTTTGATGTCTTTTTTCTCGACCTTTTCCCCCTTTAAGTTTTTCACGGCCCTGAAAAGCGCGACTGCAGTTATAGAATGGTGCTCAATTCCATAGACGGGTATTGCAGGATGCACCATCAGCTTGTTTGCTATCTCGATCGGGTCCGCCTCCCTAGCGGAGATCCCAATTCTTTCAATTATCTCTTGCGCAGTTGCAAGCCTACACGTCTCGCAAATAAAATGATTTTGTTCGCAGGTTAAATTTGCATCTCCAATTTCGCCGCAAAAATAGCACTGGAGTTTTTTTGGAGTTTTAAGTTCATGCATTTCCCCGCTGCAGATTGGGCATGGAAACTTTTGAAGCATTTTTATCCCATTTATTCCCGTGCTGCGCGAACTTAAAATTTGCGCTTGACAAACTTTCCATCGACTGGGGCTCATGTCGAGGTCGTCTACCGCTGTATCACAAATTATACTAATTTTGGCAGTTATAAATCCTATTTTCAGACAAGAAATTAATAAATACGTATATGATTGAAATCTTATCGGAGAGGAGGAGGTGTAAAAATGGAAGGAACTTTGACCGGAACTTTGCCTAGATTGGGTGAAAAGGCGCCGGAGTTTGAGGCGGTGACCACTCATGGAAAACTGAAACTGTCGGATTTCAGGGGGAGCTGGCTCATACTGTTCTCGCATCCAGCCGATTTCACGCCAGTTTGCACCACAGAATTCATCGCGTTCGCTAAGATTTACGATGAACTTCAGAAACGAAACGTTCAGCTTTTGGGGCTGAGCGTCGACAGTGTGACGGCCCACATCGCTTGGATTAGGAATATCGAAGAGAAGTTCGGAGTGAAAATCCCATTTCCTGTGATCGCCGACCTTGACAAAAAAGTCTCGCAGCTCTATGGTATGATAATGCCCGGGGAGAGCAAGACAGAGACATCCAGATGCGTCTTTGTGATAGATCCCAATGGAGTAATAAGGGCGATGATCTACTACCCACTAACTACGGGCAGAAATATGGACGAGATCCTGCGCCTGATAGACGCCTTACAGACCACTGACAAATACCACGTTGCCACACCTGCCAACTGGAGACCTGGCGACGATGTCATCGTGCCTCCGCCGACCACGCAGGAGGGCGCGGAGGAGAGGCTCAGGGAAGGCTATGAGTGCAAGGACTGGTACTTCTGTAAGAAGAAGCTGCAGGGGTGAATTGTTGGGCTGTGTCTCCCCTGATGGAAAGCCAAGCGAGTCAGGTAGGAAACTGCTTCTGGCCGCTAGGGACTATCGAACCATGGATGAAATCGCTGAGGAGACTAAGCTACCTTTATTCCGCGTGAGAAGTGGGTTGAGGGACCTGACGGAAGCTGGTTACCTCAAGGAAGAAGGAGGAAAATATAGGCTGACGGACTCCGGCAGAGAGGCTTTGAAGAAAGCTGGAGTTGTCTTCTGAAAAATCCTTCTGAAAAAAGTGAAGGGGGTGAGAAAACGGCAAAAGTTGCTCGAGAAATGGTGGAGAGGACAGG
>Ga0080004_1207893_pt1 | contig 10820 bp, 8 predicted proteins | sample WasSprMetagenome_FD_69207 | JGI IMG/M metagenome (GOLD analysis project Ga0080004, IMG submission 69207) | Sulfidic aquatic microbial communities from Washburn Spring, Yellowstone National Park, USA - WS (SPADES assembly) (version 2) | ecosystem: Environmental > Aquatic > Thermal springs > Hot...
CTCCAGCCATTCATACTTCATCTTGAACCTGTGAAACTCCTCTATCTCCTGGAAGGTAACGAGGGCAATAGCATTTTCTTCAACCAGCTCATGAAGGGATCCTCTGAGATGCTTCTTTTTTTACATCCTCTATCTGCTCTGGTGATGATATCAGAAAAACTGTGGAGCCCCATCTGTCCCATGCATCCTTAAGCTTTAGAAGAGCGCTTTCAACGCTTCCTCTAACCTGAACCTCGAAGACACAACGAGGTCCCTCTCTTGGAGGCCTATGCCAGACTACATCGTACTCAGATCTGTCCACCCTCCACTTCTTCTCGGGCTGGTACCCTATCATCTCCCCTATCTCATATATGTACTGGACTATTTTGTCATGCTCATCCTCCACAACTTCTGCCCTTGGTTTCTTCTCAGAAATTCTGTATTTCTCCTCAAGAAGACTAAGAACACCTTCGGGATTTCTCACCCTTGTGAATCCATTCACGACATATTTCTCATGATAACCGGCTGCTCTGTTCAACTGATCCAGCGGAATATCCACCTCCTCTGTTTTAGATAGGAATATGAGGTAGGGCCATGTCTCTCCATCTCTTGCATCCCTTCCCCACACAATCTCAGCTATCCTTCTTGCTTCATTCAGCTGTTCCTCTGACTCCTTCAAGGGATAGGTGAAAGCTACATCCCCCCTGAAGATAAACTTGCCCCCACTGTAGAAGAGAATAATATCCCCTTCCTTAACATTCTTCCACTTGTTTTTGATAGACTGCTTGACAGCCCACATTTTGATAGGAGGCCTTATTTTCCCAATTAATCTGATAAGATTCTGTTTCTTTGGGTTTATTTCCTCAAGAGAAACTCCTTCCTCTATACTTCTTCGTATATGAGCTGCAAGACCTGGAGCTAGAAATACATTGGGCATTGATAATAAACGGGGCAGAACTCGGAAAAACTTTTCGGCAAATTATTGAGACCTTATTATGCTCTCATACTCCTGCTTTGTCAGGTACTTCCCTCCCACTGTTATGAACCTCTTCGGCTTCACTGCCTTCTCATACTTCCTTATGTTCTCAAGCTCCAAAACCAGAAATGTCACATCCCTGCCTGAACCTCCCTTTTTCCTGTCCTTTAAGGGCCTTGAGTAGCTTCTTGCCTCCTCTCTTGTTATGAAAACCCTCTCTCCATATTTCCTGTATATGTCATCGAGCTTCATCATCTCGATCCTTTTTATTGTAGCTTCTCCCACAATGCCCCTTATCTCGTGGGATGAGTAGAAAAGGATCTTTTGTCCCGGCTTGAGCTGCTTGAAGCATGTTGGGTGCTTTATGAACACATCCTTGCCGGTAAATATCCTCTGCAACAGATTGGAGGGCACAGGGTATATCACACCCATGATCTCGCTCAATATAACACCCAGATTTTTAGTGGGAAGAAAAATAAATAATTTATCTTCTCTGAGTATTAAGAACAGGAAGCTGAAAGCAATCACTTTAGACTATTTATAGCAAACGGTATAATACACAATCATAATTTGCTTGGAGGAGTGTGAAAAGTTTCTTAAAAGAAAAAGGTTTTAGTCTGTTCTCTGGCAAAATTATGCGAAGTATGAAAATGGGTGATCCAGCGGATGGATATGCAAGTGGATGTCGACAAGGTTCTGGCAGAACTTAAGGCCATTGCTGCTGAAGCTAAAAACGAGGAGGAATTTAAGATAAATGCGGAGAGAGTTCTTTATAATGAAGTCATATCCAAGCTGGGTCTCCAGCCAGGGAGATTTGAGTACACTTTTGTATCAGGAGGGAGGGCTGATGCTCTCTATGGTCACCTTATAATAGAGTATAAGGCTCCAGGAAAGCTTTCCAGACCGCAGGATATAGCCAGTGCTAAGGAGCAGCTGATAGGTTATATAAAGAAGGAAGCTGAGGTGGAGGGGAGGTATAAGCTCTTTCTAGGTGTTATACTTTGCGACAGGATAGCCTTCGTCAGGTATGACCCAAAGACCAAGGACTGGTTGCTGAGAGGTCCATATGATCTCAACAGGGAATCCATACTGAGGCTGATTGAGGCAATAAGGGGACTCAGAAGGAAGAAATTGCGCACAGAGGAGTTGCTGGAGGACTTTGGTCCTAAAAGTGCCACAACGAGAAAGGCAGTTAAAGTCCTCTACAACAAGCTTTTAACAAGCAAAAATCCAAAGGTAGAGGCACTGTTTAACGATTGGAAAAGGGTATTCTCACAGGTATGTGCATACAGCCCGGATAAGCTGAAAGGGCTGGAGGCGGAGTATGAAGTAAGCAATCCAGTGAACTACGATGCCTTACTGTTCTCCATACACACGTACTATGCCTTCTTCATGAAGCTATTGGCGGCTGAGATCGCCTACTTGTACGGAGCGGGTAGGTTCCTGAAGTCTTATGTAGCTGAACTGGAGGATGCTTACATTAAAGGACTGGATTTTCTCAAGAGCTCATTGACAGAGCTGGAAAGCGGAGGAATATTCAGGAATCTTCTGAACATAACAAACTTCATAGAGGGAGACTACTTCTCATGGTATCTGGAGGAGCTAGATAAGGAACTGGCAGATGCATTGTGCGATGTAGCAAAGAAACTATCCGATTATGAGCCCGCCACGCCTGTTTTAGAGCCTGAGCTCACAAGGGACATGCTGAAAAGGCTGTATCAAAACCTAGTTCCGAGGAAGATAAGGCATGATTTGGGGGAGTATTACACTCCTGACTGGCTTGCGGAGCTTGTCTTGGATGAAGTTGAATTAACTCTGGAAAACTTTGAGAAGCTGGCGAAGGAGAGAGGAGATAATTTAGCCCCTCTGAGCCTCAGGATACTGGATCCAGCATGTGGTTCAGGAACATTCTTGGTTCTTGCTATAAAGAGGCTAAAGGAGTACGCTGAGGAGCACTACCTGAGGGATATAACGCCGAATTACATCTTTAAGAACGTTGTTGGGTTCGATCTTAATCCACTGGCTGTGCTGGCAGCAAGGACAAACTACCTGCTGGTCATGGCAGATATGCTGAGTTATGCAAAGGGTCCAGTGGAGATTCCAGTTTATCTTGCGGATTCCCTCCTAGTGGAGGCTAAATCCACACTTAAAGGTGAGATGTATGTCATCAGGACTTATGTAGAGGAGTTTGAGCTACCCAGATCAATAGTAGAGAGAGGGTTGTTGAATAAACTGCTTGAGGCTATAGATAGGTATGTAAGGCTGAAATATAAGCCGGAGGAGTTCAAACAAATAGCTGAGAGGGAAATCGGGCTGAGCGGAGAGGAGCTTGATGATGTAAAAGAGCTTTATGGAAAGTTCCTGAGGCTTGAGGAGGAGAAGAAAAATCATGTGTGGGTCTCGGTGATAAGGAATGCCTTTGCTCCCCTTGTTCTAACCTCACAGGAGAAATTCGATTATGTAATCGGCAATCCACCTTGGATAAACTGGGAGAATCTGCCCGAGTTTTACAGAAACAGCACCAAACAGTTGTGGGATGATTATGGATTGCTCAAGCGGACCAAAGGAGCAGCACTGGGTAAAGTGAAAAAGGACATAGCGATGCTTTTTGCTGCCAGATGCTTGGATAGATTCACGAAGGATGGTGGGAGACTTTCCTTTTTGGTCCCATTCACAGTTTACAAGACTCAAGCAGGTGCTGGATTCAGGGAATTTCTGGCAAGTGGAACGATGAGGGGAAAAATAAGATGTCCATGCAAAGTCCTGAAAATACACGATCTAGTAACCCTCTATCCATTCGAAGGTGCAGTCAACAGAACCTCGCTGGTAGTCATCGAGAAGTCTGAAGGAACTAAGTTTCCTGTTGATTGTGTGATATGGCACAACCCAAGAAGTGGAGGAGTCGATCAAGAGGCTGAACTTGAGGAAGTTAAGAGAACAACTAAGCAATTTAACATGAAGTTTCTCCCGATAGAGAAAGATAAGCCTGGAAGCCCTTGGATGCAGATAACTGATAAAGCTTATGAAGGGATAAAGAAAGTGATCGGGAGTAGCCCTTGGTATAGGGCTCACGCTGGAGTTTATACAGGATTAAACCAAGTTTACTGGATAAAGATAACTTCTGAGCTTCCAGATGGTCTGCTCATCACAAATCCACCACTGCCTGGACAGAAGAAAACAGTAAAACAGGTAGAGCAAATCGTGGAAAAGGAATTGGTCTATCCATTGATAAGGGGAAGGGATGTTAAGAGGTGGTATGTTGCTGGAGACTATGGATGGATAATAATTCCACATGATCCCGAGACTGGAGATCCTATTAAAGAGAGTGAGATAAAAATCAATTTTCCTAAAGCCTACGGCTATTTCAGCAATTTTAAGAAAGAGCTAGAGAGTAGATCTATCCATAAGCTCTGGGGTAAGGGAAATCCGTTCTACTCTGTCTATGATATTGGAGATTATACTTTTTATCCATATAAAGTTGTTTGGAAGAGAATCGCTGGAGCTATCACAGGTAAAGCTATAAGTTTTGCTTCAGCCGTTTTAGAACCTGTTAAGGCAGAATTTCTTGGAAACAGGCCAGTAATTCTTAATGATTCTCTAATTCTTATTCCTTTTAAAGATGAGGAGGAGGCATATTATGTTACAGGAGTTTTAAATTCATCAATAGCTCTATTAACAATTGCATCCTATACTTATGAGCTTAGGCAAGAAACGCATATTACACAATATATTAAAATTCCAGAATTCGACTCTAAAAATTCCCTTCATGAAAGACTCTCTCAACTTTCACGTAAGGCCCATGAAATAGCAAAGAAAATCTACGAGGAAAATAGAGAAGATCTGAAAGAGGATTTAAGTAAGATTGAGGAGGAAATAGATAAGACTGTTGCTCAACTTCACGGGATTACTGACGAGGAGCTAGATGAAATCAGAAAATGCTTGGCAGTCCTGAAAGAGGGTGAGATTCCCGAGGAAGAGGAGGAAATTACTGAGGAGCCTGAGGAAATTAAGGTGGACTTTTTGAACACTGTAGTAAAGCCAAATGCAATCGGAGTGGTAGAGATCTCCGTTATAAATCCCTTAAAAGACAAGCTGGTAATTGAGGTTGGGCCGCCATCCATCCCAGCAAAGCTTGAGACTAGTAAAGAGGAGGATAAGTTCCATATCAAGATTCAACCGTTAGAGGCCGGGGAGTATGAGGTTCCATACAAGGTGATCACATCAAAGGGAGTTGTTGAGGGTAAATTCACCCTTTATGTTAGAGAGGAGGAAAGGCGCAGGACCAGAGATCTCCTCTCCTCCAAGATCGACGAGCTTCTGGACGAAGAAACTTGAATGACTTCTCCTAAAGCGGAGGGATAAAGTTTATGGGTAATCAAGGGATGGATCCGGGGCTGCCACATGGCAACAGAGCTATTCAATAAGGTGAAGAGGGTTTTCGGGGATCTGGCCACAGATAAGAGAGTTGCAAACAGACAGGAGCTTTTCATGCTGCCAAGGTATGTGAGCGAGTATCTTGCCTCTCAGTTCATGGAGAAATATGGGGATGAGTATCTTCCGCATCTTTCCAAGTTTGTCAGCAAGTACTATCACGAGCCAAGGGAGAGGGACAAGGTGCTCTCGGATTTGATGCAGCTTGGAAGGCTCACGCTAATAGAGGAGGTGAAGGTCGAGACCGATATTGAACTCGGAACTTACAGAGCACATCTCCAGAATCTCAACATAAGGGACTGCATGGTGGATCTGAACGTTGTGGCAAGAAACGAGAACCTCCTCATGACGGGCATGTGGGGCCTAGTATCCGTGGTATATTCCCCCGATAGCGCTCCAGAGGGAATGACTCCCATTTTAATACAGGAGTTCATCCCGTTCCAGTGTCCCACAAGGGACATAAAGCCATTTCAGGAGGCAAGGGATGAGTTCACATTTGAGGAATGGCTTGATGTTCTGATAAATACCGTAGGGTTGAACCACGAACGGTACAGTCTGAGGCAAAAACTCGTCTTCCTGACCAGATTGCTGCCCCTCATTGAGTGCAATGTAAACCTTATGGAGTTCGGTCCAAAACAGACCGGGAAAACCTATCTCTACAGGAACGTCTCCTACAACACTAGGATATTCTCCGGCGGAAACATAAGCCCTGCAACTCTGTTCTACAATATCGCAAGAAGAACTCTGGGAGAACTTGCATTGAAGGATGCGATAATAATGGATGAGATAAGCAAGGTAAAATTCTCCAATCCTGATGAGATGATAGGAAAGCTTGCTGACTACATGGAGAGCGGGCATTATGAAAGAGGGCCTAAAAGGGCGGTCAGCACAGCTTCCTTAATGTTCATGGGTAACGTAAAGGTGGAGGCCGGAGAGGGAAAGTACACTCCGGTTGAGGAGTTCACCTATGTCCTGCCTGAGGACATGAGGAAGAAGGATCCAGAGAAAATCATAGACAGGGTTTTTGGACTGGTTCCTGGATGGGAGCTTCCGAAAATAAGCATGTCAGCGTTGCATCTCTCAAGGGGATACGGAATAGCATCCGACTATTTCTGCGAGGTTTTGCATGAAATGAGAAAGATCAACTATTCACATATAATAGATCAAGAGGTCGAGCTTATAGGAAGTTACACGATAAGGGATGAAAGGGCTGTTAAGAAAATAGGGGAAGGTCTGCTGAAGTTGCTGGCCCCCAGCGGTAATGTGAGCAGGAGCGAGCTAAAAGCCATAATGGATATTGCGGTGGAGTACAGGAATAAGGTATGTGACTGGCTTCACATACTTTCTCCAGGGGAGTTTCCGAAGAAGAAACTCGAATATAGGTTGAAGTAGTCCAGAATAAGAATGGAAAAGCAGATCTAGTCTGTGCTCTCTAAAAACTGCTAAAGGGTTATTTTAGCTGATCATCTTCAGGTTTCAGGGAGAATAGGGCATTAAGATTCAGTCATTTAATTAATTACATAGCTAATTGCAGATGACAAAACATAAATATAGCAACTATCTTTTTTCTTGGGTAGTAGGTATGGAGATAAAGCATCCTGAATCGGATAATGCCCGAAGGGTAATAAGTAGGATACTAAGCGAAGCTAAACGTCATATCAATAGAACTAGTCCAGAAGATAACTTATTAACTTTAATCTATGCATCGAGCTATATTATAACAACAGCTAGCTCGCTGGTAGCGGAACTTACTTCAGTAGCAGAGAAGGGTGCCATATGTATAGTGAGGACAATGGCTCCAAGTGCTTTTGGGGGAGCTATAGGAGAATTGCAGAGAAAAGCTGTAGATGAATTACGAAGGAAGTGCTATGTAGCTCTACATGGCAAAAAAGGGCGGGAGATTACATTATACAACTTTATAAATCATGCAAAATTTTTGCTTTATTATCACATATGCTCTGACGGATACATTTACCGCCAGAAATTCTATGGATCGACTAACTTTACAGTTAGAGGATTGGCAAGGTCTGACCAGCTTGGGAATTATGAGGAATTCTACTGTTCAAGACTGGAAAGAAGGCCAGAACTTACATCGAGAGATATGTATTTCATAAAGGAGGCAATAGATACTCTGGAGCATAAGAACAAACTGTACACTGACCCTCAATACCTACAGCAATACACAAGCGCCCACTTACAAAAAATGAGAGAGAAACTCGAGAGCATCCGGAGCAAGGCGTTGGGAACAACGTTAGGCGAACTTTTCCAGCTATATGTGGAATCATCTCTCCTGTACTTCTCTTCGCTTGCTTTTCTGGAGGATATTCCTGGAAAAAGGATAACAATGGGAATTCTAAAAGAGCTTCCTAAGCCAGAATCTTTACTGGATATCTTTGAGCTTGAGGTACTGGCACCTACAGGTGAGAAAGAAGCTGAGAGTATAGCAGAAATTCTCGGGTTAGAAAAAGAAGATATCAGAAAAAGAATAGAGGAACTTACGAATAATATTGAATTTTGTTATGGTATGATAAGAAAATACATATATAGCATAAAAGAGATTCATGAAGCAAAGGAGCTCGGTAAGATCCTTGATTCTATCGAGCAGGAGTTTCTGAGCGTGTAGTCGAGTATGGGGGAATCTTGCTTAAAAAACTTCTAGAATTAATGAAATATAAAAGAAGCGGAAACAGGTGGAAGATCTATTATTGAGGGATGATTTTTGCTATTACTATGATTTTAAAAGTAAAAATAGATAACAGAATTATAATGAGGCTAAAACAAAAACAAGGAATCTTCACTTCAAGGCTTATCAATCAAAGCTTGAGATACACTCCTGCTTGAACTCGCATTTCCTGCACTTCCAGCTTGCAGGCATTTTCGGGGCTTTATTCTCCCTTACAGCTTCCCTGAATTTCTCAAGTGTTGTTCTTGCATTTTCCTCATCCGCAGCCTCTGTCCAGGTGAGCATCTCACCCGTTTCCCTTAGATATATCTGGACTCTTTTCAGAGGTCTCCTGAAGAAATGGGCATATAAATCGGCTTGAGTGAATGCAACAGGCTTCATATAGTTCAGCAGAAACTTATCCTTTGTCGTCTTAAACTCATAGACGAAACTGTCCGTTATCCCATCTGGCACTCCTGCGACCATGAAATCCCTCCATCTGAAAGCCCATCTGATCGTGGGATATTGCTCTGCTATCCTGTAATGGGCCCTTATACCCTCCCTTTTAGCCTCAGTGTCTCCTTCCATCAGCGCAAGAAGATCCACTTCCTCATCAGATATCTCCTGAAGATCCTCGGATTTTATCTTCAGAACATGTTCAATGTCCTCCCACTTAAGTTCCGGAAGCCTGGGAACTATATCCTCCAGAGATCTGCTTTCCACGGGCAGATACTCGAGGATCATCGAATATTCTATTCTGTCGGAAAGATGTGCCAGAAAGAATTCGGGTTCCATCTTCTTGTTTGCCAGAATGCTCTTTCTGGCGCACCACCACCATGATGCGGTATCAGCCATTCCTATGTAGTAAAGGTCAGATGGCGACAGACCTGCCTCCCTCTTTTCCTCATTAAGAACCTCTATGGCCAGTTTTAAAGCCCTCGGATCTAGAAATATCTCATCCACCAATCTGGCTATCAGGTTAAGATTCTCCTTTTTCATGTCATCCTCACCGGAGCCGAATCATAAAAATTTGCTTCCTTTATATTACTCTTCTGGTAGGGGAAAAGAAAGAGATTATGCTTTTATGAAGCCGCTATTTCCAGTTTCATCCTGATTTAACGTGTTAACTTCCACTTTCATTCGAAGAATTCCGTGTCCGCAAAGAGATGTTCAGACAAATAATCTTGAGCTTTGATTCAGGCTTCATCTCAAGGAAATCTTGTACGGTATCCGTGGAAATATATATTATATCTGGGTTTAATTTTTAAGATAAGATTTATAAATTTCCCTGTTTCTGTAAAGCCCAAGAAGGTGAGACCTCATTGAAAGGATCACTAAAGCGTGCATCCAGTGAAAGAAATGCAAACAGATCAGGAAGGAGAATAGTTTTTCGGATGTTCCATGCAAAACCGGTCACAATATACGGCGTAAGAGGGAGGAAAGGATGAGAGTCTTGGATCTTTTCTCGGGCATGGGGGGACTGGCACTGGGATTCAAACGTGCAGGATTCAGAGTAACTGGAGTGGATATTCTGCCGGCCGCGGTAAAAACATACAAGCATAACGTAGGGGATTGTCTTCGGATGGATCTTTCAAGGAAGGTTGTTGACGGGAGATATGATATCATTATCGGAGGCCCGCCCTGCAGGCCTTGGTCCTCAATAAATCTGAAGAAACGCGGGGAAATCCATCCGGATTACGGGCTTCTTTCCAGATTTTTCCTGCACATCAGGAAAATAAAACCGGATGCATTTCTTCTGGAGAATGTGGTTCCGCTCAGAAAAGATAATCTGTTTCTGAAGGAGCTGAATTCCCTCAGAAATGATCTGGGATACTCTGTGGAATTTTCAACCGTTATTTACTCTAAATTTGGAGCGGCAACAAAAAGGAGAAGACTCATAACGGTTGGAATCAGGCATGGCAGTGCAGAGCTTTTCTTTCAGAAGCTTGAACAGTATTCCGGAACACCCAAAACCGTCAGACAGGCACTGAGGCCTCTTACCGATCCTCAGCAGGATCCGGATCACGTGTGGCCCCAGCTTAGGACAATAGATAAATATATTTATAAGTACAGAACAGGAAAGTACGGCTGGTACATACTGAGATGGGATGAGCCTGCACCGTCCTTCGGGAATGTTATGAAGACATATATCCTGCATCCGGATTCCTTCAACGGCGGAGTTACAAGAGTAATCTCGGTGAAGGAGGCCCTCCTTATAATGGGATTCGATAGAGAGTTCTCATTTCCTAAGGGCATACCGATGAGTACAAGGTACCAGATGGTGGCAGATACCGTCAGCCCGTGCTTCTCCGAAGTGGCGGCACGAATTTTGATGTCACTTCTTGAGTAGGAAGCCTAAGATAGTTTATGTTGTTGAGTTTAAAAATTGGATTTCTTGGACTAGCAGGTATCTCATTCCGGGAAACTATCGTCGGAATGGCTTTCGGATATGATTGCCTGTGGACATTGCAGGAAAAGGATTCGGCCAGAAACACGACTTAGAATGGCGGGAGGTATGAAGACAAGATTTATTAACTTCCTCATGTAATTTATTCCTGCATATGGATCACGCCTTCCTGAGATTAGAGGTAGTAAAAAGGTTCTACTCAGATATACTCGGTCCCAGCAAGGGTGTAAGGGAGATCCTTGATGCCGATCCCAGAAGCAGGTATATCGCCGGGATACTGGTTCCTAAAGGATTCCGCGAGGAAAGAAATCCTGACAGCGAGGCCGAGATTCCGGAAAAAGGAACCGAGGAAGAAATTCCCTATT
>Ga0080004_1104578_pt1 | contig 10818 bp, 11 predicted proteins | sample WasSprMetagenome_FD_69207 | JGI IMG/M metagenome (GOLD analysis project Ga0080004, IMG submission 69207) | Sulfidic aquatic microbial communities from Washburn Spring, Yellowstone National Park, USA - WS (SPADES assembly) (version 2) | ecosystem: Environmental > Aquatic > Thermal springs > Hot...
GCGAGCTTCTAGCCTGCCTGCGAGATCGTCATGGATTGCTACTCGCTGGAACTCTAGGGGAGCTTAAAGGCGAAGTCTTCCGTGTAGGTCACATGGGGCCCGGGGCTGCACTGCCTGAGATAGAAAAACTTTTGAAAGCTCTTAGTGATTGTTTGGGCGTCTGTTAGCCTCTAACCAAGCATAGCTAGTCCAGTAGGGATAGCCGTTTTGAGAAACTGACTAATAAGGAGTTTGTTACACTTGGAACAACATTGTGGGTAAGTCACCCTCTCCTTGTACATCAACCCCCGACCCTTGACGAGGTAGGCCATGGGGGTTATACTAAGAACTAAGCGCTTTTGACTAATACAAATGTAAAGGGGGTCGCTGTATGAAATTAGCGATTTACTCCATCACCTATGCGGGAATCTGGTATAACGGACGAGCACTATCAGTTGAAGAGATTATTGAGAGAGCGGCCCGTTTTGGGTATGAAGGCGTGGAAATTGACGGCAAGCGACCCCATGGTTTCCCTCTGGATTGGAGTCCAGAAAGACGGAAAGCGGTTCGAGCCCTTGCAGAAAGGAAAGGAGTAGAAATAGTAGCTGTTTCTGCTAATAACAACTTTACGAGTCCTATTCCAGAAGAGCGAGAGGCTCAAATGTTGATGGTCGTAGAGTTGATCAAGTTGGCTCGGGATCTAGGAGCAAAAATTGTCAGGATATTTGCAGCTTGGCCTGGAGTCACCATCGGAGAGGATGGTCGTGCCGCTTATGATATTGCGCGGTGCGAATGGTACCGCCCGCCGTCAACTTACCTTCAAAGATGGAGGTGGTGCCGGGATTGCATTAAGGAGGTGGCGAGAATTGCTGAAAAGGAAAAGATTATTCTGTGTTTGCAGAATCATAAGCCTCTTATCCGTAACTACCGTGACATGATTGATATGGTTAGAGAAGTTGGTTCAGACTATGTTAAATGCTGCCTCGATGCACCACTTTTAGACAATCAGGAGGACTCTTACGTGATCAACGCAGTCAAAGAGACGGGTAATTTGCAGGTGTTATCGCACTTCGGTGGGGAATTCGTTAAAACACCCGACGGCAAGATCACCCAAAAAGTTAGTGCTGATTTAAAGTGGGTCAATTACGAAGCGTTTCTTCGGGCGCTTAAAGATATTGGTTACGAAGGCTTTTTATCGTATGAGCTATGCCATCCCTTTTTACCAGAAGGGCATGAGTATGGCACATTAGACCAGGTCGACGAACAAGTAATGATGGCTAACCAATATATGCGCGAGTTACTACAAAAAATTGAAAGCAAGGAGGTGATGCCGGGGACAGGAGAAAAAAATAGAGCAACATTGGCTAAAACTGTAAGCTGAACTAATAAGAAGGAGGTGTTTGAAATGAAAACTAGGAAAGTTTATTGGTTGTCGTTTTTGATGGGCGTGCTCTTGCTGTTAAGCGGAGCTAGGCAAGCTGCGGGAGTTACTATACGTTGGTGGGTGTGGATGTGGGATAATCCTTGGCAGCAAGAGACATGGACGGCCAGTGCACAGGCCTTTGAACAACGAACAGGTATTAAAGTACAAATCGAGAACGTTGTGTGGGATCAGATTTCAGACAAGCTCCGGGCTGCAGTAATTGCAGGAAATCCACCTGATGTAGTAATGATATTGCGTTCAGATACTTATTGGCTTGCAGAAGCTGGCCTCTTGAGTGATCTAACAGAGCTAGCAAAAGCTGAAATAGATCTCGCTGATTTTAGGCCGGGAACTATCGAGGATGTAACAGTTAACGGCAGAATCTACGCTATTCCTTGGAGAAGAGACGGCTATGCGTTAGCTGTAAATACGGAGATACTTCAAAAAGTTGGCATATTATATCCGCCGAATACTTTAGATGAGGTTAAGGCTTATGCTGCCCGTGTAGTTGAAGCTTTGCCTGGTGTTTATGGTTGGGGAATGTGCTTAGGGAAAAAGCACGCAGCGTTTTATCGTTGGGAAAACGTATTTTACTCATATGGTGGAGACTGGCTAACCCCTGATGGGAAAAGCGTAGCTCCAAATTTCCTTGAGGCAGCGACCAAAGCTTTTGCGTTTCATGCAGAGATGGCTAAGTATGCCCCCCCTTCGGCTCTACAGGATACTGATGACGATGTGCTTAGGCTAGCAGCGGCGGGGAAGATCGCGATGTGGCAAGAACACCTCTCGGGTTGGCGACAAGCCCAGGGATTGTTTACCCCGGAAATGCTTGCGCACGTACAATGGGTGTATTTCCCTGAAGGCAAATTTGATCCTGCTACACGGACGAGCTACAGGTACACTGGAACAGGGGGCTGGAATATTGCAATCCCTAAAGGGGCCCCTAATTTCCAAGCTGCTTGGGAGTTTGTCAAGTACTGGACAAGCCCGGAAAATATGGGCGCTTGTGTGCTCACTCTTCCAGCCAGGATTTCAGCCATGGAACATCCCCGTATAGCAGCAATTCCGGAGGCCTTCAAGTTCGGTGCTCTTAAACCTACGCTGACAGGGCCTTTCGTCCAAGACATACGAACGTTGGTCTGGGAGCAACTCCAGGCTGTGGTATTAGGCACGGTCACTCCGCAAAAGGCAGCTGAGACTGTATATGCTAAGCTTAATGAGTTGCTAGGAAAATAAGAGGGGAGCGGGAAAAGGAAAGGGGCCGCACTATGGAAAGAAGCGTTTGGACTGTAGTGCGGCCCCTTAATAAATATGCTTTTATTCTCCCTGCTGTATTATTAACGGTAGGCAGTATCAGTTATCCATTTATATACAATTTGCTTCTTAGTTTCTATGACACAAAGGTGGGCACCCTGGACCGATTCATTGGCTTTAGCAACTACCGGGCCCTTTTCTCATCCTCACCTTTTTGGGAGGCCGTTTTGAGGACCATTGCTTTTTCTTTCGGAACTGCAATTGGTGCGGTCATACTCGGACTTGTGCTAGCCCTCTGTATCCACCACTTAGATCTGCCGGGGAAAACGTTTCTTCTAGGCGTGCTATTCGTGCCCTGGGTTATGGGCTTCGTTGAATCAGGAATCATTGCAAGGTGGGTGCTTCATCCTGTTCTTGGGACCGTTGGTCAATTGATTAATAAAGCCTTGCTTAGCGATCCGAGGACAGCTCTAGCCACGGTTACTGCTGTGAGTGTTTGGAAGCATATTCCATTTGCCTTGGTCACGGTATACGCTGCTCTCCAAGCTCTGCGTCGAGACATGTATGAAGCGGCTATGGTCGATGGGGCAAATGCATGGCAAGCGTTTAGAAACATAACGATCCCTCAGCTACGACCAATATTGTTTGCTACTGGACTGTTGTTAGTTATCTGGCAGTTTGGTGCCTTCACGCTAATTGCGGTGATGACCGAGGGCGGACCATTGCACGCAACGGAAATTGTTACGGTGTACATCTATGATTTATTTGAAGCACGGAGCTTTGGGAAAGCTGCTGCTGCGTCAGTAGTTCTCTTTGTCCTCGCATGCATCCTGACAGTTGCGTACCTGAAACTGGAGTTTAAGCGTTTGGTGGAGGCGGAATGACAAAGCGAAGAAAGAGGGGAATTAAGAACGCGGTGCTTTTGCTTATTCTTGCTACCGCAGCCATTGTGGCACTATTCCCCTTTGCTTGGAATGTTTGTGCGTCTTTGAAGCCCTCATGGGAATTGGCAACCAGGACTTTGTTTCCTCGGCAACCGACTCTTGAACATTATCGGGCGTTTTTCCAAAGGGCAGATGTACTGGCGGCATTCCGTAACAGCCTAATCGTGTCAGGTTTAACGGGGGCGTTGGGAACTTGGTTTGCGTTTCTGGCTGGATATGGCCTTGTTCGATTTGAAATGGCTGGGAAGGCCGTGCTTTTTCAGAGCATTGTGGGTTCTCAGTTCATACCGTTAAGCTCTTTGATGTTACCTTTTTATCTCTTGGTTTATCGGCTTAAACTTTTGGATACTTGGTGGGGATTGGTATTGGTATACTTAGTTTACTGTCTTCCTTTTGCAGTTTGGTTGCTTATGGGCTTCCTCCAAAAAATCCCTAAAGAGGTTGAGGAGGCAGCATGTATTGACGGGTGTTCAAGGTTTGGTGCGGTTATTAAGATTGTGCTACCATTGGCAAGGCCAGGTCTTTTCGTAACGTTTTCTTTTGTTTGGATCAAGGCCTGGCAAGAATATTTGGCAGCTATAATGTTAACCTCAACGGACAGGGCCCGCACCCTGCCGGTTGTATTGGCTGGCCTTCAGTCACAAGTGAGCTTTCAGTTTGGGACAATAATGGCTGGTGTAGTAATCGCGCAGTTACCTGTACTAATAGCTTTTGTACTTCTTAACCGTTGGTTCCTTAAAGGTATCACGGGGTGAAAGATTAGCGGAGCTATAGGGGAAAATGAAGGCATTAAGCAGGGAACGTTCAGATGCGGACTCTAACAGTGATGAGGAGGTGGCTCGATGGATAAAGTTAAAAGAATTGATGCGAGTGGAGGATATGGCATTATAGATCCAGAGCGGGAAGTGATGGTTACGAGTCCTCGTCAAAATGTACCAAGAGACAAAGTACTAGGGGTAGGGATCGTCGGCCTTGGAGCAATTGCTCAGCGGTCACATATCCCAAACTTCCAGAAGGCGAAAGGCGCCAGAGTTGTGGCAGTGTGTGATGTCAATGAACAAAAGGCAAAGCTGGTTGCCCAAGCATGGGGAATTAAACACGTATTTACAAACTACGAAGATCTTCTCGCTTGTAAGGAAGTTGATATAGTCTCCATATGCACTCCGCACTATCTGCATGAGCCGATGGCTATCGCCGCATGTGAGGCAAAGAAGCATGTCCTGGTTGAAAAGCCTTTCGCGACAACACTGGAGGGCGGTCGAAGAATGATAGAAGCCGCTCGGAAGAATGGCGTAAAGCTTGGGTGCGCTGACTTTAAAATCTTCCTACCGGTCTATGAGGTGGCGAAGGATATCCTTGAGTCAGGCCTGATTGGGACACCACTGACGTTTCGAACCAAACTTGGTCATGCAGGGCCGGAGTTCTGGACCCCTGTGACGGGCGAATGGTTTTACAAGGCGGGAGAAGCGCGAATGGGAGCTTTATTGGACCTAGGAATGAAGCATATCAGCTTGCTGAGATGGCTTCTTTCTGATGAAGTCGAGTGGGTAATAGGAACCCTTAGGAACCTGTGGAAAAAAGGGCCATCAGTAGAGGTCGAGGACTATGCAGCTGCAATTCTAAGGTTTCGCAGCGGAGTTACAGGTATCTTGGAGGCGAGTTGGTGCACAATCCCAGGCTTCAAAGGAACAGAGATAGTTGGGACTCAAGGTACCATCTTTGTGGATTATCCAAACACAAAGCTTGAAGTTCATCTTGGGGGGAAGGTGAACGCGGTGGTTAAACCGGATGTTCCGGAGGAAAGTCGGAAAGGGAACCCGTTCCAGCGGTTCGTAGATTGCGTATTGGACGACACAACACCTGATGTCACACCGGAAGACGAACTACGAAGCCTCGAGGTTGTGTATGCGATCGCCAAAAGCAGTCGTTTAGGCGAAGCTGTCACTTTGCCTTTAAAGGAGGTGTAAGACAATGAACCGTCGACTTAATCTTGCTATTATAGGCCTAGATAATTGGTATCATGCTTTCCCGTTTGCGGAACTTTTGATGAGACGTAAAGATGTTGCTTTAAAAGCAGTTTCCGATGAGGACGAACTGAAACGCGAATGGATAAGGAACAGATACCACATCCCTGTTTATGCAGAGCATGAGAGGATATTAGCCGATCCCGCTATTGATGGTGTCATTATAACCGCGCGCACGTCACAGCATCTAGAACTCATTGAAGCAGCAGTCGCCGAAGGAAAACATGTTCTTTGTGACAAGCCACTGGAGGTAAACGTTGAAAGGGCAGAAAGGGTTGTGAAAATTGTAAATTCTGCTTCAACGGTGTTTTGCATGAGCTTTCCGAGAAGAGCCAGGCCTCTTTTTCTCGAAGCCAAGAGGTTGATCGCAACCCGAGTGCTCGGTGAGTTATGTTGTATAATAGAGATCGGGAGGTACCGTCTTCCTTGCAAAGCGCCTGGAGTGATAGACCCAGGTTGGTATGCAGAGAAGACGCACTCTGGTGGAGGTGGCTTTATTGACCACGCCGTTCATCAAATAGACATGTTGCGTTGGTGGCTTGAAGATGAGGTCGCATCAGTTTGTTGTATGACAGGTAACCAGGCGGTTAAAAACATCGAAGTGGAAGATTATGGAGTCGCGATTTTACGCTTTGATAAAGGTGTCCTTGCTACGATCGAAAGTTCATGGGTATCACATGAAGCCACGAAAGACGTAATCGAAGTTCAGGGAACAGAAGGGGCCTTGAGGATCGATGTTGAATCAAGAACGCTGGAAGTATATAGTTCAAAATTGTCTTGCAAGATGTTTTACACTTTCAAACCTGTTATATTTGAAACTCCCGACTTTAGACTTGCTCTAGACGGATTTGATGGTATTCTTAATTCTTTTATAGACTGTATTGTTCATGGAGGTCGACCTTTAGCAACTGTTGAGGATGGATGGGCAGCGACTGCGGTTACTGCAGCGGCTTATGAGTCAGCAAAATTTAAGAAAGAAATCAGTGTCCCGCGTTTAAGGTAACTATTTTGAAGTTTTAGGAGCGCAAGAGTATGGAGGTCAAGGATAGCGTGCACTATTACTTAAAATGTGAAACGTGTAAAGCTACCTTTAATGGGGACGAAGGATTGTACCAATGTCGTATTTGTGGTGGCAGATTATGGGTGCAATATGGTGACAGGGTCATTAAAGACAACTGGATAGATCTGTCGAAACAAGGAATCTGGAAATTCTGGCGGTTGCTCCCTATCAACAACCCTGCGAACGCTGTCACATTGGGAGAAGGCAATACTCCGCTTCTCAAATGTCAATCGCTGGCTCGATTGGAGAACTTGGCAGAACTATGGATTAAGTACGAAGGTACTAACCCTACCGGTTCCTTCAAGGATCGAAATGCTGCTGTGAGTGTTACGAAAGCTGTTGAACTCAAGGCGAAAGCTGTAGCCATTGCATCGGATGGCAATGCAGGTCCAGCCGTAGCAGCCTACGCAGCGAAGGCAGGGCTTCCGTGTTATGTCTTTATGCCGAGCTGTACCGCTCCACAAGATATAGCACATGCGATGACTTTTGGGGCTCAAGTGTTCAAAGTTCGTGGTGAAGGTATGGTAAATGATTGTATAGCGCTTATTGAGGAGTTAAAGGATGATTTTCAGTGGCATCATTTGACCACTGCCGGGCCCGTTAATCCCTATCAGCTAGAGGGTCCGAAGACCATTGCTTACGAAATAGCTCTGGATTTCGGAGGAGTTATGCCTGATTGGATAGCAATTCCGGCTGGAGGTGGGGGGCTTCTTGTAGCGGTTTTCCGTGCTTTAAAGGAACTGGAGTGTTTCGGACTAATCGATCGACTGCCTCGCCTTCTTTGTGTGCAGGCAGAGGCTTGCGCTCCGATTGTGAAGGCCTTTCAAGAACGACGCCCCATTGAACAATGGCGGAACCCTGGCCCCACTAAAGCAATCCCCATAGCAGTGCCGCTTCCATTGGACGGGGCTGAGGCAATTCGCGCTTTGGATGAGTGTGGCGGACAAGCAGTCTCTGTAAATGAAACAGAAATATCACATGCCCAAGATTTGCTGGCCTCAAGGGAGGGTATTTATGCATCAGCAGCTGGGAGTGTTGCTTTGGCAGGTGCCCTCAAGGCGAGGAAGCTCGGCATAATTAATGCTTCCCATCGTGTGGTGGTTTTAGTAACCGCTTCAGGCCTGAAAGCTTTGGGAAGTTATGCGTCAGGTTTACTGGATCGAGTACCGGAGGTTACGGGTGTCGAGGATGTTAGGAAAAGTCTTCGAGGTTTGTTTTAAACAAGCGGTTGATCTGCAGTGGCGATTCCCAAGCCGAGGCAGATGTTGCGAAAAGTATGGTGTAAATAAATTTACAATTCCCATCACTCCAAGTGATTGCATGCATCAGTTTTCGGTCATGCGAGCTGGATCAGAAGTCGATGGCGCTGATACCTTCGTGCTTCTAAAGGAAATCATATACAAGGAAAAAATTAAAAAGTGGACTGGAGGTGGATAATAATGCGAAGACCGATTACTTTGTTTACTGGGCAATGGGCAGACCTTCCGTTTGAGGAGATTTGCCGGAAAGCTAGTGGGTGGGGCTACGATGGGCTCGAGATTGCCTGCTGGGGAGATCACATGGAGATTGAAAAAGCAGCATCGAGCGATAACTACATCCGTAAGAAACTCACAATACTCGAGGCTAACAACCTTAAATGTTGGGCACTTGCTGCTCACTTGATAGGTCAGTGTGTAGGAGATTTATATGACCCTCGGCTGGACAATTTTGTGCCTAAGGAGATACGAGGAAAGCCTGACGCTATCGTTGCTTGGGGAATCGAGCAGATGAAGCTCGTTGCAAAGGTAGCGGCCTCCATGGGGTGTAAGGTGGTCACCGGATTCATGGGTTCCCCCATCTGGAGGTACGTTTATCCATTTCCGCCGATAAACGAAGAAATAATTGAGGCAGGATTCCAGACTATTGTGAAGCGGTGGACACCAATTTTGGATGAATTTGATCGGTATGGAGTCCGATTTGCGTTGGAAGTTCATCCCTCTGGAATCGCGTTCGACTATTACACTACTGCTCGCGTGCTTGAAGCCTTTGATTATCGCCCAACACTCGGAATAAACTTTGATCCTAGCCATCTTGTCTGGCAAGGAATCAAGCCACACCTATTTTTGCGTGATTTTGGTGAACGAATCTATCATGTTCATATGAAGGATGTAGCCGTTACTCTAGACGGTCGAGCTGGGATCCTTGGATCGCATCTCCCTTTCGGCGATCCGCGTCGAGGGTGGAACTTCCGCTCACTAGGGCATGGCGACATAGACTTTGAGGCGATTATTCGCGAGCTTAACGCGATTGGATATGAAGGGCCACTCTCGGTAGAGTGGGAAGACAGCGGCATGGATCGGGATTTCGGTGCTAAAGAAGCGTTGGAGTTTTGTCGTAAATTGAATTTTCCAACTTCTCCAATTGCTTTTGATGCCGCGATGAAAAGGAAAGAAGAGTAGGAACCCAAAGACACCGAAAGGAGGTTCGGAATGCGCCTGCAAAATGTTCAGCTCAGCGGATCTAATGAGCCAAACTACTCAAATCTTAGGGAAATTGGAATCGGCATGCTCGGGCACGGCTTTATGGGCAAAGCTCATACTAATGCTTTGAAAAAGATTCCGTACATATTTTGGCCGCCACCAGCTGTTCCGAAGCTTGTGGCGATTTGCGGATCCAAAGAGGAAGCTGTCCGTGAGGCGGCGGCCCGCTACGGTTACAAGCGGTACACCACCTCGTGGGAGGAGCTGGTAGCCGATCCCGAAGTGGAACTGGTTATTAATGCCGGACCGAATGCCCTACATGCTGACCCGTGTATCGCGGCTGCAAAAGCTGGTAAGCACGTTTTATGTGAGAAACCACTCGCTCGCTCCGCTGAGGAGGCAAAGCGGATGTGGGACGCGGTTAAAGAGGCTTCGGTTAAGCATATGTGCGGTTTTAACTACCGCTTTGTGCCAGCAGTTCGATTGGCGAAAGAGATGATCGACGCTGGCGAACTTGGCGAGATTTATCACTTCCGAGCTCAGTACCTCCAGGAATGGGCTATGGATCCGTCGCTTCCTTATTTGTGGCGATTCGACAAAAGGATAGCGGGCTCAGGCGCGTTGGGGGATTTGGGTTCACATATCATTGATCTCAGCCGATTCCTCATCGGGGAGGTAGAGAGTGTAGCCGCGACGATGGCGACGTTTTTCAAGGAACGGCGAGTAGCTCTGGAAAAGAGCCTCATGAAAAAAGTAGATGTCGATGATGCAGTTGTAGCAATTGTCCGGTTTGAAAACGGCGCGATTGGAACCTATGAAGCTTCACGCTTCTGTGCTGGACGTAAGAATTACTTGGCATTCGAAGTAAACGGATCCAAGGGGTCACTCACCTTTAACCTTGAGCAGTTGAACGTGCTTGGCGTATATCGAAAGGATTCGAATAGTCGAATAAGAGGATTCCGTGAAGTTCTAGTTACAGAGAGCGACCATCCGTTTTGCAGCGCGTGGTGGCCTCCCGGGCACATCCTTGGCTGGGAGCACGCCCATATACACCAACTCCTGCATTTCCTCGAGGCGATAGTAAATGACAAAAACGTTGAGCCATACGGAGCCACCTTCGAGGACGGGTATAAGTGTGCAGTGATCTGCGATGCCATCCTTGCTTCCGCCGCAAACGGAACGATAGTGAATATTCAATATTGACCAGCAGTCAAATGTCGAGGGAAAGAAGAAGGGAAATTGCCGCAACAACGCCAGCGAGTTCATTCGCGCTGGGGCAATAGCCGTCTGTGTAGGCTTATGGCTTGTGGGCAAAAAGCTGTAGCGGAAGGGCGTTTTGAAGTTCTTACTGAGCGAGCCCGCCAGCTTGTTGAGGCGGTACGTAAAGCTCGGGAAAGTTAAGGAGCGCAGATGCGCTACGACCTAGTGACGTTCGGCGAGACGATGATTAGGCTTTCGCCGCCAAATTTTCGACGGCTGGAGCAAACAGACCTTCTTGAGGTCAATATCGGTGGAGCAGAACTTAACGTAGCTGTGGCTGCGCAAAGGTTGGGGCTTCGCTGTGCTTACGTAACTCGCCTCACCGATAACCCCCTTGGTCACATGATTGCTAACAAAGCTCGGGAGCACGGTGTGGACGTTTCCCACATCGTTTGGACCAAAGAAGACCGCGTTG
>Ga0080004_1146941_pt1 | contig 10818 bp, 12 predicted proteins | sample WasSprMetagenome_FD_69207 | JGI IMG/M metagenome (GOLD analysis project Ga0080004, IMG submission 69207) | Sulfidic aquatic microbial communities from Washburn Spring, Yellowstone National Park, USA - WS (SPADES assembly) (version 2) | ecosystem: Environmental > Aquatic > Thermal springs > Hot...
AAAACTTCTTTTCCTCTTGTAGATTGTTGATAAGAGAGAAAAACAATTAAAAGTATTCCAGAAAAAATTATTGTTGCTAAATAAAAAAATTCTTCAGCCTGAGCTTTCATAAAACTTTTTTGTTTTTCCAATTATTATCATTAACGTTTTTTATTAGTCAATGGTATTCTAAAATCAAGTAAAAAAGCTTCTTAAGTCAAATCTACAGAAAAAGAGTTTATAATTTACTTCCAACTTTCAATCATTAGTGAGACCAAAGAGGAGCGGTATAAAAATTTTAAAGGTTGGAGCAAATTAAGGAAAAATAGAAAAGAAAGCTTATTAAAGCTTTAAGACTGGGGATGGAATTTTTTACTTTTGAGAATTACTATTGCTACTAGAATTGCGATTATCAGAGCGAAAATTATATAGATTGGAGGAGATACCGCTTTAACGCATTTGTTTTCTATACATTTGTAGCCAGAAGGACAACCACAATCCTTGCAACAATTCTCTTGAGTTTCGCCAATTTCACAAATTCTATTACCACAGATAGGTTTTATGCAATCAGGATCAGCACCAGGTTCACAATCAGGATCACATTTCCCATCTTTAATCCCATCACATATTCCATCCTTACTGCCAGATGGACAATCAGAAGGACAATTTATGAAATTTTCACCATATTTTTTTTCACATATGTGATTATGATTGCAATCAACATCTATTTTAACATCATTTGAAAAATATGATACTCCGTTCTCATCAATAACTTGTGTTGGTTGAATTGTTATCAACCCAACCATTAGTGGTTTAAAAACGTATCTTGTTGAATTTGAACCACTCGCCTTTACTATTACATCTCTCCATATAAGTCTAGGCGGAATAGTAGCAATCAAATTGCCGCTTGTAGCGTTAGCTATTTTGTCTTTAGGATAAATTACTTCACCTTCAAAAAATTCTATAATGTTAACAGTTTTTTGATAATTACAATTGTTTTTTATGTTGATAGTTACTTCTATTGGGCTTTCTACAGTAGAGTTTGTGGCATTGGCTTCTTTTTCAACTTGAATACAAGAAAATGCTGGATAAAAAAAGAAAGAAATTAGGAATACTAAAAAAACTATTTTTTTTAACATCCCCACACCTCACTCTTCGGAGGACAATTAAAATAGCCATTATCATTCATGCATTCATAATATTTACAATGTGGATACCAGTTGGTTGGATCTTGACCAGGTCTCCAATTAGCACCATTATTTCCTGTGGTATCTATTATTACATACTTATTTTGTCCCGGAAACTTTACTATATTATATGCATGCATCGGCCCCACGGCTGTAAAAACTTCATCCTTCTTATAGCCAGCTGCTCTGAGAGCGGTTGTTACAGCAACTGAATAATCTGCACAAACTCCTGTCTTTAAAATACCATAGTTTACATGTGCCGGAAGATCAGAAAAATAACAACTATTTTCTTCAATATTTGAATCAGACTTCCAGCCAACAGGATATATGCTAACCTTCCCCTTACACGGCAATTTATCGAGTGGCGTTCCTTCGACAAGAGGTAAACATTTGCCAAGATAATCTGGCTTGCCTCCAGCTTCAAGGCAATAATCTATGCCAGCACAACAAACTTCTGCAAGATCATAGCCGAACATCCATCTTCTAGCTGGTCCAAAACCAGATGTTATGTAAAGCCCCATACAATATTTTAGTTTTTCGTTTGATTTATCGTTATCGTAGCCAGAATATTTTAGAGCCTCTTTACAATATGAATGACAATCTCCATTGCACTCGTTTATGCAACATTTGTAAGACTCTTCTACAATTTTCTGTGTAGTTGGATGACAAATTTCAAAAAGGTCACAAGCAAAATTTGGTTCATTAATGAACAAAAGCTCTCCTTTATGTCCTGGCCATCCACGTTTACATGGAGTATCGCTAGGACAATAGTTTATTTGCCCTTCTATACATTCACTTCCATTCCAACTTTTACCCTCTTCACAACAAGCCTTTTTATAAGCAGTAAAACTCGAATCAACAGGATTACATTTTAGATTAGAACCGCATTCCTCATCACAATAACACTCTTGACCTTTTTTCTTTTTTTCTGATAAATAAACACAACCATACTTGTTGCTTGAAGGATTCTCCGGACAACAAACATAATTTAAACCAAAAACGTTACAAGAACAATCAGCAGAATTCTTACAATTTTCTCCTATGTTTATGTTGCAAAAACCATCATTCAAGCATATAGAATTTGGGCCGTAGCAGTCTGGACAATTTGATTTGCACTCTTCCGCTTCACAAATTCCATTAAAATTACAACCTACTTCTTTCTCTTTTGACAAAATTATTGTGTCACCTTTTTTGACGAAACAAACTTTTGTCGTTTCCACTAGTTCTGATTTCTCAACTTTCTCTGGTATAAGAAAAGCAAATTTATAGCTCCTACTTTCGTATCTTAACACTCCATTTTCTACTGTTATATTAGAGAGGGGAACATTCAAGCAGTATTGTAGGTATGATGAAGGATCTTTTGAAATTTTGTAGATAAGCGAAGCTATAATTTCTGCATCTGTTCTGACTTCTGCTTCTTTTGTTTGAGAAGATTGAATTGAAGTATAAATTTGGAAAATACTAAAGAATACAATTCCAATTAATAGTAGGCTCGCTAAAAGAAAAAATTCTGATGCCATAGATTATGTTAAATTACTTCTACTAAAAAGCTTTTAAAATTCAAATTTTAAAAATAAAAATGAAATCTCAAGTTACATTAGAAACCATAATAATGCTTGTTGTACTCTTAGTTTTGGCTGGAGTGATGATCACTCTAATCCTAACTACATTAAAACCTCCAGCATCTCCAGAGAAGGTTCTTTCAAAACAAGAATTCTTATCTCAATGCGAAAATTATTGTAATGACCCGGAGAAAGTTGTTGAATATTGTAGGCTTTATTGGAATGGGAATGATTGGAATGGAAACAAAGTTCCGTATGAAACAATTACCGTTGGGGCATATAATTGGTATGCTTGTGAAGATAGAGTTTACTGCTTTCTTGTAAAGCCATGCGATAGGTTGGGTTCAGGTTTAGATTTATTGAAAAGGTGTAAAGATATACTCTGTGGAATTTATATGGATAAGTATGGAGATGCTAATTTAGCGACAGCACATTTACTTCAAGATATAAGCTTTTCTAATAAATGCAGCCTTTCATCTGTACCTCCAGAGGAAAATTGGTATGATAAAATTTTTAGAGGAGGGTGCAAGCATTAACACCTACCCAAAGTGCAACTCCTGCCACCACAACCTCTACAACCCCAACAACCCCCACAACCACCCTACCCAAGCAAAACTGTTCAGACATTGGAGGTGTGTGTTTAAGTACTCAAGCGTGTAAGACATATAGAGGAACTTGTTATAATGATAAAGGAGAGTGTAAAGAGTGCTGTTGTATTTGGAGAAGTATATTTCTGACAAGAGCTATATCAACCTCTTTAAGCCTAAAAAATGGGTGGAATCTAATATCTTTCCCATTTGTGGACTATGTTATATCTCAAATGAAAGATGTTTATCCACCTGTTTACAGCTATAATCCGGCTACATCTTCTTATGAGCAATTAGACATAACAAAAACAAGTGGAAAAGGATTCTGGGTCTATGCATCTAAAGACACAACAATAGAAATAGTTGGAACTCAAGCATTATATCCAGAAAACATTTCATTAGTAGCAAATAAACCAAACCTAATTCCAATACCAAAAGACGGTTTGAAAGTTATTTCGCAAAAAGGAAACTGTAAAATAACCTAATTCTATTACTTCAACTCAACAGATCAGGCATGGTATAAATGGAACGCTACGAGTGGAGAATATTCAAGGTTTAACTCTGAGAAAAAACTCTATGAACTTGTGAAAATAGATAAAGATCCATTTATTCCAGAAGGTTTAGCAATTTTTATCTACTCAGAAAACGATTGCAGACTCTCTTCATAAAAACTCTTGTATGTCACAACATGCGAGTCATTGGTGACACATGTTTACCAATTTTTGAGTTGAAGTAATAGAATTTATTTATGAGAGTGAAAAATCTAAAATGGAAAGAAGTTTAAGAGAGATCGAATTTCTTCCTTCTTCAGAATACTTTCAAAAGTTTGTTGAAAAAGAGAAAGGAACTTTATCTTTTTATGAAACTTTATGTAAGAAAACACCATTAAAGCTATCTTGTCCTAAAAATTTAAGAAAGAGTTTAGATCAAGCAATTTGGCTTTCTGGTTTAAAAATAACAGCTGATGAGGCTTATTCTCTTTCAATTTTTTCTTTTTTAGTTTCCCTTTTAATTTTCCTTCCTCCTTCTTTGATAGATCTACCATCAAGCTTAATTTTTTTAGTATTTCCAGTTTTGATTTTAATTCATTTTTTAACTTATCCAAGGTTTTATGCTGAGGTTGTCAGAATAAGAGCAGCAAACGAGGCTGCAAGCATCATTTTATATATGGTAAGCTACCTTTCTTTAAATCCAGTTTACGATGCTGCTATTGTTTATGCTGCTTCAAAATGCCATGGTCCTTTAGGAAATGATATGAAAAAAGCTGTTTGGAGTTTATTTTCTGGAAAATATACTAACATGAAAGAAGCTTTATCAGCATTCAGCAAAAAATGGCTTTTATGGAACGAAGAATTTGTTAATGCATTAACGATGATGCAGCTAATAGAAATTGTTCCTTCTGAAGAAAGAAGGAGTGAAATTTTACAAGCATCAACAGAAAGATTGCTTAAAGGAAATTACAGAAAGATGGAAAATTATGCAGAAAATTTAAGAACACCATCACTATTGCTTCTCTTTTTTGGAATCCTGTTGCCGCTGATGGGTTTAGTTGCTTTCCCTCTGATAAGCATCTTTTTAGCTGGGGCAATAAAACCCCTTTACATAGCTTTTGGATATACCGTTTTATTACCAATTATACTTTTCTGGATGTTATATAGGATTTTATCGAAGAGACCTGGAGGTTATTCGCATACAGAAAAAATAGAAGAAGTCAAGCCAAACAAGTACATAAAATTTGGAAATCTTCAACTCCCAATAGTACCATTGGCAATACTTTTTGGAGTAATAATTATGCTACCAGGTTTGTTACATTATGCGGAACTATTTTCTTACTATTACTATATTTCAACAAACTATTCTGGAGCAAAAGCAGAACAACTTTGGAGAGAATATTCTCTCTCTTCCTTTTCGCAAGAACATATATTAATTGATACATTTCATGCTATGTTTGTGATATGGGGTTTAGCTTTTATCATAATTTTTTCTTACTTCTTTAGATCCTCAAAACCATTCCAATTTGATCAATGCATAAGAAAGTTGGAAAACGATTTTGAGTATGGCCTTTTTGAGTTACATTCAGCATTGCAACAAAATGTTCCAATAGAAATTGCATTGGATAAAGTTAAGAAACAGTATGAAAGAATAAATAAGACTGATTCACCAATATACCGTTTTTTCTCACAAATGTACGAAAAACTTGTAAAAGAGGCAAGAAGTTTAGAGAGCATACTTTTTGGCGAAAAAGGTTTGCTTCATGAGATTCCATCTTCAATGATAAAAAATGTTATGAGTATAGTAACTTCTGCAATATCAAAAAGTGCGACCATTGCAAGCTATGTTACAAAAAATATATCTTACTATCTGGGTAGATTAAGCGAGATTGAAGATTTAATAAGAAAAACAACGATAGAAATAACTTCTAACTTGGAAATGCAAGGAAAATTGATTGCTCCTTTCATGGCGGCAATAGTTGCTTCTTCCGCTGTTATAATAATTCAGTTGTTGCAAGGTGTAGCATACGTTTTAAAATCATTTCAACAATTACAAGGTGGAATGGCCATTGGAGAAACTTTTTCTGATATTTTTGAATTGTTAAAAATACAAGAAGTTATGCCTCCGACTTTAATGGAGGTAATAGTTGGGATTTACTTTATAGAAAGCGTTCTGATAATTTGCTATTTTTATGTTGGAATAGCTAGAGGTTTTAACAAGGTTCATAGAGAGTATTTAACTTATAAATGGATGTTGACCGGAATCATTCTATTTTCTTTAATCTTCTTTGGAGTAATCTGGGCATTCCAGCCAATATACAACCAAATCGCTGGGAGGTTGGGCTAATGGATACTTTCAAAACATTAGTTCTAATAATTGTTTCTATTTCATTCGCTTTTATCATGTACTCTTTAACTTCAAATTTATGGTTCTTCAGAAAAGAAGAAAAAATTGAAGGAAGCAAAGACTTGATAATTTCTCAAATTCTTAAATTAGCTTATGATTGTTACGAAAAAAATTTGAATGCAAGAGGTAGTATTATTTGTGAGGAATTTCAAGTTTCATCAAAAGAAGATATTTCAGCCACTGAAATACTTTCAAGGTTAGATAAAAGAAGAATAAATGAAAACAATTTTTTTGTTGACGATTTGCATACCAATTCAAAAATAATTATTAGATACGAAAACGGTAACATTTTTATTGAGGAGGAAAAATATGAAAGCGTTAGCTCTTGAAACGATTGTTGCGGCAATAATTGCTATAGCTGGGATGATTACCTTTCTATATCTAACTGGATTTTTCAAAAATGCTTCCAATTGGTTTTATTGCAATGTATTTTTGAAGATTCAAAACTTGTTTTACAAGAATCAGATATCTATGCCAGATGTTTGCAAGAATTATATTAAAGAGGAAGTAAAAGTTGTTGAGGTAAACGAGACTAACAATAGAATCTTCTCAAGAATTTTGTTGGCTTATATAATATCCTGCTGGAATGAAGCAGAGATTAAAGGTCTAAATAAAGATCATCCTTGCTACGAGATTCATCTAAAAAATATTGTTGATAATGTGACAGAAGCAAACGTTACAAAAGTTTTAATAGATGAAAATAGATGTAAATCAATAGAAAACTCTGACTACGGTTGTGGAATCCAAGATCAAATAATTTGGAATGTTGACGGAGAAGTTATAAGAGACCAGAAAATAATATTAATTAGATACAATAGCAAAGAAAATGCAATAGAGGTAGTAGGATGAGAGGTTTGGCTTTAGATTACATAGTTCAGTGGATAATTCTTCTAACGGTTGCAATGGTAATAATAACTATGATCATATACTTTTCAGATGATATAAAGAGATTCATTAAAAGACAAACAGAAGATTCTAGTGTTCAACCAAAGGAAATAATAAAGCAAAATTTTTCAAGTGGAGAAATTTTGGCCTATGCTTATTCTTGCTGGGATAAGACTGGAGAAAAATATAGAGAAGATGTTGTTTGTTTTTATCTCTTTGGAAATTTTACAAATGTAGATAAGAATTGGATTTTTAATCAGTTCTCACGAAGGTATCCTGATGGAAAACCAAGAATCGATTTGACTAGCTTTGATACATCAAAAGAGTACGCTAAGATAAGATTTAGAAGGATCGATTTGGCTATTGTTGTGGAGAATTAACATGAAAGCTATTTCTGAGTGGTTTTGGGTTTTTGCTGGAATTTTGGCAGGTTTGATAATTCTATCTTTTGCAGTATATCAAATTTACAACACCAACCAAGCAATGAGTGAGCAAAAAACTCTAGAACAATTTTACAAAATGAAAAACATTATAGATAACCTTTGCTGGAGTTTTTCCGGTAATGTAGAAAATTATGAGATAAACGTTGCTGAGACAATTGAAGGAATTTATGTAAGTAAAGACAAATATACTCAATATTCTTTGGAAGAATTGAGAGGAAAAATCTTGAATCAAGAGTATTCTAGTGGAAACTACATTTGCATAAAAATAAAAAACAAAAGACTTAGATGCGAAGAACTTTATTGCGACGCGACAATGCCTTTCATTGGCAACATTCCATCAAAATTTTCTCTATCGTCATTAATAAACAAGATTTTGTGCAAAGGAGAAATTTCTGTATATAAACTTAAGTTCGAAAAAACTGGAACAATAGTTAATATAACATTAAGCGAATAAAAGATTTTGGGACGGGTGGGATTTGAACCCACGACGCACCGGTCTTCAGCCGGTCGCTCTCCCGGGCTGAGCTACCGTCCCATTAATTTAGATTTTATTCAACATTAAAAAACTTTTTAAATTTGTTATTCAAAAGATTCAATGCAAAACATAAAAATTAATTCCTTCAAATACTCTTTGCCAAGAATCGAAATAGTTGAAAGAAAAGGAATTGGCCATCCAGATACAATTTGTGATTCTATTGCTGACAGATTTGCTTTGAATCTCGCTCAATACTACTTAAAAAAATACAATCAAATTTTTCACTTCAATGTTGACAAAGCTTTGCTAGTTGCTGGTGAAACTAAAACAAAGTTTGGTGGCGGAAAAATATTAAAGCCAATGAAGATTTTCTTTGGAGATAGAGCAACTTATAAAGTCAATGGTGAAGAAGTTCCTATAGATGAAATATTGAAACAATCTGTTTATGGATGGTTAAAAGAGAATTTGAGATTTGTTGGCGAGAAAGAAGTTGAAGTTATAAGTGAAGTTAAGCATGGTTCGGAAGAATTAACTTCCATTTTCAAAAGAAAAGATGAATATTTACCAGCAAACGATACAAGCGCCTTAGTCGGTTATGCCCCATTAACAACTCTAGAGAAAAGTGTTTTAGAGTTAGAGAGGTATCTAAACTCAAAAGATTTCAAGAAAAGGTTTCCTGAAAGTGGGGAAGATATTAAAGTAATGGGATTGAGAGAAGACAATAACTTTACTTATACCATAGCTATGGCTTTTGTTGATAAGTTTGTGAAAAGTGAAGATGATTATTTCAAGAAAAAAGAAGAGATAAAAGAAGAGATAAAGAGATTTTTGAATGAAAAATTTGGAATTAAGCCAGAATTATATTTGAACACTTTAGATGAAAAAGGTAAGGGAGAAGAAGGCTGCTATCTAACAGTAACTGGAACATCTGCAGAAGCTGGTGATTCTGGGGAAGTGGGAAGAGGAAATAGAGTGAACGGTATAATTGCTTTGAATAGGCCTGCTGGATCTGAAGCAGCTCCAGGTAAAAATATGGTTAGTCATGTTGGAAAAATTTACAATTTGCTTGCTTTTGATATTGCTAATAAAATTTACGAAAGAATAGGAAAATACAACTATGTTTGGCTTTTGAGCCAAATAGGAAGACCAATAAACAAACCTTTAGTAGTTTCAATAGAGGTTGATAATTTAGACAAAAAAGAAGAAGAAATAGTGAGAGAAATCGTAGAGAAAAGATTTGAAACTCTTAAGGACTTCTTGAAAGAGTTGATTGAAGGAAAATTTAAAGTTTGCTAAGTCTATACCTTAATCCCTCTTTCAATATGAAAATCAATACACCTAAAACAACTCTTATTCCCCTTTTAATTCCACTTTTTTTGTGATAGAAAACTTTTACAGGAACTTGTTTAACTCTTATTCCATTTTTGATTGCATCACTCAAAATTGAATTCTCTATTATATAGCCGCCATGTATATTTTTTATCTCTTTTATTGACCTTTCTCCAAAAGCCATATAACCACAATTCGTATCTTTGAATTTTGTGCCGTATAGAATATTGAATAAAGTTTTCCAAACAAAATTCCCTAGTTTATGTCTAAAAGGTACTTCTCTCCAGTTTCTATATCCCATTACAAGATCTGCTTCTCCTCTTTTGATTGGCTCTAAAATTTTTCTTGCTTCTTCAGGCAAGTATTGCAAATCAGCATCTATGATAACAAAATTTTTTATTTTTCTTTTTCTTGCAAATTCAAAGGCAGTTTTTAAAGCTTCCCCCTTCCCCTTATTTGTTTTGTGTCTTAGAACTATTGCTCCAGCTTTTTTTGCCAATTCATATGTTCTGTCTTTACTTCCATCATCGACAACTATTACTTTAAATTTCATTTTTCTAAGTCTTTTGACAACCTCGTATATGTTCTTTTCTTCATTGTATGCTGGCACAATTGCATAGTCCATTAATTAATTTGTAAATCTCATATATGAATTAATGATATGTCCGAGATGTGGAAGGAATGTTGACAAGTTGTATGACAATTTATGTTTAGATTGCTACATAGATACGCTAGATATACAAAAAATTCACATAAGAAGATGCAAGGTTTGTGGAAGATATTTTGTTTCGAATAGATCATTTGAAAATAGAGAAGAAGCCGTAGAATTTTACAAGAAAAAGTTTCTTTCTAAGAAACTTGGTGAAATTGTAAAACTTTTACCGAGCAACAAAATAGAAGTTTTTGAAAAGGAGTTTGTTTGTAATGAGTGTAGAAAATTTGTTAGTAGAAAAATAGAAGCAATTCTTCAGCTTAGAGGAGAAAACGTTGAAGAGATTGTAGAAAAATATGATTTGATTGGAAAGCCAGTTAGAGGAGGTTTTGATATCAATTTTTCGTTGAAAAGATATGCTTATGAAGTAATTAATAAGCTCAGAAAAAAATATAACTTATCGATGAGAGTTTCAAGAAAGTTAATGGGATTGAGAGAAGGTAAAAAAGTTTATAGAGATACGATATTGGTGAGGATAAATGGCAAAAAAGTATGAGCCTACTCCAGAAGAAATGGAAATAGCTAGAATTAGGTTGCCAAGAGAAGGAGAAGTTTTAGGAATTGTTGAGGCTATGGTAGGTGGAGACAGAATGAAGGTTATTTGTGATGATGGTAAAGAGAGAATTTGTAGAATTCCTGGAAAATTAAGGAAAAGAGTTTGGATCAAAGAGGGAGATTTGGTTTTGGTCATGCCATGGAAAGTTCAAGGAGAAAAAAGAGGGGATGTTATTTTCAGATACACGCCAACTCAAGCTTCTTGG
>Ga0080004_1111728_pt1 | contig 10814 bp, 10 predicted proteins | sample WasSprMetagenome_FD_69207 | JGI IMG/M metagenome (GOLD analysis project Ga0080004, IMG submission 69207) | Sulfidic aquatic microbial communities from Washburn Spring, Yellowstone National Park, USA - WS (SPADES assembly) (version 2) | ecosystem: Environmental > Aquatic > Thermal springs > Hot...
ACAAAATAGGATTTAAAATTAAAAACCATAGATAAAATATGAGTGATATCTTTGCTGAAATAGTTACAAAACTTGTCGGTCTTGGATTTTTTAACCTATTAACATTTATACTTGCAATGGCATTAGTATATGCCCTTTTGAAACAAAGAAAGATTTTTGGCGATAATGTGTTTATAAATGCTACAATTGCCTTCTCTATAGCTTTCTTTATTTTTGCATATCCCATAATAACTGGAATAAGTCTAGTTGCACCAATAACAACATTTTTCTCGCAAGCATTTGCCTTTATTCTTGTGTTTTTTATTGGGTTTTTAGTGGCAAGTATACTTTATCCCGACTTTCCAACAATACTGGGGAAATTCTTTCAGAGCAGAAATGTTCTTTTTTCAATGATTGCTCTTTCTTTAGCACTTTTTGTTACTAGTGGGCTTGTAACTGTTATTTACAGCTCCACACCATTATCAGATCAAACTGGAGGACGGCCATCTCCTTCTAGAGAAACTACATTATTAATAGCTGGGTTAATAATTGCCGTTATCGTGTTGTTAATAGCAGGAAGTATTAGGAGTGGGGGAGAATGACCAGCGGGCTAGAAACCGTTTTAATAAATTTAAACAGAATGGGATTCTTTGCATTTTTACCTTTCCTTCTGACTGCTGCAGTTTTTTATGGTTTACTCAGAAGATCTAAGCTTTTTGGTGAACCAGAGAAAAATGTTATAGTTAATGCAGTTGTTGCTCTAGTAGCCGCCTTCATGGTTTGGGCATATCCTATAATAAGCGGAACAAGCATTGAAGAATATCAGCTATTCTTTTCAACATTCTTTCTAAAGGGTACCATAGCCACATTAACAATTGTTATTGGATTAATAATTGTTGGAATGTTCTTTCCAGAAAAGGAGGGCCTCTCTGGAACACTGTCAGAGAAGTTAAAAGGAAGGCTTGGGATAGGATTACTAGTAGTTGGTTTGTTAATAGCTGCATCAGTATTAATTTCAAGTGGAGCATCTTCATTTTTCGGAATTTCGATAGGAATTGTAGATTCTGACTTTATTTATTCTATAGTTTTCTTGATTGCATTCCTTGGAATAATAGGATTTGTTGTTTGGATAACCGGAAAAGAGGAAAAGAAAAAATAATCACAACCTTTCTAGAATTTCTTTTTCAGAGAAATGCAAAACTCCTGGAATAATTATGACTGCCGGTAAATCAAAATCCAATGAAAGTATATTTTTTGCTTCCTTCCAAACTATTTTTCTGCCTTTTGTTCCTAGAGAAGAGACAACAATTATCTTTTCGTCCTCTTTAACTAAATTATTCTCAAGCAAAAATCTTATAGCATCGCTTACTTCTAAAAATTTATTATTCTCTATGTCTATGTCTAATAAACAAAGTGTGTGTAAGCCTCTTTTTTTGTTTTCTAGTATAGCATTTATTACAGATAGTGGTTTTGTTGAAATCTTTTCTTTTAAAGGTATAGTAACAACTTGCCCGAACTTGTAAATATGTAAACCTGTTTCACAAACTGCTGAAAAAATAGAAGAGTTGTGAAGTACTTTATAATCTACTTGTCTTTTCATACATTCCAAAATAATAGAAGAATGTGTAGTTGCAACTAATGGGTCTCCTGGAACAAAAATTAATACTTTTTTATCTTTTGCTAAATCCACAATCTCACTAACATTTTCTTCTAAGTTCTTTCTTTTTAAGACTTCAATCTTATTTCCTATAATTTTTTCTAAATTACTAATATTTCCTCGCCAGATGTTTGTGTATAGCTCAACAAATACGTAATCAGCACTTCTTGCCTCTTCTAATTCTTCTAAAGTTATTCCCCTCTCGTCGGAAACACCCAATCCGGCTAGTACTAACATAAATGTTAAAGGAAAATTATATTAAAATGAGTAAACTGAAGAAAGAAGTTGAGGCTTTTACTGAATTAGAAAAACTAAAAGATGAAAGACCTAGTAGTTTTGATATAATAGGTCATATAGCTATAATAGAAGTACCAGAGCGATTAAAAAGAAAGAAGAAGCTAATAGCAAAGGTTATAATGGAATTGAATAGGCATATTAAAACGGTTTTGGAAAAGGCTAGCGAGAGAAAAGGAGTTTACAGAATAAGAAAATATAGGTTTTTAGCTGGAGAGAAAAACTTTGAAACAATACATAAAGAATATGGCTGTGTTTTCAAGTTAGATCCAACCAAGGTATATTTTTCTCCTAGAGAACTAACAGAAAGGCAAAGAATTGCTTCTCAAGTAAAAGAAAATGAGGTTGTAATGGTTATGTTTGCTGGTGTTGGCCCATATGCAATACAAATAGCTAAAAAACAACCAAAGGTTAAAGAAGTTATAGCAATAGAAATAAATCCAGTTGCTGTTAAGTATGCAAAGGAAAATGTTGTATTGAACAAAGTTCAAGATAAAGTAAAAGTTATAGAAGGAGATGTTAGAGAAAAATGTAAAGATTTTTATGGAAAGTGTGATAGAGTTGTGATGCCTTTGCCCAAAGGTGCTGAAGATTTTTTAGATATAGCTGTTAAGTGCTTAAAAAATAAAGGATACGTTCATTTTTACAATTGGGGTGCTGAACCAAACATCTTTGAGAATGCAGAAAAAATTGTACAAGAAAAGCTTGGTAATTTGGGAGTAAAATACAAAATAACAAACAAGAGGAAAGTTTTGCCTTATGCTCCCAGAAAATGGAAAATTTGCTTAGATATTTATGTAAAGAAGCCTAAGAAAATGAATGAACATAATAACTGAACATTTGGAATTAATCTCTGTATTATTGTTCTTTGCTCTCATAGCTCTTAGACTCTACATAAAAAGAAAAGAGCTTAAAATAGAAAAGGTTATCATATTCGAATATTCCAAAAAATATACAGAGAAAATAAACGAAGTTGTAAGCAAATATCCAAAGTTTTTCAAGGCATTGGGAGTTGTTTCATTCATCTCTGCTCCAATAATGATGCTCGTGGGAATCTATTACATAATAAATTCTTTGATTTTTTTCAAGCCAAGTGTAGCGCTAGTTTTACCTTCAGTATCTAATTTTAAATATCCTGGTCCTATAATCTCTGTTCCGTTCTGGATATGGATAATTGCAATTTTTGTCATTGTTTTTTCTCATGAGTCAATGCATGCACTAATAGCAGCTAGCGAAGGAATAAAAACGAGAAGATATGGTTTACTCTATCTTTTAGTAATTCCAATAGGAGCATTTGTTGATGTTGACGAGAAAAGAATAGAAAAGCTTGAAAGTAAGAAAAAAATAAAAATATTTGCTGCTGGCAGTCTTGGCAATGTTTTGGCCTTCCTTTTGTTTTTGATTATCTTGATTGTCTTCTCTCAAATAATAAACCAACTTTTAGAATCTAAAGGTGTTTGGTTCAATAACACTGCTTCAGATTCTCCTGCAGAAAAAGTTGGATTAAAAGGTATTATAATAAAGATTGATAACACAACAATAAACAATATTTATGATCTACACGATTTTCTAAGTAAGATTAAACCAAATACAACAGTACTTATAGAAACAACAGAAGGAAAATATGAGTTAACGCTTGCAGAAAAAGACAATAAGTCTTATATCGGTATTGTCGGTGTAAAGAATTATATTGTGTACAAAGGGACAAATAAACCTGTATCAGAAAATATAATAACTATAATCAACTATTCTTTTGCGATAATTCAATGGGTGGCTTTTCTAAGTCTTGGAGTAGCAATAGCAAACATGCTACCAATAATACCGTTGGATGGTGGATTGATAATTAAAGAAATCCTCAAGAAAAAGCTTGGTAAGAAAGGTGAAGAATTATCAAACCTGATTTCAAGTATATTTCTTATTTTGCTTCTTTCTTCACTTTTTCTATCTTCACTAACTCTTCGAGTGGCGTCTTAACCTCAATTTTTCTAAACTCAAAGTGTCTTACTGGATAGATTTTATTTATAGTAGAAACTATAGAGTTCTTAAAGTCGTCTGATAAAACTTTCAAAATAAAATCATCCATTGTTGATTCTGGTACTACCTTGTTCAGAATTTCATCAATTTGCTTTCTTATTTTTGTTCTTATTCCCCTTGGGACTCTTCTTGTAACGGTTATTGTTTTTATTCTCAAAACAACCCCATCTTTGGTTTTCTTATCAACGACTAAATCCGTTCTATCAACTCTTCTTCTAATCATTCTTGCAATATAATCTCTTGTACACTCTAATCCATCAAAATACAGGTATGCGTTTTGATTATCAACTTCTCCTATCTTGAAAATAAACTTAAGGTAATATTTGTTAAAGTCTCCTAAAACATCTATAGCACTCAAAATCACTCTTCTTCCTTTTGCTGCCTCTGGCTCATTAGCAGGAATTTCCCCTACTTCTTTCTTGCCCAAAAATTCCGGTGTTATTAATTTCAACCAAACTTTTACTTTCTTACTCTTTGGCATTCATCTCACCTATTAAACTATTCACTTTATCAATAAATTCCTTTTCTTTTTCAACTGGAATATATGCCCCGGCTGCATCTTTATGACCACCTGCTTCTCCTCCAAGCTCCTTGCTAGCATTAACTAAAATATCTCTTAGATTTATATTCTCTCCGTTTTTCTTTCTCGCGGATATTTTTATCATATTTGTCACGCTATCATATGCTAAGCCGAATATAGGTTTATTTGGTTTTTTTGAACTTAAAACTATTGATGTGATAGTTCCTATTAAAGAATCTGGAATATCCTTACCACCGACTATGAAAATTCCATTCTCTTTTTCTATAATCTTCCCATTTTCTATTAGTGATATTGATTTTGCAATTTGCCTTCTATACTCTTCCATTTTTTCCATGGCCCTAGAATATACTGAATAATCTCCCAAACATAGTCTTAGCGCCAAATCGCTTTCTCCCATTCTGCTGCAAGCATTAATAATAACTGAAAATTCTCTAGAATCGCTAAGAAATTCTGGTTTCTTAGAAAGCGTAAAAACCTCTCCAAATATCTCAGAAAATTCTACCTGGCCATTTTTTTCTCTTATTATACCATCAGCTATTCTTGCCTTTTCTTCATTTGTCAAATCTTTCAATGTTTTCCATTCTTCCCCATTTCTAACGCTTATGCCAAGATCTTGCAAAAATTGCATCGCTGCTGCTTCATTTCCGTAGATAGATGGTATTAGAGGGTCAAAACTATATGCTATAACTTTAAACAATGGTTTATCGAAACCAAAAAACTTTAGGTCTTTAGAAACATTTAAAAATCCCATCGCCTTTGCCTCTTCCAATACTTCACCAATTGCTCCAACTTTTATTCCTTCTTCTCTCCTATCTCCAATAGCACCAACTATTGCAATATCGATTTGATCTATATTTTTTGGATCAACAAATTTTGCAAAAATAAAAGTTAGTAAAGATGTTGAATATTTTTCTGGATCTTCTCCGAAAAGAAGAGGATTTATATGTAGAAGATTTGGATGCTCGTATTTTATTGGCTCATGATGATCTATTATTAAAACTGTTGTCTTTTCTATTATATCCTTAAGCAAATTTATTTGACCGCTACCCATATCCAAAAATATCAATAAGTCGTTTTCTCTGTATACCACATCTTTTAATGTTTTAGAATTTAGTTGTTTAAGTATTCTCAACTCAAAATTGCACCCTTCTCTCAACAAAACTTTTGCAATTATTGAAGCAGAAGTTATGCCATCTGTATCATATTGAGCATAAATTCTAACATGCTTTTTCTTAACCAATTCTTTGAAAATATGGGCTATTCTTTCTACCTCATTCAAAAACAAGCTAATCACTTCTGTATTATCAATCTAGCCTTTTCGACATCAAACTCGAAATCTTGTGGCAATACCTTCTTTCTCTTATAGTATTTTATTAGCCTTCTTATCTTAGAAACAAGATTTTCATAACCTTTTTTAGACGTCTTATCTTTTCTATTTTTAACCAAATGATCATGCAAATTAACAGCTTTTCTAAACAAATTTAGCAATTCCTCAGGATATTGAGGATAAAGATTGTTTTCTTTCATTATTTGAGTTATAGACTTACCAACTATTGTTTTAACATCTGGTACACCATATTGATCTCTTAAAATTGTTCCTATCATTGCAGAGGAATATCCTTTCTTAGCAAGCTCTATAACAAGTTTTTCCACTTCTTCTTTCTTCATCTCAAACCATCTAGGAACTATTCTTATTGGTGGTTTATGACTTCTTGACTTACCCTTTTTTCTTGAATACATTCTTGCCATACTTACACCTCTCTAATTATCCATATCACTACAAGAGAAATTATTGAAATAAAAATAAAAAAGCTTGACATCATTATCCCAACAACTGGCCAACCCTTTGGAATAACGCCAGCTATTCCTATAAAAAATGAAAGAGAAATGCTACAAACAAATAACAAAAATATGAGAAAATTTTCAGCAGTCTCAAGTTTATCTTTGCCTTTAATCTTTAACAGATCTTTCAGCATATCTTGCACGCCTTTCAATCTCATCTACCCTCTTTAACACTTTTTCCCAATCATTGAATGTTTGTCTATAGCCTATTACAATATTTTGCCAGCATAAGTTTAAAAGTTTAGGATGAGTGGCTCTAATCGCTTCTTTAAACAAGTTTAAGTCTGTTCCCTTATCCTCTATTCTTTTTGAAAAGTAGCCCAAACCAAAATCTATGAAATAAATTGTATTTTCTTTTACGAGAATGTTGCTGGTTGTCAAATCTCCATGTATTATATCGGCTGAATGCATTTTGCCAACAAATTTACCAACTTCAATAAAAGTTTTTTCTATTTTTTCTTCACTCCACTCATCTAAAACATCTTTTAATCTTTTTCCATCTATGAACTCCATTATTATTTTACAATTCTCTTCGTCTACATGAAATATTTGAGGTGTATTAACTCCAACTTTTCTAGCTTCTCTCATTAAATTTGCTTCTCTTCTTGTTCTTTCGACTCTAAGCTTTTTATCCAAAACTTCTAACCTATAGCTCTTCTTAATTCTTTCCTTAACGAGAACTTTCATTCCCTCAAAATAGTCTATATAAAGTATGGCCTCTGCTCCTCTTTTTATTATTTCCATTTTATCTATTTTTCGTCTACGTCTTTTATTCCTTCTTCCGTTATTTTAAATGCAGCCTCGCTTTCTGGTAGATTTGGTGCATCTATCAATCTAGCAATTCTAATGTTCTCCTTGCTTCTTCTTAGATAAATTCTGTATGTTGAGTTATGCACAATATAACCATTAGCTATAAAGTTTTCCAACTTCGGTACAGAGAAATCGATTAACTCTTTATCATTCTTTAACCTTCTTATTTTCCTGACCTTCTCAAAACATATATCAGAATTTAGAAGTTTTTGAAATACATTAGAAATATTTTTGTTTTCTTTGCAGATTTTCTCTAAAAATTGCCTCGTTATGTATTTTGAGTCCCGCGCTGCTTTCAGTTTAACTCCGTGCTCTTTGAGTATCTTCTCTACAATTTCCCTCTTTATTGGTATAATCTCCGTTCCTTCCTTCGATATTTTTTCTAGCTTAGTTTGTTTATCAGGAGCACTAAAGCCTATTTCCCTAGCGAAGACTGATGCATCCTTTATTATTCTTATTCCTAGAGCTTTTCTCCAAGTAGATATTGTTCCTCTTATTCCAAACCTTAGCAATAAAAGCTTTACAAACTCGATTAGTTTTCTGTCTACTATAACTATTGCTACTCCATTGTTAACTACAGAACCCTCAGCATCAAAAATTCCTCTTAAGAAACCTCTCACACACTCTTTCTTAGCTTGAGATACAACCATGTAATTGTTTTTAAACCATCTGAAGAGTTCAGCAACATATTTATTGGTAATTTTAATCTCATAACAATTCTTTCCTTTTACTTTCGTAAGTTTTGCCCTTAGTCCAAAAAGTTCTTCTATCATATTTTCGTAAACAAAAAGCACTTCTTTTCTCTCGTCTCTTATTCTGATGCTATTCTCGTAAATATTCCCATCGCCTAAGAAATATCCAAAAAGTTGGGAAAGTTCTGGAGTCAATGTTGTTGGTAATCTAATCATTTTATGCTTGTTCGTGAATACAGGAACTATAAAGCCGTCAAGATTAATACTCAATTCTCTTTCTATTTTTCTTATGTTTTCTTCTCTAGTAGGATAACCTTGATTTAGTATTCTTCTCAACTGCCTGGCTGTTACACCAAACACTTCTTTATTGTTCTTCTTTAAACTTATGCCTTTCTCTTTTGCTTTCTTCTTGATTAGTTCACATCCATCTTTAGAAATTCTATACAATCTTTCAACGGCAATTTTCGGCAATTCTATTTCTTTTCCTTCAACATTTATCCTTCTAGCTCTCACAATGTAATCTCCAACTTTTAGATCTTTAGCCTCTACTTCGACTATATCTAAGCCATCCACCTTGAATAAGGTATGTTGAGGTGAAACTCTAAGCGAATTATTTATTTCAATAATTTCATTGTTTTTAGTTCTAAAAACTCCTGCACATTTTTGAGAAGAAAGGGTAAAGCTGCTAAAGTCAACTCCTACTAACTCATGAGGATTGTGAATATCTTTAGCCTCAAGGATAGTTCCGTCCTTAAGTTGAATTAGAGTATCGTCAACCAAGCAGAAATGCCCGAGCACGTGCCCCCCAACTGGTCTTGTAGGATCACCAAAAATTACAGAAGGATCTGCCATAACTTGGTTTGTTATATAAACAGCCAAATTAAAAGCGTCTGCCAATCTTTGTAAAGCATGCAAATGCTTGTTCAATTTTTGTTGTCTTTCTGCTAATTCTCCTCTACCAACATACTCAGCTCTAAAATGAGAAGTAATAGAATCAATAACAATTAAACCGATATTTTTCTCTTCTATTTGTTCTCTTAACTTATCTACAATGAACATTTGATGTTCAGCATTGAATGCTCTAGCAACAAAAACGTTTTTTAATGCGGTTTGTGGATCCAAACCTTTAGCTTTTGCCATGCTAACAATTCTGTTTGGACTAAACGTTCCTTCACAATCTATATAAACTGCAGTTTTTCCTAAACCACCTTTTTCTGGTGGCAATTGAACATTTACAGAAAGTTGATGTGCTAGTTGTGTATTGTGTAATAGCAGCGGTGCAAATCCTCCAACAAAAGTATGGCCATCGGGAACTACAAAATCATAAACATAATCATTATATTGAACCTCTTCTATTCTTTTAATCTCATCCCATGAGAATTTACTTATCAATTTGCAAGTCCTCAAACATTCTTCTAACAACTTCAATCTTTTGTCTATCTCTCTTATAATTAGCATCTTTGTGAGTTTAACCCTCTCTCTATTTCTTTTTGGAAGACCTCTAATTAGATAATTCTGAAGTGTAGATCTATTTACTTCAAGTAAAACGCTTAATGTCTTGTAAGGAAACGGTAAAATATCGATGAGTTCTTTTAATTCCTCCTTTTTAAGATTTTCTAAATTTTCTGCAAGTTTTCTTGCCTTGATTAATGTATTTCTGCCAAGATTGAATATATTAACAATTTCGTCGAATGTTCTTTGATTAATAACATCAGCTTTTGCGTTTCCAATCAAAACATGATACGCATGATTTTTAATAAAGTTTCTCTTGCCTATTACTTTTCTTTTTCTTCCTCTGTTTCCACCAATTGTTAAACTATAAACTTTCCTCAAATAATCTATTATTGGGCTCGGATAACCGTAAGAAGAATTTTTAAAATTCTCTTTTCTTTCAAGGATTTTGAAAAGTCTATTTCTATCTTCACCCACTACAAAAATTCTATAGTAGATTTCTCCTTTTATTTTCTTAGTTCTAATAGTAGCGTCTATGCCAAGTCTTTTCAATAGGTAAGAAAGCTGACTTGCTAATATACTGCTTTTTGTTGTCATCTCAACATAATCTTTAACATATCCGTCTCCCTTTATGTATCCTCTCAAGAATGCTGCAATAACTTCTTTTTTCGCCTCAAAAATTTCCGAGGGAACAAATTTACTTCCTGCTGTACATTTAACTAAATCCTTAAGTAGAGAGAAAGTTTGCTTTCGTAATAAAATTCTGTACACTCCCTTTCTTTTGGTAATTTTTGGTTCATAGTTAAACTTTCTCTCTAAATATGAAGAAATCCAGTTCTTCAATTCTTCATCAGCAGTATAAATAGAAGGTGGGCTAGAAGTTCCCTCGGCAACAAAAAGTCCTAAGAAATAAGCATCTTCCTCATCAATAAAGCTGTTTTTCTCAACCTCTAAGCTTTTTGGAGATGCTATTATATCTCCCTTTTTTAACATTCCTATAGGCCTCCAAGAAAGAGAACCACTGTCAAAAGTCAAAAGTTTATGTGCTTTTGTCGCTTTAAGCAATTTTCCTCTTTTTGTCTCTACTATACAAATATCTTTTACAAACTCCTTATATATCGCACTAGCTTCTATTTTTTTAAATTCGAAACCAGAAAACCCTATAACTTTAACATTTCTTAAAGGAACAATATAACCCTCATCAAACTTCTTTTCGCCATATATTTTCTTGTATTTCTCGTATGCATCTTCTATGCTTTCGTAATGGAAATTCTCATCATTAAAGAATATTACTGGTGTATCCTTGCTCACGCATTTTCCACTACCAAAAGCGCCATACGTTTCCGTTATTGCTTGGGTCTCCACACCGCCACCCAGAAGATTATCTAAGTTTTTAGAACCAGTTGTTATTCTCAATGCTTTTTGCTTCCTTTCAAGTATTTTGTCTGCCGTTACTAAACCTATATCCAAAATCTCTCTGACAGCAGCTATAATTTTCGCAGCTTGTGCCTCA
>Ga0080004_1129781_pt1 | contig 10805 bp, 6 predicted proteins | sample WasSprMetagenome_FD_69207 | JGI IMG/M metagenome (GOLD analysis project Ga0080004, IMG submission 69207) | Sulfidic aquatic microbial communities from Washburn Spring, Yellowstone National Park, USA - WS (SPADES assembly) (version 2) | ecosystem: Environmental > Aquatic > Thermal springs > Hot...
CTCTAAATCGGCAACTTTAGATTTAATAGTGTTAAACCAGCGGCTTAAGTCATCAATTATCTTCACCGCTGCTATCACCTGCCCTCCACCGCTCGAATCTTCAATCTTAGAATCATTTACCTGCATAGTCACCTTTAATGCTGAAAACAATCTCTCTAATTCCGCCTCCCCCTCCCTTAGAAAATCTCTTAAAGCATCTATGATCTCGCTACTTTTAGCAGACTCTAAACTGTATTTTGTCTTCTCCCTTTCAAGCATAATTCTTTCATCAAAAAGTTTCCATAAATCCTCCCTAAGCTTCGTTATCTCCAACTCAGTTAACTTAGCGTTTTCTTCAAGCTCCTTAATTGAAGACTCGATTTCACCTAATTCAATTCTTTTAGTCTCCGCCTCCCTACGTAATTTATCAGCCTCCTCCTCCATCCTTGAAACTTCAGCCCACATTAGCTCGCGCTCTAGAAAACGTCTCTTTAAGGTTAGTTGCTTCTTATCCTGGTATCGCTCGTATTGCTCGCGCCAATAGTTAAGCGTCTGTTCAGCTGCCTCAAGCATTTTATTAAGTGACTCCTCCTGGCTTATTATATGGCTGAGCTTGCTCCGCGCGTCAAGAACATTTCTACGATAGGATTCAAGTCCAACAGCCGACTCAACAAGTCTAAGCTTCTCCTGTGGTGAAAGTAAAACGAATTGCTCAGCCATATCCTGATGCATTATTATAAGCATATTGTCTGGGTCAACATTGAAGCGTGAAAGGAGCCTTAAAACATCAGCTTTACTGGCTGCTACTCCATCTACTTCAAACCAGTATTTTCCATCCCGCCTTAAAACTCTAGTCAAATATATTTGATCCTTATTTATTCTGGGAACAGGGCGGCGCCCCCTAACCTTAGAATTATTTAAGACTATTGTTACTCGCCCAACATCTTTCCCCCACCTTATTAAATCACTAAGCCTTTTAGACCGCTCCGTATATGATTGACCTAAAGCAACAGATATCCCTAAAAGAATCGATGATTTACCAGCACCATTAGGCCCACATATCAAGTTAACGCCGGGCTTAAGAGGTATCCTAGCATACTCATAAGACATGAAGTTCTCCAGGATTATCTCCGATATTAACATTATTAAGTCCTCTCGGAATGAATAATGAAGTAAACCTTCCTATTTAAGAATATTCTACAAGTTTATGAGTAACATGCACGTTCCAGTCTAATGTTAACCTTCATCCAATCCTTATTCATAAACTTTACGACTGAAAGCCTCATCCTTTAGGGTGGGGATGAATGGAAAAGTTTGTAAGGTGTGTATCCTCTAGTGCATTCTGGAGAGTGCCTGGAGGGCGAACCTCTAGAGTGGATGAGGTTTAGGAGCACTAGGCATGCTAGGTATTGGTGTGGTTATCACTTAGTTTGGATTCCTAAGTATCGTGGGGATATTCTTGTAGGAGAGGTTGCTGAATACACTAGAGAGGTATTAAATGAAATACTTAGAGAGTTGGGATGCGAATCGTTAGCCTTGGAGGTTATGCCTAACCATGTTTTTGCTCTATGCCCTCCGAGGCACTCTCCAGCCTATATTGTGAACTACCTTAAGGGTAAGAGTGCTAGGAAAATACTGCAGAGGTTTCCGGAGCTGAAGGGAGGGGTTGCTCGTGGGAAGCTGTGGAGTAGAAGCTACTTCGTGGCAACGGTTGGAAATGTAACAGCCGACATGGTTGAGAGGTATGTTGAGGAGCAGTGGGGGAGAGAGGGATGAGGAGGACAGGTATAGTGGAGCTTGTAATCGATAAAAGATCTGAGGAGGGGCTGAAGTTACTCTGCAGTTTATCCTCCAGGCTCTGGAATGAGGTTAACTACGCTAGGAGGAGGTTGTTCTTCGAGGAGAGGGGAGTAGACCTCAAAGCAACATATAAGGAGTACTACGGGAAGTATAAGGCGCTCATAGGTTCTGCCACAACACAGCAGATCCTAAACAAGAACGGTGAGGCTTGGAAGAGCTTCTTCAAGCTACTAAAGCTTAAGAGGGAGGGTAAGCTACCACCATTCATCGTGAGAGTTAATCCGCCTGGATATAAGAAGAAAAACAATAGGAGGATTCTGTGGACTGCCATAAGGAAAGACCAGTATAGGATAAAGGGTGATAAAATAGTTCTCAATGGGCTGGGAGCTATTGGAAGGATAGAGTTAAGGTATAAGGGCTTGGTGCACCTGGAGGGGGAGCAGGCCAGGCTGGAGATACACTACAACCAAGATAGGAGGAGGTGGTACGCTCACATATCATTCGATGTAAGCGAGAAAACTGTTAGAGGGGTGTGGACTAGCATTCCGAGGAATCCAATAGGGGATCTTGTAGCAGGCATTGATGCTGGTATCAATAACTTGATGGCTATATATGTTGAGAATGGCTTAGCAAATCTTGTTAATGGAAGACCGCTTAAAGCATCATCACACTACTGGAGGATGAGGATCGCTGAGTATCAATCCACGCTGAATAGGTATGGTTTGAGGGCATCTAGAAGACTCAGATCCATGTACTCCAAGTGGAGGAGGCAGATAAAAGCCTATATTGACTCAAGGGTTAGACAGGTAATTGAATGGCTGCACAGTGCTGGCGGTTCTATTATAAAGGTCGGGTACCCCAAATATATTGCTCAGGAAAACGGAAACTTCAACAACCTCCACATATGGACATATAGATACTTGCTGAGGAGGATCTATGAGGTTGCAGAGGAATATGGGATAACAGTGGTCTACGTAAAGGAGGAATACACCTCATCTAAGTGCCCGATTCACGGCGAGAAGTGTGGTAATAGAGTAAAGCGCGGACTATTCAAATGCACGAAGCTAAACAAGGTATTCAACGCAGACATAGTAGGAGCATACAACATACTCATAACCCCAAGTCCCACTTGGGATAGGGGTAATGGGCTGGAGACCCAGCCTGGGATTGAACCCCGAAAACAGAGGGATGTAATCCCAAACCTCCCCGCACTAGCGGGAACCCTCCCCTTTAGGGCGGGGAGGAGGTCAGATCCCATCTCAATGAACCTTTCTAGAAGCCATGAGAAATCTGTCTTCGCCGAGTTGCCGCCCCATCTTGGATCCGCATTACCAAATGGTATGAGGCGATCGGGATATCGAAGGGCAGCTCTTATTTGGCTAACTATGTCTGGGTAATCTGAGAATAAACCTGGGAACGTAACGGCTTCTGGGCAGGGAGGCCATGGAAGTACAACTGCCATGTCTATTTTTTCTTCGTCTAAGCGGGCTATTAAACTCTCAACTGTAACTGGTTTTCGATGGAGATTTAATGGAGAACGGAGATCACCTATGTGAGCATGCATATCAATTATCAATCCGAGATCCTCCAGCATACTTTCCTTCTGCAAATCTTAAATGTTTTACGTATTCTGTTCCCTCCAATTTTCTTCCCACTCCGCCAATGGCGGAAATTGAACTAACGCCTATTTATAACTGAAAACCTTGCAGTTCACATCTGAGAGAACGTGGCAACTTAACATATGAAGGCTTTATACGTTAAGTTGCCAGATTCCATCCGGGATGGCGAAAAGGCTTTTAAGCCTTAATGTCGATTAAACTGTTTGGAATATTCCCTTGCTAAAGGATTTACAATAGAAACTTGAATATACATTAACATGGCCTATGCCTTAGGAGGCATGGAACCTTAAACTGGCAGATGTAACTGGAGCGTAAAAGCTTTAGGCGAATGCTTGAATCTCCTAAGCGGGGTATCTCACGGTGTTTCCCCATGTATAGGATGGAATTTGATGATGATATAATGGTAGGCGCTCTTAAGCCTGTTAAGCGTTACCTCATAGTTCCAATGGGCGGCTACTTTCCAGTTTTAATTAAGTTGAAAAACGGTGATCTTGCAGTAGTTTTTCGTATGGGCGATTATCATATTGGTCAGCGCGGCCGTCTTGAAATATCTTTGTCTAGGGATGGCGGTAAGACATGGAGTATACCTAGAATCGTAACTTTTTCAGAAACTGACGATCGGAACCCATCCTTCTGCCAATTGAGGGATGAAACATTACTTGTTGCTTTCGCGCGAATCTGGGGGTACGAGAATGGAATATGGCGGAGTGGGAAGATGAGAGCAGAGATTTTTACGACGAGATCGAAAGATTATGGCGAAACTTGGAGCAAACCGGAGCCTATTGAGATTCCAGTAAAATTGAAAATGGCATCCCCATACGGAAAAATGCTTCAGATGGATGATGGAACTATTCTCCTACCAGTTTATGGAAGAAGGACGCCGGATGGGCCGAATGAAAGCTACATTATTCGATCAGAGGATAACGGCCATACATGGGGGGATGTTACTCTCATAGCTGGCGGCGGGTATAATGAGACATCTCTTTTACAGTTGTCTGATGGGAAGATGCTAGCTGCTCTGCGCACTGATAGAGGTGAAATCGCCATAAGCTACTCTTATAATTATGGATATGAATGGACGAAGCCGAAAATATTGACGCGTCAAGGTGAACATCCAGGGGATTTATGTCTCCTTAAAAGCGGTAGAATCCTGCTCACTTTTGGGCATAGGCGGGTCCCATACGGCGTTCACGCGGTAATAAGTAATGATGATGGTAGAACATGGGAGATGAACAAAAGGGCTGCGCTGGTTTCTTATGCGGAGAATCCGGACTGCGGTTATCCAAGTTCTGTACAGCTTGAGGATGGAACAATTTACACAGCCTATTACGCTACAACAAGCATAAGGAAGGTGAACGGCTACGATCTTCTCATTCATGCTGGAGGCGTAGCGTATACTGAAGAAATCTTCACGATTTAACTCTCCTAACATGTGAGAGGGCGCACTAAGTCTAAATCACTTTTAACTAATGTGGAAAGCCTTCATAATGTTAGGTTGACGCGCCCCTGCCAAGCAAACAAAAAATATATATGCTAAGTTTTAAACTTCTTTATGGGTAATCTTTATGAAGGTTAGTTGCGCATGGCTTTACGCTATAACTAAATATGGTTATCCACCATCATTCGAAAATTGTATAAAGGCTATAAAGGAGATGGCGAATCTAGGATTTAAATTCATTGAAATAGAGATTGTAGGTGAAAAGCAGCTTCTAGATTTCAGAGAGCGTTATGGTGAAATTAAAAATCTTTGCAGGAGCTTAGGCGTTGAAATAATAAATCTATGCGCGATCTTCCCTGACGTAATCAGCCTAAATAAGGAGTTGAAGAATAAAGCTTTAGAGAATTTCAAGGAGAGCTGCGAAATTTGTAAATCTCTTGACTGTGATATGATACAATTAGATTCTTTTACGCCTCCACTAAAGTTTGTAGGTGACTTACCATATAAAGAGGCAATAAGCTTCGGCCGCCAATTTAAGGTTGAAATAGACTGGGGCTTTAATTGGAAAGTTTTTTGGAATAATCTTGTTGAAACATTCAAAATTTGTAGCGACATTTCTGAAAATGAGGGGCTTAAGCTATGCTTGGAACCGAGGGTAGGAGAGAATATATCGAATACTGACGCAATGCTCAGGCTGCTTGACGCCGTCTCCTCAGATAACTTCGGCGCTGTACTTGATGTTGGACACTTACATGCCCAAAAAGAGATACTTCCATTATCTGTTGAAAAGCTTGGCTCAAAGATTTTCTATGTGCATGCATCAGACAATGATGGCAGAGACAACTATCATCTTCCACCTGGAAGAGGCACGGTTGACTGGGATGCCCTAATTAAAGCTCTCAATAAGCATAACTATAGGGGTTATATTGCGGTTGATATTGGAGGGGCTGGTTACACTGGAAAAATAGATATGGATGTTGCTGAATCAAAAAGCTTCCTCGAAAAGCTTCTAGGAAAATATAACCTTCTGGATTGATATGTCATCCATAACACTCTGTAATGGTAAAGTTTTAACTCAGGATGGAATAAGAGAACTCGATGTAGCTATTGAAGAAGGTAAGATAGTTAACATTGGGAGAGATCTAAAATTTGGCGAAAGAATAGATTGCTCAGGACTTTTCGTGCTCCCAGGATTCAGAGACCAGCATATACATGATTTGCCAGGCCTATTAAGTAAGCCGGATACTGAAAGAATTAAGAAGATTGCAGCCTCACTGGTTAAGCATGGAGTTACATCCGCTAAGCTCGCTACAATAGCTATGCCGCTAAATAAGATGTTAGAGTATGCTGAAACCGTTAAACAATACGTGAATTCCAAATCGAATGGTTTTGATGGAGCGAGAATAGAGGGGTTGCATATTGAAGGCACGTTTATTAGGAGAGAGTGTGCTGGGGCTCAGCCGAGAGAGTACATAATGGAGCCATGGATGCCTGAATCAAAGGACATTTTAGATTCACTTGCGAAAACAGGCATAGCTAAAATGGTTAATATAGCGGCTGATTTCGGCCCAGACCTAATAAAATACGCTTTTTCAAAAGGTTTTATTGTTGGATGCGGGCACTCAAAGGCTTCAGCTAAGCAAATGGAGGAAGCTTGGAAAAATGGGCTCAAATATATTGTTCACATAACTAATGGAGCGATGGGGCAATCTTTTAAACCATTTGATGGAGGCGGAACCTATGAAGCGGCATTAACCCTACCATTATCAGTAGAGATTATAGTGGATGGATACCATGTTGACATGAGATATGTTTCAGATATAATTGAGAGGAGAATTCAAAAAGGGCGGGAGCATGAGATTATAGCAGTGACAGATTCCTCCTTTGCAATAGATGAAGAAGCACCTAAAGATGAATTTCAAGTTTTCTCTGTAGTGGGATATAGAGATGGAGATGCTTTATTCGTTAAGCGCTTCATGGATGAGAGTGGCGAATGGAGGGAGCCTCCGCCAAATACGCTCTTCGGAAGCCTCTTAACCATGGATAAAGCCTTCGAAAATCTATTAAACATGTTCAGCGTTGATCATGAAGGGTTCATGATAGATGCTAAAGCAAAGAGTTTTAGTGAAGCCGTAAGGTTATCATCTATTATAACATCCCGTAACCAGGCGCTTCTAGAGGGCTTAACCAATGTGGGAGCAATAAAGAAGAATTCTATAGCGGACATAGTTGTCCTAAAAATAGATGGGATCCCCGGAAAGTATCGCGTTAAAGTTGTTAAAACTATTGTAAATGGCGTTTTGCATGATTTTTCTTAAATTATAACTATTAGTTGAAGAGAAGCTTAGTTTTATAGATCTTCCAGCTACTTTTGAGTTTCATTCATGTAGGGTTTACAAACTAGCGGAATATTCATCCTGAAAAAGGTTATCACCACATCTTCAACATATTTCTCCACGCTTATCCTTCACTAAGCTAATAAATTTATAATTGCTATTAATTGCGGAGATTAAAAAATCTTTTAAGTTTCTGGCTTGAAAAACATGCTATATAGGGTTGATCCGCTTGGTGACTAAAAGCGATTATTTAGAGTTTATTAGGGAGTATTATGGAAAGATGCTGAAAGATTTTGATGAGCAAATAGATGAGTGGATTAAAAGGACAAAAGAGACTAAAACGTTTGATCCTCCAATGACGCCGGCTATCCGCGCGGTTCTAGAAGGTTTATTTTACCATGTTGAGGGGGACATCAATTATGCAAGTATGGCAAGAGAGTCGCTGCTAATATACTCTAAAATGCCCAGTTTAGTTCAAGAGAATCTAAAGCATACTCCTAAGTTTTCTAAAGGCGTATATCCAATGGTGAACTGGTTTAATGGGGTCTTACTCTTCCTATTTACGTATGAACTTATAAAGAATAGCGGTGTAATTAAAGCGGAAGATGTGGAGGAATTTAAGCGCATAATTAACTTCTCTCTAGAGCCACTCTTCTCCTTTCCAGAATGGGGGCCACATAATCGGGCAATTAAAAGGGGGTTAGCGTTAACCTATGCAGCCAAAGTTTTCCCAGATCATCCTAAAGCAGATCTCTGGAGAAAACTTGGCAGCATCCTTGTTAACGCCAGCTTAAAACATTGGTCGCTTGAAGACAGCGAGCTATATTCAGCAATTTGGCTAGCAGACATTCTCCTATACCTGGATTTAGTTGGGGAGAACAGCGAAATATTCTGGTCACCGCTGCTCAAATATTACTTCGACTATTTCACTTTTCTCCTTTCTCCTCTAGGAATGATACCTGACTTTGGGGATGCTTCCTGGGGTTCCCCAATAGACCTTTATCTAATGATACTGGAAAAAGGCTCCTCCATCTACAGGAACCCCTATATGAAATATGCTGCGGATAGAATGTTCCGTTTTGCCCGTAGTGAGGGAAAGTTTGGGATCTTCTCCATTTTCGCCTATTTATGGGCTGACGACTCAATAGAACCGAAGGAACCGAATGTTCTCAGCCAAGAAGTTTTAGATGAAGTTATTGGTAAAAAAATTATTTTCAGAAACGGATGGAATGAGGAAGCAACATACATGTTACTAAATTATATGGATGAAGGTGATATCGGATGGTATTATAAGGAGCATTTACGGAATACGCTTGTTGTTACCGCTGAAAAAATGCATCATGGACACGCTGATGAAAACTCTATTATCGCATTAATCTATAAGGGCGCTTTCCTCCTTCATGATGGAGGCTACAGGGAAGCTTTGCCAAATGGAGAATATAGAGCGGATCTTTATCATAACCGCATAGTTGTAAGGGGAGGTGAACCAGTAAATCAAAAGCTCCTCGACTATTTACGTGTCAAATTGGAATATCAGCCTGTTAGGACAAGACGGGTTCACTTCAAAATATTTAAGGATGTAGATGTTAGCCGCACCGAAGTTATAGATGAAAGAAACCATTATCACTGGGACCGCATAATAACATACATAAAGGGATTGGAGATTTTCGTGATACAGGATGGCATAAAAATACTGCAGAATGGAAAGTTCACGTTGAGCAATCTTTTTTGGACTCAAAAAATTCATGCTATGGGAGACGAATATTTCGACACGTCTATCGAGCGGATTGGAACTGTTGGAGCATTATTTAATCCAAAAATAACCATGGAAGAGAGGATGCGTCTAGCATGGTCAAACAAAAATGGGGTTCATCTACTGATATATTTTGTGCCACTTAAGGATGGAAGGGTTGGAGTTGAAGAGTCTATGCGTTGCTATCTTCCAGAGAAATGCGTATATCAAACTTTAACTAAAGACTACTGTAGAGGGGAGTATGCTTCTTTCACAGCGGTGCTTTGGCCGCATAAAGAAAATGAGAGCATAGACTGGATTTTAAATGCAATAGAGCCAGTAAAGGTGGATAAACATCCTAATGCAACGGCCATAAAAATTAAACTACCAGAAAGAGATATAACTATATGCGCTAAACATGACTTATCTATAGGCCTAACAAGACCTTACATGAGACCAGCCTACACGTATGAGGATGGAAAAGTTCAATATGGTGAAATTACAAGCGACTCAGCATATATTTATACTAACCTAGTTTCAAATGAAACTTTAAGGTTCGCGTTCATTGACGGAATGAAATTGTTCTTCAGAGGAACAAAAATATTCTCTTCAGAAGAACCATCCATTTTAGATCTCAGCCATAGATCAGACATAGATCGAGAAGGCTACTTTAAAACGGAAAAAGAATACTGGAAATATGAGCTTAAAACAAAGTGGGATTCATGGGAGGATGAGATCAAAATTACGTGACCAGAAATCTATCGTTAAATGAAGTTTACTCCACTTTATTGAGGGTTTAAAAGATTTTTCCTTCAATCCATGCTTCCAAATGCTTTGAAACGAATTCGTCATCATTCAGGTGCGGGTAAGACTTATATATTCTATCAATTTCTTCCTTCTGTCCTGGTGATAGCGTTTCATTAGGGTTTAAGCACCATATTCCCTCCAGAAGCCCTTGCCTCCTTAAAACTTCATGTATCCCTGGAATGCATCCGGCGAAGTTATGTGCTGCATCAAATATGGCGCCATTAGCATCAGTTATCTGCGCTCCTAAAGTAAGCAGTTCTCCAGGTATCGGCTGACCTGACTCAACTATTCTATGTATGTTCTCTAATAATTCAACGGCCCTTTTAGTCCAGACGGCCCATTGCCCCAGTAGCCCACCAACTATTCTCAGCTTCTTCACTTCACCTCCAACTTTAAATGAGAAGACTGTTAGTAGGTCGTTAACAATGTTATCATCATTTCCCGTATATAAAGCGACGTCGCTCTCTCTTCCAGCCTCAGCTACAGCTCTAACAACATCCAACGTGTAATATCTGTTGAAGGGCGCTATTTTAATGGCGACAACATTCTCAATTTCAAGGAAACGCTTCCAGAAGTCAAAGCCTAAAACTATTCCGCCAACAGCTGGCTGAAGATAGAAGCCGAATATCGGTAAATACTCAGCTATTTTTCTACAGTGGGATATAAGTTTGTCGGTAGATGCGCCTTTAAGAGCGCTTAAACATACAAGCCCAGCGTGATAACCCATGTCAGCTGCAATCTTAGCCTCCTCAACAGCCTGATCTGTAGGGCCGAATATTCCAGATACCTTAATTATTGAACGGCCAACCTTACTTGAGCATTCATCAACTACTTCAGAAGCCATCTTAAGAATTGGCTTGTAGAGTCCTATTTTAGGATTATGAATTTCGAATTGGGTTGTGTGAACGCCTACAGCCACTCCACCAGCGCCAGCAGCGATATAATATCTTGTAAGCGCCTGCTGCCGTTTTTCGTCAAGTTTTCTATCAGGAGTTAAAGCTAGAGGATGCGCTGGGATGACAACGCCCTTCCTGAGAAGGGATAGAATGTGTTTAGGCGGAAGCGGGTAGCGGTTCACGTTTAGAACGTGACAT
>Ga0080004_1098580_pt1 | contig 10801 bp, 10 predicted proteins | sample WasSprMetagenome_FD_69207 | JGI IMG/M metagenome (GOLD analysis project Ga0080004, IMG submission 69207) | Sulfidic aquatic microbial communities from Washburn Spring, Yellowstone National Park, USA - WS (SPADES assembly) (version 2) | ecosystem: Environmental > Aquatic > Thermal springs > Hot...
AGGCCTAGTAGTGATCATAGGGTGATCCTCCAAGGCATATTATACGTGCTCTTGACCGGATGTCTTTGGATGCACATGCTACGCTCTAGAGACATTATTACGAGTAACCTAGCTAATCATGATCACTAAGTTTACAAAAACTACCTACAGGAGGCTTAGAGGAAAAGTCTTTAATAGTTTAAAGATGAGTTCTATGGTACGCGCACAGATCCAAGATTAGGGGGGAATCGCCATAGGTCTCACTAGGCGAGAACGCGTTTTTATGGCGATCAACCATGAAGAGGCAGATTTCGTGCCCTATAATTTTCACGCAGTACCGGGCGTTTGGCAGAAGGTTAGAGAACACTACGGGTTAAGTGATAATCACGAAGTTATTGAGTTTATCGGTAATCACATCATTAAGGTAGGGTCGGACTTCAATTACAATCCCTGGGCCCCTGAAGCCGGTAAAATCAGCATTACCCCAAGTGGCGGACCAGTTTATTTAGAGGGGGATCGAGAAGGGATACTTCACCAAGACGAGTTCGGTTGTGTCTGGAACCGAAAAGGAAGCACACCTTATCCCGTCGCACACCCTTTGGCTAAAAACCTTGATCTTGATGACTATGAGTTCCCCGATCCATATAGGGAGGGAAGGTTTAAAGAGGCCGAGCAGTTGGCAGAGCTTTACCGAGGTAAGGTATTCCTTTTCGGTAAATTAGGGATGTGTCTCTTTGAGAGGGCGTGGAGCATAAGGGGTTTTGAACGGTTACTTATAGACATGCGACTAAGGCCAGGCTTCGTTGAGAAGCTCCTAGACCGCATACTATACGAATGGAACCTTCCCATCATCGATCAGCAGATTGCATTGGGAGTGGACGGCTTCTATTTTGGTGACGACTGGGGTACAAAGACCGGTCTAATGTTTAGCCCTAAGATGTGGAGGCGCTTCATTAAGCCACGACTCGCGATAATGTTTCAACGATGTAAAGAGGCAAATTTGATCGTAGGTCTACACTCTGATGGAGCCGTCGAGCCCCTCTTCCCAGACCTGATCGAAATAGGTCTAGACGTCTTCAATCCCCTCTCTCCCACCATAATGGATCCGATGAGCATCAAGAAGAAATACGGCGGTCAGCTAACGTTTTATGGCGGGATAGACGTGGAGCGAGTACTACCCTTCGGGAGCCCCGATGATGTTCGACGGGAGATTCATAAAATGATAAAGATCATGGGTGAGGGGGGCGGATATATCCTCCAGAGCTCCCACACTATTTTGGAAGATGTACCTATGGAGAATATCATAGCTTACATCGAGGAACTACGGCACATAGCTGGGATTGGCTAAAGGTAGCCTATATGCCTGGGTATAAGCCGAAAATGATAAGGGTGTCAAGGGATCCATGTTAACCCTATGTGTAAGCGTTTTAGTCCTAGATATAATAGCTGCAGGTCTTCCTAGAGTTGCAGAGCCGGGCGAGGTGGTAATCCCATCGGGGGGGATAGAGATACATGTGGGGGGTCATGCAGCCAACATATCCATAAATCTACGAAGGCTCGGCTTAAAGGAGGGGGATGTCGGAGTCATCGGGGCCGTCGGAGACGACCTCCCAGCCCATTTCATAGACAGTGAGCTGAGGAACTACGGCGTCATCACATACTTACAAAGAGCTTCAGGTCCCACCGGTAAGAATGTCATCCTAGTCGTTAAGGGTCAGGACCGTAGGTTTCACAGCGAGATTCCTCCCTCACCAACCCCCTCCCATGTCGTTTCAATTCTAAGGAAGGATAGGCCACGCATATTCTATGTAGGCACGACCGGTATAATGAAGCAGATCGACAATGCACTTGAAGACATTCTTAAGGAAGCAAAGGGGATGGGATGCATCACGTTCGTGGATCCTGTCGTACCTCCCGATAACGACTGGAGTTATCTACGTGGGGCCCTCAAGTGGACCGACATATTTCACTCGAACGATGTAGAGGCGATCCATTTCACTGGGGAAGCGGATCCTGAATCAGCTCTGGAGACCATAATGAAAATGGGGGTAAGTCTGGGTATAGTGAGCATGGGGGAACGAGGCTTACTAGCCGCCAACAAGAAAATTTGGATAAGCTTGCCCTCCTTCAAGGTTAATGCAATAGATCCTACAGGCGCCGGCGACGCCCTTGCAGCGGGGATCATCCACGGTCTTCTCCAATTTGACGTTTCAAGGCCCGTTAAGGTCGCCGAGCTTACACAAACCGCTCTACTCGACATTCTAATCTACGCAGAGGCCGTAGGGGCCGCGTGCGTGATGAGGGTAGGAACCACCTCGGGGGTAACCCCCAGGCGAGTGAACCGCCTAATGGAGAGTCAAGCAGCCAAGATACGTGAACTAGCCTCCATTAGAATGATCAAATAACGCTGTCAAGTTTTAGACCTAAATTCCTGCTCCTACACTTCCCAGAGCTTTTTATTATTAGGGATCGCGGCCCACTCCTAAAGCCTAGTCCTCATATAAACCTCAACGTTATATGGGCTTAACCTTTCTAGAATCCGGAGGTCTACAAGAATGTTGGCCTCCCCATATTGTTTCAGCTTATCCTCCAGTCTTCACTAACGATCGCAGGGTAAATTCGCGTATAGCTCTTTTAGGGCTTCATCTAGGCCTTCCAGCAAGTCAGTTGAAGCGCTTAGAGTCGTTATCGTCGCCGACTCCCAGGCTGGGATTAAAGGCAAGAGGGTTTCTCTCTATGAATGCCCATGGTATCTTTGAGCCTTTGAGCATATCTCAAACCTATATCTCAGCATATCTTTGACCATATCTCATTACTCCATCACCCTTTTTAGCTTCCCATCGTGGAGTCATGTACGCATATTTTATCGCGGCCCCTTATGGATATCGGGTCTTCGTATAATCTATTTATTACATGCTTCATCCCTTCGGCCAGTGCTTAAACCCTCTTCTATAATGCTTTACATGAGTCTCTGAATAGATATGCTTCGTCCAATGGCAGCTGGTTTAGGTGAGTATGGAATACCGTCAGTAGTGAGCACATTATGTGCCCCCAGGCCCTAACGGCTCTACCCTAGGAGGCGATAAAGGCCCAAAGAAAGGCTCTCCCTTCAGGGGGGAATACTTAAATGGTTTAGAGGTGGGTTCGTAGGAAAAAACTTTATGTAGGGGCCTCAGGGAGAGGATACTTCCCATACTTCTTCTCCGAGATCAGCATAGAATATATGTTCTCCGGAGGTACCTCCGGCTGTATATTATGTACCGCGGCTGGGACGAAGCCTCCTTCGGGGGCCAGGTCCCTTATCCTAAGTTTAACTTCCCGCTCTACGTCCTCAGGCGTCCCGAATGGGAGAACGCGCTGGGTGTCTATCCCACCTATGAAGGAGATCGAGTCGCCGTATTCTTCTTTCAGCCCCGCCGTATCCATGTTCGCCGCTGAGACTTGGACTGGGGTGAGGACGTCCACCCCGATCTCTATTAAGTCTCTTATTAGGGGGCGCACGGCGCCGCAGGAATGGTAGCATATCTTTACGTCCGCCTTAGTTTTTATGAATTCGTAAAGTTTCTTATGCCTAGGTTTAACTAGGCTTCTATATATTTCCGGTCTTAAGGTCAACCCGTTCTGTTCAGCCAGGTCATCCCCCACAAAGACTACGTCCACGTAGTCTCCAACCTCATCTAAGAATCTATCGTAAACTCTCATATGGAAATCCAATATCTTATCCATGAGCTTCTCCGCGAATCCTTTATTCCTATAAAGGTCGAACATGAATTTGGGGAAGCTCCTAAGGTACCAGGATTGCTCAAAAATCGATCCTATAAGCCCGGTAGCTAACGCATAATCGGTTTTCTCGTATAGTGCTCTAGCCTCCTCCTCTAAACCCTCGTATCTTCCAGGGTCCTCAGGGTCCGGCCATTTGTACTCCTCTAAGTCCTCCTCCACCGCGTCTTCGAGGGGATGCTCAACCATGTCGTACCAGTAGCCTCCGGGCGGCCTCTTCCACCTTACGCCCCATTCATCTCTGAAAGAGTCGTCAGGATACTCTACGTCCCTCCAGCCGCTCGGCCCCTTTATATATATGGTTCTGAAGTCTATGTCGAACCTCCTGAGGACGTCTTCATCGGGCTCAACCACCTGCTGTACCCTGTCTACAAGTCTCCCATGACGATCATCCAATCCCAGATATCGCGTGAACCTCTCATAGGCCAGCCTCGTTATCCCGGTATGGGCCCCGCACATAATGAGGGGAACCCTATCCGCCTCCTCATGGTTTAATATCCTTTGAACCCTCTCCCTAGGCTTCATGTTTGAACTTTCCCTCCTTACGATTCAACCCAGCGTCTACAGATTTCAACCCCGTTTACCGCGTCGTGGGCGGCTGCGTCAGCCCCGATCTTGGCCGCAAACCTCTCATCCACGGGTGCTCCACCGATTATGACCTTAACCTTGTCCCGCACCCCCTCCCTTTTCAAAGCCTTGATTACGCCCTCCATGTTGGCGAGGGTGGTGGTCAGTAAAGCGGACATACCTAAAATATCGGGGTTAAAACGTTTAACGGCATCTATGAACCTCTCCGCGGGGACGTCGGTGCCCAGGTCGATGACCTCAAAACCCGCCGACCTGAGCAACGTAGACACTATGTTTTTGCCTATGTCGTGGACGTCGCCTTTCACAGTCCCTATAACAACGATGCCCTTACGCACAGTGGAATCCACTCCGAGATGCGGCTCCAATATCTTCATGGCCTCCTTCATGGTTTCCCCCGCCATCACGAGCTCAGCTAGAAAGAACTCTCCCCCCTCGTATTTTTTGCCGACTATATCCATGCCTTTAGCCAATCCCTCAGTGACAATCTTATAAGCTGGAACGCCCCCCCTTAATGCATCTTTAACTAAGCTCACGGTTCCTTCGATATCGAAGTTCACGAGGGCATCCTTAATTCGTTCCAGGATCATATCAGGATTTTCCATCGAGCTCATAAGCCACCTAAATGAGTAACTTCGACGAATTAGATGGAAATCCTTATATATATTATTATCGATATATCCCATCGAGGGACAAGCCTTGTCCGAGGAGAAGAAGGTTTCTAGACGTAAGTACATAGCCTACGCCGGAGCAGGTGTCGTAATCGTAGCAGGAGCAGCGGCAGGAGCATACTACGCAACTAGAAAGCCGGCACCATCACCTACGCCCACTCCTACGCCCAAGCCCACACCTACGCCTACGCCTACGCCTAAGCCTACACCGGTAGTAGTGAATATACTGTCTTCATCGCCATTTGATACGGTGACGCGGTATTGGTCTCCCTCGTTTGAGGAGAAGACTGGGATTAAGGCGGTGGCACCTGCAGCTCCAGCCACCGGTGTATACGATGCGGCGATGACCGACTTCATGGGCCATAGCGGGTCATATGATGCAATAGAATACTGCTATGAGTGGCTGGCCGACTTCGTTGAAGGGGGCTACGTGCTTGAGCTGACCCCCTTCATAGATAAGTATGGTGACTGGGATTTCTTCAACGATGTGGTTCCTTCGCTGCTTGAGATGTACGCTAAATGGGGGGGTAAAATATACGGTATACCCTTCGACGGCGATTCTAGGAACTACTATTATAGGAAGGACTTATTCCAAAACCCTGAGATTCAATCAGCCTTTGAGAAGGCGTTTGGATATCCGTTGGATGTGCCTAAAAACTTCGACGAGTATAGGGATATAGCGAAATTCTTCTCAGAAACTACCAAAGGCAAATACGTGAAGTACGGCTGTTCCGAGGCGCTTCATAGGGGGAGAATGGCCGTATGGTACTTCACTGAGAGGCTCTACGGCTATGGAGGCCTTTTATTCAACAAGGATGGGACGCCCGGGGTGAACAGTGAGCTCGGAGTAAAGGCCATGAATAATATAATAGAATGCCTCAAATACGCTCCCCCAGGGGCCATAGACTTCGAATTCCAGGAGAATGAGAACGAAATGGTGTTCGGCCATATAGCAGAGCAAATGAATTGGGGGAACATCTGGACCGACGTATCCTTGAATCCGCAATCCTTCGCGTACGGCAAGAAGCCCACAGACCCGGACTGGCCGCTGGGTGCAGCTCCAAGCCCTGGAGTAGTTCAAGGCGGGCACACCCTGTTGGCGGGGGGCTGGTCCTACGTCATTAACAAGGACTCTAAACATCCGGAGGAGACCTACCGGTTCCTCATATACATGTGTAGGATGCCTCAGAGCGTATGGCAGAACACACACCCGGAGACCGGTGTACAACCCTGCTTGAAGAGCCACTTCACCGATCCCACCTTGATCAAGACCTTCGGCAAGGAATTCTTAGACGCATATCTAGCGGGCATGGTCGCGGGCATGCCAGACTTAAGATTCCCGCATGGTCCAGAGATGCTGGACTACCTGGACGAACAGGTCTCAAGGATGGCTGCCGGCGAGGTTAAAGTTGAAAAAGGCTTAGACGATGTAGCCAAGAAATGGACAGAACTTTGCAAGAAATACTTCGGAAGCGACACTTTGCCTGAAGAATATCTGAAGATGCAAGGAATAATTTAAACCTCCCCCCCTCCTTTTTTTGAGGGAGCATTCATAATGGACATGAAAAGAGGGCATTCATTACTCCCATATGCGCTCCTAGCGCCTGTCATACTCTTAATATTAGCCTTAGGTTTATACCCATTCATCTACGTAATCTATCTATCCTTCATGAGGAAAACCGCTGCGGATCCGAAGCCCATCTTTATAGGATTAGCGAACTATGCAGAGCTCTTCTTCAGAGATACAACCTTCCGGGACGTATTCTCCAATACTTTAATTTACGTCGCAGCCACCGTGTCGGCTGAGTTCTTCCTCGGCTTGGGGCTCGCCCTTTTATTCAACAGGGAGTTCAAAGGTAAGAGGATCATAGCACCTCTAATCTATATCCCCATGATAGTCACGCCGGTGGCCGTAGGCCTAACCTTTAGAATAATCTATAACGTGGAGTATGGACCTTTAAATTATCTACTCTCGTTCATAGGGGTTGAACCCGTAAAATGGGTTGCAAGCGCCAAGTACTCCCTATTCTCCTTGATATTAGCAGATATATGGGAGTGGACGCCCTTCATGTTCCTAGTCCTCCTCGCCGGCCTTCAAAGCGTCCCTAGAGAATGTATAGAGGCAGGATTACTCGATGGCGCAGGTTACTGGCAGCGTTTCAGGTATATCTCCCTACACTTCATTAAGGGATCCATAATGGTCGCCCTCCTCATCAGGATGATAGACGCCTCCAAATCCTTCGATATAATCTATACGGTTACGGAGGGTGGACCGGGCACATCGTCAGCGGTTATCTCCTTCTTAACCTATATTCAGGGGTTTAGAAGGTTCAACCTGGGCTATGCAGCTGCCATGTCCTTAATGTTATTCCTGTTAATATTGGTTCCAAGCCAGGTATTATTCAGATCGCTCAGGAGGAGGAGCTGATGAATAAAAAAATAATCAAGGAAGGACTTTTCTACTTCGCTATAGCCGTCATTCTCATCTATGTACTCTTCCCCTTCTATTGGATGTTTACAACCGCCTTCAAACTTAAAGGGGAATACTTCCACTATCCCCCCTACTTTCTACCCCCCAGGTTATACTTGGACAACTTTAAGAAGATACTGTTCGGCGGAGAATTCACGAATAGCGTTGTACCTAACATGATCAATAGCGCCATCGTAGCCTTCACCACAGCCGCGATAGTGACCGCCTTGTCGACGTTAGCAGCCTTCGCGTTAACCAGGCTGGAGTTTAAAAAACGTGATGATGTAGCCTTCTTTATACTCTCTCAGCGCATACTCCCCCCCGTCTCCATAATAATACCATACTACATATTGATCTCCCGTTTCAATCTACTGGATACCCATGCAGCCTTAATCTTAACGTATATACTGCTTAACCTGCCCTTCTCGGTTTGGATCTTGATGACGTACTTCGACGACATCCCCAGAGAGGTAGAGGAGGCCGCTTGGGTGGATGGATGTTCCCGCCTCCAAGCCTTCAGGAGCGTTATATTGCCCCTAGCACTCCCAGGCATCATAGTTACAATGATATTCTCAGTTATAACCTGCTATAACGAGTTTATGTTCGCGTTCATCTTGACCGCCACGAGGGCTGTAACTTTGCCTAGGGCTCTAGCCACCTTCATAACCATCCAGGGGACGCTGTGGGGTGAAATGTCCGCAGCTGCATTTATAGGGATACTCCCCGTGATAGCCTTCGCCATGATAGTTCAGAAACATCTAGTCAGGGTTATGACGTTAGGTGCGCTGAAGGGCTAGCCTCCACGGATCACCTCTAGCCAGGCTGAGCATTTCATATGATTTTATTTTATTTTTATTACAGCATCTCCCTCTCCTTATAGTATTCCCTTGCCTCTCTTAATATCTCATCTATTTCCCTGTTCTCATCTTCCGATAACGGCTTAGGTTTATGGGTTTTAAGTATCTCTTCCATCCTGTCTTTAGCGTATTCTAAGGCTTTTTTCCTGCCTTTTCTAAGCCATTCGGGGTAAGAAAGCATATCCGCGGCTTTAGGCATGAAATGTTCCTTCTTCCACCATCTCCGAGTGTGCTCCTTGTCTAGGAAGTGCCCCGGTATCGGACCTACCTCATTTATTACTTCTATCGCCATGGTCTCCGGTGTAACTTCTACTCCTTCTATAGTTCTCCCGACGAGGCAGGCTATATCATCGTCTAATATCGCTTGGATCGGGTGGTATGAGAGTTCGGCCGTTACCCCTCCATGTAGCGCTATTATGTTCGCTCCGGAGAGGGCGGCGGTAAGCGCGACGAACATCTTTTCATATCCATTTTGATAATCTACAAGCTTAGAGTTTGATGCCCCTGCAGCGGCGTTAACCGTAGGGATTCCATAATATCCATGCCAGATCTGGTTGAATATCATCTGGTGGAGGCTGCACCCCAACGAGCCGAAGTGGGGGCTTCCATTTCTCATATTCATGGGAAACACGAAATCGTTAGCTACTATTCCTATCCCTGGACGGATTAGTTGGAGCATTACGACCGCAGCTAACATCTCAGCGTTATTGCTTATCGTTGACCCCACTATTGTTGCAGGAGCGGAGCCCCCCATCACCCCCCCGCTAGCTATGTAGACGGGGAAACCTACCTCGCCGAACTTGAAGGCTGCCTTAGTCGCATCCTCATAGTATGTTAAAGGTGGGGATGCCTCCATGTTGCCTAGCATCTGCATCCCAACCACTTCAGCCATTTTTATATCCCATATGGGGGCGTCCGCTATCTGAGCGGACCTTGAAATCTTTGTAGAATTCCTTATCCTGCTGGCTGTACTTATAGGACAGAGCATTGGGGGTTCCACCCCTTCTATCTCGAAGTAGGGGGTGTAGGATGGAAAACAGTCCAGGTTCTCAAGGGCGTCGGAAATCCTTACAGCCTCATCGTTCTCAGCTAATGTGGGCGCTCTCGTCTCTCCGGTATATGGATCGCAGATCCGCAACCCTGCGAAGGACATAAAGTAAAGGGTGTTCCCCCCTATCCTCATATCGTCCTCAGGGTCTCTGGCCTTTACATAGAAGCTGCTCGGACATCTACGTATACTCTCCTCTACTAAGTGGCTTGGAAACCTCACCCGCCTCTCCTTGTAATCCACGTGACAACCTGAATCTTCAAGAAACTTCAAGGCTCTGTCGTCCTCAAATCTCACCCCGGTCCGCTCTAAGATGTCTAGGGTGCCTCTATGGATCGCCTCAACCTGCTCCTTTGTTAAGATCTCGAGGGGTTTTATCTTACGCATGAAACCCTTTCTCAAGAATTATCCTCTCCTCTATCATGTGGAGGGCTTTACTAAATTAAATCTGTTTAACCTTTCTCCCCGATTAACTTCTCCGCTAATTTAACTGCTTCAGGTGCGGTTGCCGCGTATCCATCGGCTCCGATATCCTCCGCGAACTCCTGGGTTATAGGGCCGCCTCCGACCATGATCTTTACTTTACCTCTAAGGTTTTCCCTCTCTAGAGCCTCGATGACCTTCCTCTGCTCAGGGGCTGTCGTAGTCAGGAGGGCTGACATGGCTAGGATGTCCGGGTCATATCGCTTGACGGCGTCGATAAACTCGGAGGCCTTGACGTTCACCCCGAGATCGATCACTTCAAATCCCGCAGCTGTGAGCAGGGCAGCCACCAAAGTCTTTCCTATGCTGTGAATGTCGCCGAAGACCGTTCCAATTACCACCCTCCCAAGGTTCCTCATCTTTTTACCCGACCTCTCTATCTCCCTCTTAAGTATAGGCGTAGCCCTCTCTAAAACCGAGGCAGCCGCCATCAGATCAGGGAGAAACAGTTCCCCCTCCTCAAACTTATCCCCGACCTCCCTAATGGCCTCGGTCAGAACATCGGCGCATGCCAGGGGATCCAACCCCTCGTCCACAGCCCTCCTCACAAGCTCCTCCGCCTTCATGGCATCATAGCTCATGACTGCCATCCTTAATTCTCTAAGGATCTCGGCGTTCATAGCTTATCATCCCAAAAATTAAAAAGTCTACCAGTAAACCGTGGATGTGGGCTCCCCTTTCAACACCGCTTCGGTCTCGTCGGGCTCCAACGTCTTCTTAACACCCGTCTTATAATGCCAGTCATAACAGCACCACCTCACGAGTTTAACCTTCCTCCCCGAAAATTCAGGGGGAAGCACTTCATCGGGCGTCCTCTTGGAGAAGCCCTCGATCCTCAAGGTGAAGATGCACTTCTCCCACCTCTGCCCATCCACGTCAACCCTACTCTCACCGGTCCTCTCCACACTTAATACGGTACCCCTAAGCT
>Ga0080004_1139709_pt1 | contig 10796 bp, 17 predicted proteins | sample WasSprMetagenome_FD_69207 | JGI IMG/M metagenome (GOLD analysis project Ga0080004, IMG submission 69207) | Sulfidic aquatic microbial communities from Washburn Spring, Yellowstone National Park, USA - WS (SPADES assembly) (version 2) | ecosystem: Environmental > Aquatic > Thermal springs > Hot...
TTAATCTATTTAATTTATCTTTAGGTTATTTTGAAGATCCCGATATAAGTTTGAGGTATTTTGAAACCGCCGTCTCGCTTATTCCAAGCTGTTTTGCTATTTCTTTGTTTGTAATTCCCAAATTTTTCATCTCATTAATCTTAATTATCAAAGGAATCTTGCTAGCCTCTATTTTCAAAACTTCTCCTTGCTCGGAGCTTTTGTCGATTGCTGCTTTTCTCAACTCCAAATACTTTTCATATATCTCTTTCGGAACTGGCTCGAATATCCCATGCGTAACTAGAGTGTTTGTTTTAAGAGCAAGGTTCACTATTGCATGTTTGCTCAAACCTTCTAAGTCGATTATCTTAACATAATTCACATCTTTAAAGGCCGATTCTATCTTATTTAATTCCCATTTATCATCTTTGTCTGAAATTAATCTTGGGGTAAATAGCAAGAAAATCCCTCTTGTTGGAACAAAAAACCAGAAGTTAACCATTCCTTCTCTATATTTTTTATCGAGCCAAGAGAACTCGGGAATACAAAGGAAAACAATTAAATGCCTTACTCTCAGCTTAGCAAAAACTTTTTTCAAATACTTGTTTTCTATCTTGTTCCAATCCTCACTCATCATTACGTTAACAGCCTCATCGATAATTAGAGGTTCATGCTCCTCAAGCTCATTAATCTTATCAATAACATCCTCATACAAGTAAGCAACATGCCTTTCTGGTTCAAATTTTTTTCCCTGTAATTCTAAAATTTTCCTGGAAATTTGTATGGCTAAGCTGGATTTTCCAACACCTTTTGGCCCTGTAACCGCAGCAAGAACATCGAAATCCTTATTTGTTAATGTAAGAAATAGTTGAGCCACTTTTTTTACATCTTCTCCTCTTTTTTTAAAATCCACTTCCACCATGTTTAATAGTTTATCTACATTGAAAAAAGCTTGTGCTTCTTTTTCTAACAAAGATAGTCAATGCTGCAAGCGCGTTTTTATAGTTGGTTAAGTAAATGTCCCTTTACTTACAAACTCTGCTTAGAGGTTAAGAAAGCGAAAGAAGTCAGTATCAGTGTAATGATACACAAAAAGCTTTTCGTGTCCTACTCAACTAATACACAAACTAGGCTATTATAATTAGAGTGATCAAACCAGATAAAATGCAGGCAAATAGGAAAAATTTTAAATTGACTGTTACTTCATCAACTAAATTAAAATACAGCTTAAAAGCAAAAACTAACAATATGATAATAAAAACAAATTTCAATAGTTTTTCTTTAAAACTATTTCTCATTTTTCCTCACGCTCCTCTATTTCTTTTTTAAATTTCTCAACTGCTTCCTCTCTAATTTAATTGTTTTTTTGTAAGAAGAAATCGCTTTCCTTATCTTCTTAATTTCTTCTTCAATATCTCCCAAACTCAATCGGACATTAGAAAGTATTACCTCTTTATCTAATTTCCCAACTTCTATACTCAAGTCTCTAAAAAATGCTCCAATTTTTTCCAATCTATCTCCACTATTCTGTATGGCAATTCCTAGCTTGTTAATTCTTTCTTTAAGTTTATCCTTCATATTACCACCTTAAATCAGTATCATTTTTCCTCACACTCCTTAATTTTTAATATTGTCAATTCTTCAACCATGCTGCAAGTATCTTCAAATATTAAATAAGCTAATATAAACAGAAGCAGACTGTCAATATAAAAACAAGCACTTATGATTTGTAAATAAGAGAGTATTAATAAAAGTAAGGAAAGAGAGGAAACAACATAGATAGAAACAAAACCAAAGATAATTTTAAGTTTTAGCCAAGTTTTTTCATCCATTTTTCTCACCCCCCATCATTCACCTCCAACATAAAGACGTTAGACAAAACAATATCATCATAAGAATAATTATTATCAGATAAGAGGAATCATCGTCACCCGTTTTTACTGTTGATTTGTCTATATTTTGAGACATTCGACTAAGGACATTAAAGCCAAAAATAATTACCACTAAGAAACCCAAAATAGAACCAATCAATTTTTTAATCTTTTCAAACATTTCATTCTCCCTCCTCCAATAAAAGCTTTTTAATTTCTTCTTCGCTAACCTTAACATCCAAATACCTCAAGCTAGTTTCCAACTTAGCATGCCCGACAACTTTAGCAACTAACCTTATGTCTTTTGTTTTCTCGTAAAGTCTGTTGATGAAATTTCTTCTAAAATCGTGTGTTCCAAAATTTTTCAATCCCAAAGCTCTAGCTGCCTTTCTTACTTGCCTGTAATAGCTTATGTAATTGTTGTAAATCAATCTGTCAAAATCCTCACTTTTTCCAAGCAAGAAAGGATAAGTTTTATTGCTAGAGTGAATGAACTCGTAAACAAGCGGGGCAAAAGGTTGAGGAATGTAGATGTATCTTTCTTTCTCTCCTTTTGTTATCAGTTTTATTTTCAAATAATCTTTCTCGACAAAAACATTATCTTTTCTTATTGTTAAAACTTCCATAGCTCTAGCTCCAGTTAGCGCCTGAATTAAAGCAACAATTCTGTAAGCTTTTCTCCTTATGTAATTTGGAATTTGTAAAAGTTTTTGTTCATCGGCATACTCTCCTTCTCTCCTTCTAGCCTTCTTAACTCTAATTAATTTGTTCGCCTCATCACCCCTTCCAAGAAATTCCAAATATTTTTTGAAAACAAATCTAGCAAGAGGATAGTTTCTTATGTATTTGTTCATGCTCTCAATACTTTCATCTCCATCAGAAAAAATTAAAAACGCTCTAATTGTCCTCAAATAGGTACCAATGCTTCTGCTAGATAAAGAAGTCTTGGATTTCAACCATTCCTCAAACTTTTCAACTTTCTCAATTATATTCTCGCTCATACTTTTCCCAAGTTATAAGGACAATTTTTGGGAGGATTAATTCCATCGCATTTCAAACCTTTAGCATACATTGAATTACATTTGCCTCTTTTCCAAAATATACATTTTCTATTGTTGTAGATAAAATCTCTAGCTATTTTTCTCACCGCCTCAAACTTTACTTTTCTATCTATTTCCATCATTTCTTCTTTTGTTAGAATCTTCATTCTTTCATCACCACAGCCTCTTTTATCAGCTCCCCTTTCTCATCTTTTAGTTTATTTCCACACTTTGGGCAAAAATTCCATTCCGCATTTATTTCATTGCCGCATTGCTTGCAGTAATACTTTGGCAATAATCTTTCGAGAATTTCGTCCAAACCAGCTTTCTTCGCCCCTTTCTTAAAGAAATACTCGTGCATTTGCATGCTTATTCTTATCGCCTCGTTAATCTTATCAAGTTTGTTCAAAAATAAAATCAAAATAGATGGAGAAATTGTTTTCGCAGTTATTATTTCTTCGTAAATTTTCCAGGCGTCTTTCATCTTTGCTTTTATCCTCTCAATTTCATCTCTATCTAACAAAGGTTCAACTTCTAAAAAAAGAATTCTTAAAGCATTATAGTATGCTTCTATATCCTTAATAGTTTTTGAATCCCAGGCGCTGAATTGTCTTCTATTAAGCTCGTTAAACAAGACATGTATTCTTTTGTTTGTTAGGTCCATGGGAGTAAAAGCTAAAATTTCTGGTTCTTCCTTTCCTTTAGGCATTAAACACCACCAGGTTTATTCTCATTCTCTTCTTTTATTTTTTTCAGTTCCGAGCTGGCCTCAAAATACTCATAGGCTCCCATCAAAATAGGTATAATCATTAAGGTTGCATAATAAACTATTATCGATTGATTGGCGAGAATACCATAGCCTATTATTGCAATCGAAGCAACTGCACCTATGAGAACTGTAAATATCCCAGAAAACATTTTAATTAACAATCTTAGTTTTTTTATCTCAAGCTCCACATTCATTCAATCACCTTACTTAACGATAACGCCAGTTACATTAGTATTGGCAGGAATAGTAGTTGTAGTTGGAGGCTGTCCAGTTATTCCGCTCGTTGCACTTTTTATTCCTTCAACTATACTTCCAGCAGCTCCTTGATGAATCATAACATAAGCTAGCGCTGCTCCAATCATTATTATTACCAAGATTATTGCCCACTTGAACCAATTTTCTGGAGTTCTTAATTTTTGAATCACTTGGGCAGCGGTTCTTCTTTGAATCTCAGCTTCTATGAAATCACTTCTTTCCGTGCTAGCAAAATATCTTTCTATATCTTCCAAATCGATAGTTTCTCCCCAAATCATTATTTTATTCGATTTTTCCTTTCTCCCCTTTTCGATTGCCTGCCTCAATCCTTCATAATTTGATATTCCAAAAGAGCTCATCACATCAACAACTTCTGCAGCCTTGGGGTCTATTGTAATTCCTATGTTTCCATAAACAATAGCAACAGGCAATTTTGATTTTGGCTCTATGTAAACATGTTTAGGATCTAGCAAGTAGTATCCATGGTTTTTAACATAAGCTAAATTTCCGTATCTGTCTGCCGCAATTATTTCAGCGTATCTGTTTTGCCTCGGATGAATCAAAATAATTTTCTTCCTCATTCTAGCGACAAAGAAAGACCAAACTGGAGTTGTTAGTATGAAAATGATTAGAAGGATTGAAGGTATAAGAACAGCTGTGAGCCAACCAATTAATTCAACTATGTCCATCATTCTTTCTACCTCCTTTCATGTAAAGATAAATTATGATTAAGCCAAGCACTACAAGAATAATCCCGATAATCGTCCCTCTCAATGTAACTGGAATGTATGCGACAATATCGCTCACTCACCACCACCTCTCAACCTTTCTAAAAATCCAGGCTTCCTTTGCTTCATTTCCCCAACCATTACAAACTTCATTAAGCTCGCTATTGCTGTTCTCTCGTTAATATCTCCCTTTCCTAAGCTTCTTCTCAAATTCATGTAGAAAATCATTCTAGCTTGACCAATTTTTTTGTAAACTTGAGGTTTTTGTTCGCTTGGAGGCAAACTTCTCAAATATCTGCAAACCTCAGCTTCAAATAAATTTTCCAAAACTGCAACATCTCTTTCATCCAAAAAAGTAAGTTTTGTTGTTTTAGAAAAAGCAACCCACAAAGGGAAATCTTTTAATTGCTCTTCAGCAACCTCATCTTTCAATATTTTATCAATGCTTCTGCCAAGTTCGCTTCTGAACCAAATTTCTTCCGCGCTAACTTCCTCGCTAGGCACAAAACCTTCTTCCTCATCTCCAGCAGAAATTACTTCTTCGCTTTCAATATCCTCTTCCATCATGCTTGTAATGTAAACACCATTGTTAAAAACTTATCGGTTTACTTATACCTTAAATTGTTTAATAAAACTCAAAACTCCCATAGCCATGTTGAGTAAAAGCAAGCCCAAAAACAAATAAGAAAATGCTATGTATTGCTCTCTATAATTGTAACAAACAAAAGTGTTGGAAACAGAATTGTAATTACAAAAAACTTTAGAAACATCAAAACTTGTTGGTATTAATATAGCGCAGAAAAGCATTGCGAAAAAGAAAAATATTGGGGAATTTTTGTAAAAAGCAAAAAAAGTAGCAAAAAAAGCCAAGATTGTGTATAGTATGTAAATTTCTAGCATCATGTAAATCGCTTTGCCGCTATTGTTAAAAACTTATCTACTTCTTTTTCTTAGCCATTCCCACCACCTAGAGAACTTGCGATATATCAAATTTCTTTCTCTTTTTAGTTGAAGGGAAGGGGCCAAAAACTTTTTCTAAATTTGGTTGTGCTATTGTAAACCCCCCAGATTTTTTTGTTGTCTTTCTCCCAAATGTCTCTCCAAGTGCTGAATCTAAGACACTAACATATTTTGCTGCAGTCTTTGCTCCTTTCACAATTTTCCCAATTTTCATCTTTGTTTCTTTCGATTTTAGTTTCTTAACAAGTTCCTTAACGCTTATTTTCAATTTTTTCTTTTTTCCCATTCACCCCACCTCAATCTATCTCCCCTTTTTTCTTTTAAATATCCCATAAGTTGAAGCCACTAGCTTTCCTGAAGGAGTGTAAAAAACATGAACATAGTGGTGCCCGGGTCTACCGACATCCAATGTTCTTACTCGAATTTTTCCAGCTTTCAATGCTTTCTCGAGTTTCTTTAAGCTCCATCCTTTCCTTAAGTAGCTAACTTTTAGTCTTTGCCACGCCACATCTTTCACCTTTCTGTTTCAAAGAAAAAAAGAGTGGGGGGAAACAAATTTACTTTGCGGCTACCATCCCTAGTATTAACCCGACAATTGCTACTGCTATGATTATGAAAGGCAACATAGATCCTAGATTAAATCCTGAATATGTTGAATGTTGTATTTTTTGGAATGTTTGGTTAGCCTCTGTAGACCACCCTGTAGTATCAACATTTGCTGTGAATTGGTTGAAGATTGCTACTGCTAAAATCAATACTAACGGAACGGTTAACAAAGCATATACTAAGTTTGAAACTCCTTTCATTTGTTTTCACCTTTTTTTATTTTCAGCCCCACAGCTCATTCGGTTCCTTCCTATCGCTATGGTCGGCTACTGATTAGTAGTCAAAGAAAATTGTTAAAAAAATAGAGATTGCGAAATTTACTTACAACTCGATTTTTCTCAAAGCTTCTTCAATAATTCTGCTAATTGGTTTGTTGTATTTTTTCTTCTTCAGCTCAAGATCTTCCATTATGTCTTTTGGCAACCTTATAGTTATAGTTCTTTTTGCCATAGCTATCTCCTCCAGAGTAAAGCATAAAGTACGTATGCAATACCAACTGCAATCGCAACAAAAAAGTAAACTCTAACATCTGGCCTAACCAATTGAATTAAGACAACTCCTCCAAGAGCCAGACCTGCAGAAACCATTTCCAAGCTTCTTGTTTTTATATAAATAACTCCCAAAATAGCTGCTAGCAAAATTGTGTAGAAAATTTCAGAGCCAAGAATACTTATGTATGGGTAAAGCGCTGCATCAAACCATTTTCCTTGAGCCAACAAATCCCATCCGCTCATTTCAATAACCTCCTTTTCCAGTTAACCACAACAATAACATTAACACTAACAAAAAGTTGTAAATTGTGTAAAATCCCCAAGCAAAAGTTGGAGGCAAACCTAATGCAATTAAAAGCATAGGCAATGCGCTAACAAATTGTTTTAGGACTGGAACGAAATTAATAACTACTCCAGCAGCAGCCAAAAGCAAGCTTAAGTAATATTGCCCAAAAACTGCGCTTAAAAACGATGCAGCAGCTGCTCCCATTAAAATTGCTGCGCTAGCAATAGTTTGTGCCTGCTGCCATTGTTTTTGAGTTTCTGATTCAATATCAACATTAGGATTTGCGACAATAACCTCATTTCTGTTAAATCCTAAGTCGCTGGCAAAATTGTTCGCTAGCAAATTCAAGACAAATTCAAAAATGAATAAGAAGACAGCTATATCAATCAGCCTCATTCCACATACCTCCTTTTTATTCTTATTTCAGCAAGGATTGCTAAAAATATAACCAAAGCTATTACTGTAACCTTAACTTGAATGTTTCCAGTTAATACAAAGAATATTGTTAACAATGCCATTAGAAATATTCCAATAGGTGCCGTCCTTTCTGTGAATATTAATCCAGCTGGTAAAATGAACAATAAAAATAACCATTGCGGTCCTAAGTCAATTAGTGGAAACCAAATTACTGGATTAACTATTCCAAAGAATTGTAAGACTTCATAAGTATCTGGGCCTAGAGTTGCGTGATGTATTTTTACTTTTGCGAGGTATCTTGAAGAATTGTCTGGCAAAATATAATTAATGTTAACTACACTTCTCCCATCAATTTTCGTGTAATAGATTTGAGGATAGGTTATATCGCTAGCGTTCAAAACAAAAAATTCTATGCTTATTGTTTGATTAGTAGGATCGTTGTAGTTGAAAACTATTGCGTTTCCTTGCTGAGTTAATGAAAAGCTCACGTTGAAGTTTGTGTAGTTTGTGAATGTTAATTCTGCAATGACAAAAGTTTTCTCTAAGCTGCTGGGGTCTGGGTAAATTTCTCCAACATTTCTTTCTTCCTTACCATTATCTAGGAAAATTTGATACTTTTGTCCGTTTATCAAGTATGTTATTGCCTTTGATTCTATATCGAGCTTTTCTTCAGTAAATGTTCTTAAAGAGCCACCAAGATATCCTTTAACTTTCAAAACCGCATTACCAAATCTGTTTGTCAAATCCTGAACTTTAAATATCATTTGTAAGAGCTGGTCTTTGTTTGCGTCGACCAAGTAAAGGTTAACATATTCAACTGGATTATGAACGAACAAGCTCCTGTAGTAAACTTCCGTTGCGCTATAAGTAACTACTGCTCTAATCATATCCGCCTGAACTTTAGTCGGAACAATTAATTTTGTAGCGTTAACAGGAAATCTTGTTGAACCCAAGCTACAGTAAACAATCAATTCATTATTTGCTAGAGGCGGCAACAATGGGCTTCCGTCTTTTTCGTTAAGCAAATTAACAACATAGTAATAACTGTTCTCGTAAACTTGTGGAGTAATTATATTAGATGGCAATGTTTGAGTTGGATAAGAATTTTTTGCTATGTAGTTTCCAAAATTTATTGTAAATTGAGTTATTGGTGTTGTGTTTGTAACAATCACATAATAGCCGTTTGTTGTGTTTACAGCCAAACTTACATTGTCGAAACTAAAAACATCGCTCAAATCTTTTTTAACTTTTCCTTGATTTACCAAATCTGTAAAGTTAAAAGCTATTGGGAAGTTTGATGTTTGAACTGTTGTGTAGAAAGCGTATGTTGTATTGTCCAGGCATCCAACTCCTCTTGTGTTAACTTGTAGATATTGAGTAATAACGCTTGGAGTGTAGTTTTGCGCGTCGCTTATTTTACATTCTATTTTGTAAATTCCAAAAGGCAATTTTGCCGTGTAAGGATTAGGAATGATTTCTCCATCTTTATACAAAGTTACGTTAACTTCACTTCTTGCACTACAGCTAATTGTTACGCTTTTATCATCGTAAATTGTCCAGTCTGGAGATGCTGTTAAGTTAAGATAAGAGTTTGCTTTATCAACTGTTATTGTTGAATAATTTGTTGAGTTGTAATTTCCAGCAGTGTCATTAACGTAAAACTTGTAAACATAAGTTCCAGCCGCAGGTTTGACATTCCAATAATAGTAAAAGTGAGTTGATGTGTCATTACTCAAAGTGTAGTTTTTAAGAACTCCTGTTAAGTTTGTTTCAAGAATAACGCTTTGCTGATTATTTGCTTCATCGTAAATTGTTACATTGAACCATATTCCGCTAAATGCGTCGTAAACAAAGCTTGTTGGAGTTACATTAATTTGTTGGAATTGTGGAATAGTTCTTATTGTAAAAGTAACGCTTTGCTGAGAAATTGCTGGTGAATTTACATCTGTATCGTTTGCCCAAACGGTAAAAACGTGAGTTCCATCAGTTAAATTTTTAGTTAAAGTTATTATTGTGTTGTTGTTTTGATAATTCATATTTTCATAAATCAAATTGTCATCTAAATATGCTCTAACCCAAAATGTCGTGCTTTTGTCATCGCTTGCTGAGAAGTTGAAAATGAAGTTGTTGCTGTAAAAGTAAGTCGTGTTTGCTGGAAGATAAATAGTAATTGTTGGTGGTTGATTTGGTAATTCTTCCGCTCCTATACTTGTTGTTGGTTCTGGAGAAGTGTATTTACGCAGTAATCCTCCAAATATAATTGCGGGGACATAGTCTCTCACAGTACAAGTACCATCAAAAGGCCAAGTTCTTCCAGAATCACTGTAATATGTACACATCCTAGCAGTAAGACCGTCTATTCTTCTGTACATTCCTCCACCAGAAGTATAGGCAGAATCATCTCTAGACAAATCAAGCCTAAGGTTATCACTAGTCCAATAAAATGGTGTGTTAAGATTAAAAGTATACCATTGTCCTGCTGTGGGTGTAAAAGTAGTTGGGCCCCAAACTAATATCCAACCTGTAGAAGTGAAATTAGAAGTAACTTGCGTGTCATTAGTGATTTGATATCTTATTCTATAGTTAGCAAGTGCACGACCTGGTGTTTCGTAACAGTGAAGTTTAATATAGGTAACTTTTATTGGTACAAAATCTTGAAAATCGGAAAACATGTAAATAATTTCGTTCCTATTATCATGATAATATGTATTAAATGTATCCTCAGGATTTGACGTTCCAGTACCCCAAGTTGTTTTGGTCTTGGTGGTTAGAGCTTCAATCTCTCCTGAAATAAAAGTGTTTGTCTCGCTACTCAAACTTGTTGCATTTGGATTTCCGTAATACAAATAAATTGTTTTTGTTGAAGAAGCTGGAATATAAGGAACTTTAACCCAAATTTTTGTATTAGTTGTATTACAACCAGATTCAATCCAATAATTCAATTGACTACCACCATCGCTATCAATAAAGCGAATATCTCCGCAATCTGAACGCATTTTTCCAGCTGAAATCAAACTTTGAGTATCTAAGATTACTAAAACTTGATAATCTATTAAATTATTAGAATTTAAACTATTGTTTATTGTTATTGGTTTTCTATACTGCCAAGTTTGACTCAAACTTATATAATTTGCTAGAGAAATTAAATGAGGTAAAGAAAGGGTTTGATATTGAGAAATTTGAGTGAAGATGAATGGAAGATGAGTTAAAGTAAAACTTTGAGTTCTAGAAACTAATGTGTCAACATTTGTCTTAGTTAAGAATGTAAAAGATTGATTTCGAGAAATGTTACTGGCTAAACCTGTTAATGTTGCTAAAGAAAATGGAGAAGAGGTGTTTAAATAACTAGAAATTAAAGACGAAGAATTTAAAGTGAATAGGGAAGATATGTTAG
>Ga0080004_1066480_pt1 | contig 10793 bp, 9 predicted proteins | sample WasSprMetagenome_FD_69207 | JGI IMG/M metagenome (GOLD analysis project Ga0080004, IMG submission 69207) | Sulfidic aquatic microbial communities from Washburn Spring, Yellowstone National Park, USA - WS (SPADES assembly) (version 2) | ecosystem: Environmental > Aquatic > Thermal springs > Hot...
AGGCAATCCATCAGGAGGACCAAGTGCTCCTTGTAGACCGCGTGCGCCGCCGCGACCGCCACCTCCGCCCCCCTCGACAAGCCGCGAGCCGGCACGCCCGCCAGCTCCACGTCCTCCGAGCACTCGCGGAGCAGCCTCCCGCCGTCCATGTACACGACCCAAGCGAACGCCGGCTCCGTGTACAGGTCCACGATAAAGCCCCTCCTCTCCAGCGTAACCGTGTACGGCTCGGCCACGACCACGCGGAAGCCGCGATCGCGCAGCGCGCGCACAGCCCTCGCGGCGCAACCCCTCCCGATCAGGACGTCGAGGTCCACGGAGACGTGCTCCACCGGCCTCCTGAACTTGTAGAGCGCGTACTCGAGCCCCCGCAAAGCGTTAACGACCTCGACCGCGTTCCCGAGGAACCAGCGGTACCGGGCCTCTTCCCGCACCAGCTCGCCCCTCGGGCCCCCCAGCGCCCTGAGGAAGGCCAAGTAAAGCTTGTTCAAGCGGGCCCTCTCGGCAAGCCGAGAGGCTTCGCCGGCGCTGCCGGGCCTGTACGAGCCGCCGAGAACCCTCAGCAGCTTCAGCGACTCCGACTCAGGCACTCCAAAACACCCCTCGCGACGTCCAGCGGGCCGTTAACGCCCGTATCGATGCTGCACCGCGCCACATACCCGGCCAGCACTTTGTAGGCGGCGAGCTCGCGCGCGAGGAAAAGCGGGGGCACGTCCGCCCTCCCCGCGAGCGCGTGCAGGTCCGCGTAGAGGTACACGGGGCCCTCCCTGCGGGCCAGCCTGAGCAGGAACCCGCCGCAAACACCGCGAAGGAGCGAGGGAAAGTTAAGGGTGGACACGAGCCACACGAGGAAGTCGAGGGACCCCCTATCGCACACGAGGAAATGGCACAGCCTCCGGAGCAGCGACCTCGCGAGCAGGTGCGGAACAAACGACCAGAACTCCACGAGGACCCAAACGCCCCTGAGCCTCCTTGGAATGCAGACGCCGTAGTAGGGGTTGCAGCCGCCCCGGAAAGCGCTGAAGCGCGAGAGAAAGCGGGCGAGGAGCGAAGCCAGCAGGTGCGAACCCCTCAACCAGTGGGTGCAGGTGGGGCCGCGGAGCGAGAGGAGAGAGGCCAGGAGGCGGGCGGCCGTCGTCTTGCCGGAGCCGTCCGCGCCTGAGAGGACGACGAAAGCCTTTGTGGGCACCCCCTCGAGCGCGCCGATCACTCGAGAAACCTCGCGCGCCATAGCCACTCCGGCATCCCGCAAGCCATAACCCCAGCAGCGTTAAAAACGGTCTCACCGAAACGCGCACATTCGCCTCACAAGCTAACCCCCGCTCATTCCACGCATTTCATTCTGCTGAGATGCACAGTAATACTGAGAGACGAGCGCGTGCCATTTATCTACACCGCATAAGCCCTCTAGAATTCCACTTCTAAATGCCGCCAACATCTATGTCAGGGTACTCAACATTCCCTTACTTTCACCTTTCCTCAACAACCGCCTTAAACATTTTATCAAAATGATATGCAATGATGTTCCAATCAAAGTTTAAGGCGCGATGTCTGCAGTTATCTGATATCCTTGCAAATTCATCCGGATTGTCTTCCCAAATCTTGTAATACTTTAAAACCTCTCCCACCATAGCACCGACGTCAAAGGGCTTGACCACACTACCTGTGATACCATTTATCAGCACATCTCTAGGTGCTCCAGGTATATCAAACGCTACGACAGGCATGCCACTACTCAAAGCTTCTACCACAACCAAACCAAAGGACTCCCAACGGCTTGGAAATAAAAGAAGGTGAGAGGAGGAAAAGATTTCAACAAATTTATCTCGGGGCAATTGTTCATAAACTTCAACATTACTAGTGAAGGAGTCTTTTAAGGCTTTAAAATAGTTATGAAGAAAACCTATTCCAGTAAGTATGAATTTTATGTTCGGAGCTTTCTTCAGAACTGCGGGCACTATTTTGATAAGTAAGTCGACACCCTTTTGGAAACGTGGACTTACAAAGACTACACTGAACTCTTCCCTTTTAGCACCAGGCTTGAATAGAGAAGTATCCACACCTAATGGAATATAGTAACTGTTAAAGCCCATTCTATTCAATATTACGTAATCGTTCGTATTTAATGCGTGAAATGCATCATAAAGCTTCATAAATTTGAATAAGGGGATCTTCAAAGCCGATATAATATTATAAACTTTATTTGTTGCTCTCCATGCATGAGGTATAAATAGCGGTGCGTGAAGCCCATAAATTACCGGCACCTTACTCTTTATGTTATATGGAGGGATATCGTCAAATAAAGGTGGTGCAAATTTTGCGTAATATACTATGTCAAATTCTCTAGGGACATTTATCGGCTTATACCCCCTCCTTGCTATCGATACTACACTATATCCTCGCTTTACTAAAGCTTCAATTAACTTGGTTTGTGAATAGTTAATAAAAAGCAGCTTCATGGTTAGTTATGAAAATGATGAGAATATTTCTATTAGCTTCCTTCGTACATGCTCTGAATTAAATTTCTTCAACACAGCTTCTGTGAGGCTAGATCCAACATCCATGATGTTCTCCTTCGATAATGACAAGAGAGCCTCTATCTTATCTACAAACTCCTCAACGTCGCCAGGAGTGAACAGGTACTCCTCCGCTGGAGAGCCCCCGACGATCTCGGGCACGCCCCCGACTCTAGCGGCTATAGGAATCGTGCCCATCAACATGGACTCGACGACGGCGTAAGGTAGTGGCTCCTCACATATCGATGGAAATAGCAGCGCGTAGGCCTTAGCGTGTAGCTTGACCACCTCGTCGTAGGGCAACTCCTCGTAAACCATGCAATTTCGGGCAAGCACCTTGCCCCTCTTAACCCTAGCCATAACAACCTTCAAATCGTCGTGCCTCTTTGCAACCTCTCCGAGAGCTTTGAGGAGCATGTGGAAGCCCTTCACGAAGCTGGAGCCGCCGAGGTAGAGCAAGAGCTTCTCGTCGGTCAACTTCTTCTCCGCGTGCGGCAGGTCTGGCAACGGATTGTAGATGACCGTAATCTTACCCTTGACCTCAGGCATAGCCCCTTCGATGATCTCGCGTTGCCTATTCGATACGCAGATGATCACGTCGGCTTGCGACACCCATTTCCTAGCGAGCCTGTTGATGGGCGTGAGCGGTGCAGCGAGCAGGGCTTTTGCCAAGCCGTGCTGGTGTAGCTCGTAGTGAAACGTCCGCGCGAGGTCGCTCCTAAACCGGTCGTCGTGGAAGATTACCGCCGCGTAGGATATCGGCTGGTAGTCGTGGAGATGGACTACGACCTTCTTCTTCAATGCCTTGGCGGTCGGTATCAGGGGGTAGGCGTAGCGGGGCACGTAGACTACGTCCGCCCACTTTATGAGCTTCTTAAACCAGCCCTCCCTGCTCAGCGCGTAGGCGTTGAGCCAGAGCCTCAGCTTGTTGCTGGCCTCGAGCTTGGGCTCGTAGGCGAACTCCACACCGTCTATCGCCTCGTACCTTCTCGTGGCGGTGACAACCCTGACCTCAAAGCCGTTATTAGCCAAGGCCTTGGCTATGAGATGGGTCGCCAAGAGGCCGCCTCCGCCGCTAGGCCACCAGAGCTCCTGGACTATTAATATCTTCGTTGTTCTATTCATGATTATATTACCTTATTTTGTGTATGCAAAACTCGGAGACTCATCTTTCTAGCCAAGATGTTAAATCCTGTAATACTATGGATTTAAAGAATTGAGGATTATTAGCGATAAAATCTAAAATCTCCTTAAATAGATCTAGTTGATTCTTATCACTAAATATATTTTTGCTGTGAAATACTAATATTATAAATAGATTCTTATCCTTATACCGGTTAAAATCTATAATAATTCTCTTAAGGAACTGTAGTATAAGTTCTAACCAATAGAGCCTATTGTTACTGTTTCTAGTCATATTAAGAGTAAACTTTCTCAAAAGCCAGAATGAAAAACTTGTTTTAATATTAAGATTTAAAATCGACTTGACTATTTGATACTTATCAATAATATCATCACTTAGGGTTATTGGAATTTCATAACGATGTGCAACAATATTTTGTAACGAAATGTTAAGGGGATCCATGGTTCTTGCAAACGAGTATCCAGCCTCCTTAACTAATAACTTAACCATAGTATTGTATGACCCATATGGATACACAAAAGTATGTATAGGTTTTCTCACAAGTTTCTCTAGGTACATCTTTGAATAAAATAATTCTCTTCTTACTAATGAAGGACTTACTCTTGCCAGCGTTACTAAGTTCGTATGAGTAATCGTATGGGAAGCTATTTCCCCTATAGATGCCAGCTTTAAAATGTCTTCCTTATTAAGCTGAGTACCAATATTCTTAAGTTGAATGCTAAAAACTGCTTTAAGTTTTCTCTTAGCTAGCAATTCAGCTACAGCTAAGTCTTCTCTAACTCCATCATCGAAAAACAAAAGAATGGGAATCTTATTCATGAGATATTCAGTTATTCAATATACTTCTTATAGCTCCGGAAACCATGTATTAATCCTAGTAAAACACCTCTAAGGACTAAAATTAAAATCTTTAAATTTCTGCATCGAAGTGAGTAAATAAATCCCCATAAAATCCTGTAAATAACTTGAGAAAAAGTATAGAGAGATGTAATATCAAAATATTTTGCACAAATATAAGCATCGCTATATGCCATACTTTCATAATAGGATGGGGGTTTATTTAATTGCTTTGTTACATATTTCTCTAAGTGATAAACCGTTGCTATTGGACTTATACATATAGCATTTTTATATCCTTTTCTCCAAAGTTTGAGAGCCAGACTCATATCATCACTTACAAGAGGCTCATTTAGCTCCGTATCACAACCACCAACCTTCACAACAGCTTCTCTACGACATATAGCATGCATTCCACCGAAATCTATAGTTATGATTAAATCATTTGATAACACTTTAGCCTTTTTCTTCCATAGCGATGTAATAGAAAGAGCTTCAAAGATTTTAGCTATAGAAAAACGATACCTTAAAGCTTCTTTAAAAATAGATTCGCATTTACTTCCGATACAAGCAATGTATGCAGGTGAGTTCTTAATGCATTTCAACATCGTCTCCAGCCATTCCTTGTCCATAACATAGTCATCATCTAGCAAGACTAAGTATTTGCCACTTGCCAATTTTATACCAATGTTTGTCGTTCGAGATCTATTCCAATAACCTGTCTCAATTACTCTAAATTTATTAAAATATTTTGAAGTTAATTTTTCTATTATATTTTTATTGCTTTCACATACTATTATCAGCTCAAAATCCTTAATTGTTTGCTTGCTTAGTGCTCTAAGAAGATTTTCTAAAAAATATAACTTATATTGTGTTCCCGTAGTTCTGATGATGATGGAAATTTCAGGAATTTTCATTCTAATATTATTCATTTTCTTAGAGCTTCGTTATAATATCTATTAATTTCATTACATGATTTTGCCAAGTGTATCTTTCACGGCATATTTTCCAACTTGCATGACCCATTTTTATTGCTAATTCAGGGTTAAAAACGAACTCATCTACATATTCAGGGATAGCCCCTTCATGGTCAAAGAAGAATCCATGCACTCCATGCTCAAAGAGTTCAGAGGCACCAGCATCTTTAGGTGCTATGGGTGGAGTTCCATACGACGCCGATTCTATTATAGGCATACCGAAAGGTTCTCTACTTATAGTGATACTACAAAGAGCTTTTTTATATAGCTCCTCCAGTTCCTTATCATTGGGATTTAACACAATGTACGAATGCTTTAAGCCGCTCCTCCTTATAAGATTTATAGCTCTTTGCGAACTATAATGGGAACTTCCCGCGAAAACGGTAATGAATTTACTCTTGCATCGTGTCAAAAGTTTTGAAATTACATGTACACCTTTACCAACAGATAATCGCTGAGGAACTAGCACTATTTTATCTTTGCTTTCAGATGGCTTTGCAATAACGTCGCAACCGGGGGGTACAACATATGCATTTACTTCGAAGAGTTCACGCACCCAGATTTTCATCTTAGAACTCGATGTAATAATAGCATCAATAAGATCTAAAGAATTTAGGAAATATTTATTTTCTATCCTTACGAGATTCATTAAGCTTGGTGGATTTGTGGAATTATGAACGTATAGTATAAGCTTAGCATCACTAAGCTTCTTTAAGTATTGTGCGAGGGGCAAAGCAGTAAGATTATGTAACATTAATATATCAGGATTATTAGTTAACATCACCTTCCTTAAATATTTGCCAAGCATCTCTCTAAGTATGGGATTACCAAACTCTTGCAATGATTGTGGAAAATGGTTTTTCTTTATAAATAATATCTTAGCTTTATGGTATTTAATAAGTACATCACGAGGAATACGTATGTTAAATAGCAATAAAACATATGAACTATAGCCAGATATATTCATATAATGCGATTCAGCAAACGCTACTCTAAAAACTCCTCCAAAAAGCCCTTCATTAACTATATGGACTACTTTCATTATGTATCCATAGATAATAATTTCGATGTCTTTTTAGCTATGATAATAATATCAGAGGCTAAGCTTGGTATTTTCTCAAAAAACTTATCCATATAACTTACCATACGTCCTCCGTAAACGGATGCCCCAGCGACATTTATTACAGAAAATTTATAAATAGATAGATGCTGCGTTAAAGCTTTTAACGTATAAAGTCTTAAATGCCCTGCTGGTGCTCCTTCTTCTTTTAATATCTCCTCCATTGATCTAAAGGGTTTACCTAGCTTAAATCTTAATGATACTTCATAAAATGCAGGAGTATATCCTAGTAATAATAGTAACCTATTAAGCCACGATGCCAAATTGGGGGTTGATAGTATTAAATAACCGTTGTCTTTAAGAATTCTATAAGATTCTTTATAAAAGTTGTCTGGGTTTACCAGATGTTCAATGATCTCTATTCCAGTTACTACATCTATCGTGTTATCAGGGAATGGTAGCGTTTCATAATTAATGTCAAGTTTTAATGTTTTAATACCTTTGCTACGCGCTATATCAAGACTTCTTTCTGAAATATCTATCCCAAATACCTCTTTAGCGCCAATACTTTCTGCCAATTGTTTAGTAACAGTCCCATCACCGCAACCGATATCTACCATTACCTCCCCCTGAATACCTAGTTTAGTTATTAAAAATTTTATTTTTTGCAAAACATTAAAAGATGGAGTTTGTATTCTATATCGATAGAATTCATTTAAACCTGATATTATACCATACATATATTGTTAATTAAAATTATATTTTCAATTCGCTTCATTTTTGAAGCAAATAAACGCACAATAGACCATCAATGATCATCACTATTTATATTAAATATTCACCCTGACCTAATAAAGGTTATGTATTGATTTGCATTGTAAATTAAATTAATCGAAATCCCGTTAATCTCTGTGTATAGTAATGTTTTTGGTAACTGAATTACATTTATGACGTAAATGGTATTATACTTTATTCGTCCTTGCAGTAGTAATCTATAATCTCTTTCGTATTTTGGATCTCCTGGGAAACCTACGAAAGCTTCGATGTTACCATATGGATTAATATAAAGGAATGCGGGTCCAAACGATGTTTTAATAATTTTATCTGCAGGAGCGAACAGCAGAAGAGATCTAGCGATGGTAAGCTCTTTCTCCTTCACAGGGAAATAGCCACCCCCTATAATTACTCCAGGTTCTTTCTGAAAGATATACACCCTCATGAGCATGGGATCTTTAATTGCTACTGACGCGGATATCGTTACCAATAGTATCAGGGATAATGCGATGAGCTTTAAAGGAGATCGCAAGGCCTTAAAGGTTACAAGAGCAGCTGCTGGCATTAAAAGTATAAAGCCTGGGTACATACTCGCATAAAAACCGCCACTTCTAGTATAGGCTCCTACCAAGCCGATGGAAAGGAAAAACGCTCCTCCCATGGCAAGTGAAGGAATTAACACCGAATACCAAATTTCCTTTTTTAGGAGAGTATAAAGGATTAGCGACCCAGCCATAGCAGCGGGTGTAGACCAGGCGAAAGACTGAATGGGGTTAACACCAGCCCTTTCATATAAGGGTACGAGCTTTTCCTCTTCCTTCCATTGAAACATACTAACTATATAATTTTTCATAGAGCAAACTAGAAGTTCAAAACCTCCACCATAAATCCATCTCGCCAGAGTGATTATGGATAAGTAAACCAGCAATGCTCTAAACAATGGGTTCTTTAACACCGCTTTTGCTTCATCGTTAAAACTTTTTAAAAAAAGACTTCCAAGAAGAATTCCAAAGAGCGCGAATAGTTCTAAACCAGCTGTTGGATGGTAAAAAATAGCAGCGATGTATGATGCCACCAATGTTAAGATAGCTATTAATAAGGTTCTATCTTTAAAAATTTTGATAACTATAAAAATTGAGATAAGAACTAACATCATACCCGCAAGCTTACAATAGTGTTCTAAGAAGTTTAATGGAGGTGTTATTGCAAGTATCAATATTGCCAGTATTCCTGAAATCCACTCTTCCGTAAGCTTTATGACTAAACTATAAAGTATAAGATCTATGGTAAGGATCATGAAGAATGAAACCAGCCATTGAGTTATACCGTGTATTGGTGAAAATCCTGGAACGTAAAAAAGTACAAGAAACAAACTTAAGTCCATTGGAAGAGGATTATAAACAGGGTTTAAGAGAGGTCTATTTGTATCATAAAAACCTTCGATAGCCATTCTAGCAAGAGCTGGATGTCTTTCGTCTATAGAAATTCCATAACAAGGATTATAAACTATAATAACATGTAGGAGTATCACCAGAAAAAGCATCACCTTTTTAGTCCACATTGAAGTTCTTACATCGATTGATCGTAACATATAAAGCATTAAGAGTACCGTAAAAGGAAAGAGTAGCGAATAGAGTAAGCTGTCTTTAAAATCGAATATTATAAAGACGCATACAAATAATACTAATGTTAAAACCATTACAAATATGATGGAGTATTTCAACCAATAAGTAGAACTTTTATATTCAAATTTAAAATCTGTTCTTTCTGAAAATATTAAAATTAAAGTATAAACTATGGTAAAAACACCTGTGAATAAAACTAAACCTTGAGTGAAGGATATCATATCTATCCTCAGACCAAATAATCTTTAGAGCTTATTCTTACTAAACAGAGCAAGCTTATTTGACCAAACTGTAAGATTTACTTCGATAGCGCAAAAAGGAAACTTTCTATCAACTTGTTTTAAGAAACTTTTTACCATCGATGTATACATACACTTAAAGCTGTTGCAACAAGAAGGCGAAGTTGTTTCTTATAGCGAGTTTGATGTAACCCTCTCGGCAATGAAGCTTTTCCCCATAACCTTGCTGGACTCTTTTGCTGTACTTGATGCCAATTAGGTAAAAGTTCTGATAATTGCATTTATTCTGGTAACTGCTGTAAGATATCGAGAAGCTTATGAGCTACTTCTCTCCACGCTAATACTTTTATGGTTTCATCATCTTTCTTCTCAATTCTAAACCTTTTTCTAGACCTTAGCTCCTCTACGATGGCTTGTGCGAGGCTTTGCGGGTCCGGATCGACAACCTTCCCGACACCGCTCTTCTCAACCCACTTGGACGCTATGCTACCCCTCGTCATGACGAGCCTCTTCCCCCTCGCGAGGACCTCGTTTATCAGCAGCGGGTAGCTTTCGCCTGCGTGCCTGGTGGGGAGGACTACGACGTCTGAGGCGTCGATGAGGGCTATCTTGTCCTCCTCGCTAACGTACCCGAGAACCTTTATCCTGTCTTCGATGCCAGCCCTCCTAGCAATCTTCAAACACTTCTTCAGGTATTCCCCATCGCTCTTACCTGCTATCACCAAAACGGTATTGGGTTCTTCTTTAGCCACTTGAATAAAGGCTTTGACCAGTATGTCTAGCCCTTTAGTTGGATGTATTCTCCCAATGTATGCGATGATTCTTTCATCGATATTATATTTCCTTTTGAAAACTGCTGCCATGTTAGGGAGCTTCAAGTACTCTTCATTAATGCCGTGAGGTAGCACGATCGCGTCTATAGAATATTTCTCTTTCAATAATTTCTTCTCATAGTTATTTGTTACAAGGATAATATCAGCTAAATTAATCATTTTCTGAGTAATCCATTTTTGATATAGATAACCGAATATTCTTATAAAGGGATTATAGTGATGTTCCAAATAGTCAACGCCTATAAAGTATACTGCTAGAGGTTTTCCAAGCCTTTTAGCTTCTTTACTGATCTTATATGTGAAACAACTGTTTTGGCTCCAGCAAATTGCAACATCGATTTTTTCTATAATTTTCCTAGGGAATTCTATGAGAATTGTAAGATCTGGAAAGAATATTTTCAAGGTCTTTATTCTATGGATGTAAACATTATTCATTATTTCTTCTTTAGGTCTATCCTCAGCACCGTATGAGCTTGCTATTACGTGGACCTCGTGGCCCAGCCTCGCCATGCTTTCCGCCAGCGCTTTGATCGCGTTCTCCATGCCACCAACGACGGGCCAGTAGTGATGAAACACGTGAGCGATTCTCACTTATGTGCCGCTTTTGCTATTCCCTTCACTGCAGGGGGCCCGTTCAGCAGTGCGTACGTAGTTAGTACCGCGTAGCTTAGCACCTTTTTGTGGAGGGGGTACCGCCACTTGCTCATGAAGTACGTGTGGTTCCTCCACTTCCAGTACATCCTGTCTTCGAGGTTCGAGTACCTGTTGCCGCCGCTCTCTGCGGCTAG
>Ga0080004_1117609_pt1 | contig 10792 bp, 16 predicted proteins | sample WasSprMetagenome_FD_69207 | JGI IMG/M metagenome (GOLD analysis project Ga0080004, IMG submission 69207) | Sulfidic aquatic microbial communities from Washburn Spring, Yellowstone National Park, USA - WS (SPADES assembly) (version 2) | ecosystem: Environmental > Aquatic > Thermal springs > Hot...
GTAAATAGCGATCTTTTTCCCGAGCCATCGGAAAAGCCATTTTTGGTCTCGTTCGGTAAACTTTTGGGCTATTTTGACAAGGGCATCGAGTAAAGTGGACTCAAGCATGATGTCACCTCCTTTTGATTCCAAGTTTTTTGAATATTAAATCTCGAATCCTTTCCTCGCCCCAAATTTGCCAGAGCTTACGGCCGTTTTCGGTAAAGAGAAGCTCGAATAATTTACCTTCTTGAATCGCACGTTCTACTATCTTTTCCATGACCTGCTCAGGGAAAGAATTTGAATTACTATGCCATTTAGACATTTTAATCCTCCTTTATTATTTCAATTCTGTAATCTTTTTATTGCTTCTTTGGGTTCAATATACCTTATAAAAGGGTCACTAACAGCACGAGTAGCGCCAGGAAGTGGCCTTATACGTTTCTGCTGGTACAACTCCTTAAAAACTGTGACCGCTTCTTCAAAATCAGCTTCAAAAGTTGCAGTAAATCTCTTGACATTTTTAAAAGTAAACGTAACAATAGCTTTCTTCTCATGAACTGATATATTCATATACACAATATAGGTCGGATAACTTACACGTAAATAAATGTTCCCTTTGTTTCCATCATACCAGAACCTACTGTTATACCAAATTACCTTTCCATTTAAGAAATGCCGAAGAGGATCATTCTCTACTATTTCTAACGCCGACTTTGGATACAACACATAGTCACAGTCCTCATGCCCATCAGGAAGCTTCAACATTCCTCCCCCATCTGGAGTCCCTACCCCAACAAGAATCCATAATCCATGATCACACTCAAAAAGCGACAGAAGAGCGTGCTTTCTTCTCTCTTGAGGAGTCAGAAGGACATCGTAATGAAATTTACTAGCCTTAGAAACAGTTAACTTAGCAAATTCTTCTGGTTTTAACTCAAAAACTGCTCTTTCTTCTATTTTCTTCACCATGTTTTACCTCCTTTTTAGTTTTTCTACTTCAAGTATAATTTGACATTTTCAATTTGTCAAGGGGGTTTTTCATAAATTTGGTTTAGATTCTCATAAAGAATCCTGATAGGGGGGAAGCGTTTTGAGACCTCCTCCCGCTCTGAAAGGGGGCTTCCTCCTTCATAGCTCGTGACGTAACACTCGAGTAACACTTGTAACACTAAAGTGACCTCCTCCCCCTTTTTAAAAAGGGGCTTCCTCCTTCATAGAAGGAAGCTTACGCGGATATAGGGGTTGCTCTTCAATATCCGTGCAGAGGCTTCCTTCTCCAGAGGCTTAAGTTCGGGTCGGTCCAACCCTACGGCCTGATCAAGGCTCAGGCCAAGCCCTTTCTTCAGAATGACTAAGGCGGCGTTTAAATCTCTGTCGCAGAGCCATCCGCAGTCGCAGCTGATGGTTCTGTCTGAGAGAAAAAGTTCATGTCTCTTTCCGCAGGCGTAGCACTCCTGACTGGTAGGTTCAAATCTCTCCACGAGAATAGGTGTTTCGAGGCTGTTCTTCAACCTCGCTTTCAGTCCACCTATCCCTGAGGAATAAACCTGCCTGCCGAAGAGTGCCGTCCAGCCTTTTATGCAGTCATCTTGAAATACCACTTTCCCGTAGAGCCTGAGGAAGGCCAGAATTTTGTTATGGGCATCTCTGCGTCTGTTGTTAAGCTTTTCGTATTCCTTTTTCAGAAGCAGTTGGATTTTTTCTCTGTTCTTAGAGTCCTTTTTTGTCTTGGCGAGTTTTCTCTGGAGCCGTTTAATTCTGGGGGTTTCATGTATCTCGAAGTCTATTTTGATTCCATTGCTCAAGGTTATTTTCGTTCCGACACCAAAATCTACTCCCACAGCTTCACCCAGTTTGTATGGGTAGCAGAGAGGGGACCTGGGAAGATAACAAGTCACGTGAAGGTAATATCCGCTGGGCTTCCGCACTAAAACTGCGTTTGCTATTTCCGCATTAGGAGGTATTTGATGAAGCCCAAGGACGCGAAAATCTCCCAGTCGCTGTATTCTTACTCTGTTTCTGGAAAAGCTCAAACTGTAGGTTATGCCATACTGCTTGAGGGGAATTGAATTGACAAACCTTTTAGGTTTAAGCTTCCCTACATGATATCCCTTTTCTTTTAACCGTACCAGTACCCGAAGGTTGTCCTTCAACCTATCCGCTATTTCTTGCTTGACCTGAGATCCGAGGACAATGAGCAGTCTTTCCTCAAAGACATCTCCCACCTTGACTTCTACCGTGTTTACCTTGTTAATGGGTAGGTCGAGTCTTGTGAGATCTGCCACCAGCCAGTTGTAGAGCCATTTAGCCTCCAGGAAAGCCCTGTTGAGAATTTCTTCCTTCTTCCGAGAGAGGTTCTGAAGTTTGAGCTGGAAAACGACGGGTCTTAAAGCCTTTCGTCGCTCTTTTGTTTCCCAAAGGGTGTTTTTAATCCGCTCGGCCTTGGTCATGTTTCTATTGCTTGCCGTTCATACTTAAAATTATGCCATAACTATCAGAAAGATGCAATACATTTAATAAAAAGGTCGCCTTCCATCCTATCCTTAAACCTACCCTTAAAAGAGTGAACTTTCCCGACAGCAAAAAAAGAGCAGAAAAGCAGGAAAAACAGATGGATGAGGGGTTGACGGGAGTTTTTAGATTCGGTTTAAGGTTGGAAAAGGTCTAATGTAACACTATGTAACACTAGCGTAACACCACGTAACACCACCGTAACACCACGTAACACCACTGCAACCTTAAACTGAGTGAGGGGGAAAGAGGGATTTTTTGAAGGAGTATGAAGGAATAGACGGGATTTTTAGATTTGGTCTAAAGTTGGAATTGGTCTAATGTAACACCACTGTAACACTTTTGTAACTCTGGAATGAGTTTAAAAAAGCCAGAGGGATTAGGTGGAGACTTGAGGGTGGGTAGCTTGTAACACTGTAACACCTGTAACACTAAAAATACGCACATTATACCCCCTTCTTTTGACCTTTTGTGTTTTGAAGAGTAGAACGTTTTGTAACACTTTCGTAACACAATGTAACACTCTTGTAACACCAAGAATGAGTTTAAAAAAGCCAGAGAGAGCTTGTGGGAGCTTGATTGTGGAAAAGTTGTAACACTGTAACACTTGTAACACTAAATTTGCGTGCATATACCCCCTCACCTGAATGTGTGTGTTTTAAATGGTAAAACGTTTGTGAGAGTGGAACGTTTGTAAGAGTGAAACGTTTGTGTGTATATAACAAAGTTGGGTGTTTTGCAGGGTAAAATGTTTGGTAAGGTATAACACTGTTCTCGTGGGGGTTTAAGGGGGTTCGTACCCCCTTCCCCCCTATAATGCAGATGGGTGTTTATAGTGTTACAGTGTTACAAGCATTTATAATGCTTGTAAATACAGTATTGTTTAGTGTTACAAAAGTGTTACATCTGTGTTACATAAGGGGGGGGAAGGGGGGATTTTTGGGAAAATTGGAAAAATCTAGCTTGACAAATTGTATTTGTCAAGTTGTTTTATAAAACGCGAAAAGCTAGCTCTGGAGCCACTTTCCGAGCTTTCGGTTTGGGAATAACGGTTTTAAAACACCGAATTTAAAACACCGTTTGATTTTTGTGGTTTAGGGAGTTTGTTTAGGCTCTTGGGGGCATCTTACTCTGGATTTTTCTTAGTTTTCCGCGTTTTAGTCTTTGAACTTGTGTTTTAAAAGTTGGTTTTGGCGTTCAGTTTTGTGGTTTGTTCGTTCGGATTCGTTCGTAAAAGTTCAGGATGGGCAAGGAAAAAAACGCTTAGAGAGGAGGAGTAGGGGTTGGTTAGTATTTTAAAAATTTGTTTATTTATCCGCCTAGACTCCAAATGAGTTCGTCGACGTATCGTTTATCCGGTTTGGGGAGCAAGTGTCCCCATTCCTTGTGGAACCGTTTCCACGCCTGGTAATCTGCTTTATCTAGAAGAGCCGCATCAATCTCTCCTCCGTGGGCACGACAGAGATCTGAATATATTACTCCGCAATCGCCATATTCTTCGGCGTGCCTGCCCAACAAGTGGGCAAGCTCGTCGAAATACAAGAAAACAACAGTAGCGACGGGATCCTTACCTACATTCTCCAAGATCTCTTTCCATCTGAGCATTTTCTTAGCCATCTCACACCTCCTTTTTCGTTTTTTGCTAATAATATAACTCAATTTTTTTAATTTGTCAAGCTTCTTGAATGTAATTTTCTTCGTTTTTGTTTCTTCGCTTTTTACGATTAGATCGTTGTGTGTTTTAAAAATAAAACCCCCTCCCCGAAGGGAGGGGGGGTGAGGAGGGAGAGGGATGGGGGTTAATTAGTCTTTGAAAAGTTCTTCTTCAACTGCTTGTTTGAGAGAAATCGTCTCTTCAAAAATTTCTTTCTGTATTTTCCCTCGATCTTCAATAAATTTTTTGAATCCCGCGTTTGCGGGCAGAAACACATGCCAGCTAGGCAACCACCCAGCCAGCTCCGCGTCTTTCCTATTGATTTGAAATACTTTTTCATAGAACTCACCGTGATCTCTGAATACCGAAAGCAGCAACTCTGTGAGATTTTTGTATGTTTTCCCGTCAAGTTCATATTCGACATATTCCTTGTTGTTTATCTTTATTTTTCTTCTGATTACCATCATTGCTTCCACCTCCTTTTTATTTTTTTTATTTTGTTTTTTCTTTTTCTTCTCCCCCCCCTCCTCTGCACCCCCCCTCCTCGAAGGGAAGGGGGGGAAGGGGGGAAGGAAGTAGGCTTAGAAGCCTACGTAATCGCGCACAAATTGCTCAACACTTAACTCTTCCTCAACTACTTCCTTGTGTATCTTACCCCGATCGCTAAGAAATTTAGTCCACCCGTAGCTTGTTGTGTCAAAATAATTCATATTCGGACCCCACCCCGCCAAAGCTGCAGTTTCACGATCGACGCCGTATACCCTCTGATATAGTTCGCCTTGATCCTTAAAGATCTTTTCCAGTACTTTGCTCGCCGATTCGAATCTTTCGCCGTTTAGTTCATAAAACACCTTTACATTTCCATTAACTTTTATTGTTACTTTCTTGATTTTTTCCATTTTTCCACCTCCTTTTGTTTTTATTTTTGTTTATTTTTAACTTAGCTTTTTTAATTTGTCAACCTTTCATCTCGCACCTCCCTTTTCTCTTTTTTCGTTACTATTATAGCACAGCCCGAAAAATTTGTCAAGTCCCTTTTTAACCCACTTCCGCAAAAAGTCTCCACCTTCTATAAGGTGGAGCAGTTCACTATTAGGTCCTGCCAAGGGTTTAGGATACTCTCGAGATAACCCCTGTAATAGGGATTACCTTTGAGAATATCCAGGGAGCGCTCTGCGCCCCTTTAGTCTCTCAAGGTGCCTTTTTTTAGCACGGGCTAGTAAGCTACTCCACCTTATCGAAGGTGGAGCTTCCTGCTTCGGGTCGCTCCAACCCTAGATCCCTTATCATTGGGATAGAAATTAGTATAGTCCAAAACAACAGCCCTGTTAAAGACTTCCTTCTATTACGTCAGTCAAATCCAGTGCGATTTCCTGTTCTTCTTTCCCAATCTCTCCCAACTTGCTCCTATACGTCAATGCATACCTTCTCAACGCGTCTCTCCACGCCCATTCAGCGATATCAGGATCCCACTCGCCTGTCTCGTCAGCTAACTCCGCATATATGTCACTTGGATCAACATAATCTTCCGCCTTCCACCCTACATTACTCGCAAGCTCGTCATAATACAGATACACCAACGTCGCAATAGGATCCTTCCCTACCAAATTAAGAATTCTCCTCCATAACTGTGGAATACTCTTCCCTTTCCTCTTCATTATCCTCCTCCACTTTTCCCTTACTTTTTCCATTTCCACCATCGCTACACCTCCTTTTTATTATGTGAACTACTCCACCTTACAGGAGGTGGAGCTTGTTGCTTCCACGAGGGCATTACCCCCTTCACAAGCGTAACTTCGGTCGTTCCGACCCTAAGTCACTCATCAAAATATAAAACAACCTCTCCCCCAAGACACCACTATATCTATTTCATCACTATATCAATCTCATCAGGACTTACCCACCTTACAGTCTTCCATTCCTTTTCAGCTGTCGGGACCACTGCATCAGCTGGTAACTTCACTTTAACTAAAACATCATCCCCCGACTCATGCCAATACCTCTGAGCTATCCACTTCTCCTCAGCAAAATACACCCCCTCTGGAATGCCTTTCTCACGCCAACTTTGGACAAAATCCCTGCCATGCATTCCATATAACACTACCTTCTCTCCTTTCCTCCCACTCAATATCAACTTCCTATACAACTCCATATCAATTTCCCCAGGCTCATCCGACCCTTCAAATACTTTCCACTCCTTCTCCCCTTCTTCCAGAATAAACCCCATTGTTTCTCCATATACAATTATGTCATCACTTACTGCTTTTTCATCAAACCAATTACCTGCCCATTCAATAAACAACATCTCTACCATATGCCTCAACCGTCTCCATCCAATTTTCTCAATATCTACCCCCCTCTTCTCCAACTCCCTTACTGCTCTTGCTAACTTCTTTTTAACTATCTTATAAAACTCTTTCCAACCATCTATAACCTTCCCTTCCTCATTATACAACCGCTCCTCCTCTTTCCACATCCTCTCAACATACCTTTCTATGTCTTTATCATACCGCTGAGCATCCCATATCACCTTATGAACCCACTGAAAGTCAGGAACCTTCGGCATACTCTACCTCCAGTATAACTTCGCTCTCCCTAACGATACCACCTTCTCCACTACATTTGCTATCCTATGTGCCCATGTCCTACTCATCCCCAACCTCTTCACTAACAATCTTTCTAACCATTCATGCACAGCCACACCAACCCTTTCTCGCCACGTCTTATACTCAGGCATGTAAACGTAGATCTCCCCATCCTCTGTCCACCAACCTGTCTCATCACTCAAATACACTTCTTCTCCAGTCTCCTCGTCTATAAACTCATAATCCCTATTTGTTAGGATAACCACCCAAGGACCTACTTTTATCCGCTTCTCATCTGGCTCATCCTTCACCACTTTCCAGAACCACCACTCTTCGATTTCACTTCTTTCTAATTCTCTTTTAATTCTCTCTGATAATCTCATCTGTGCCTCCACCCGCCTATCTCTTCACTGTCATTTATTTCCTCACTACAAACCTGAATCTTTTCCCTAACTCCTCCAACTTTTTCAGGTCTTCTTTTATCTCATCCTCAAACTTCCAATCAACCTCTACAAACACACACTTTATCTGCTGAACTATCTCTTTCGCCTTTTCAAAACACTCATCTACATCCTTCCCTTTCACATTCACTGTACATAGAATCGCATCACCAGGCACCCACCAATACTTGCCATCCTTATACACCACCCTCCTAAACCCAACACCTTCACCATCCCACCTCACCAACTCATCAAGCACATCTATAACTCTCATCAAATCATTGTCACTCGTCACAGTCAACTCCACCATATACGGCTTACTCCAATCTACATCAACCTCCACTACCCTCCCCTCCGCCACTGCCCACACTACATCTACCCAATTTTTGATAAACCTCGGATATAGACTACTCACAGGATACGGATTTCTCGGCGTCGGCTCTAATACCATAAACTCACTTCCATTCCATATTCCCTCCACCGACAAATTACACCTATAGTCAGTCTCTTGCACCACATCTATCACCTTCGCATACCAATACTCCATAAAATCACTACCCCTCTGCCACACTGCTACATTACCCCTTCCCTTCTTCTCTATCGTATACGCTATCGGCTCTAACACCCCTTCAGGTGTCACCCATCCATCACACCCTATCTCAACTCCTTCTACATTTTCCTGAACCAAAAACTTTGCCTCATCCAAATAAGGTCCTAATCCTGCTTGACTTAACATCGTTTCAGCTTCACTTACAGAACTCACTGAAAACGTCTCTATCTGCCCCCTGAACCTGTTCTCTATCTTTATCCATACCCTCTTTCCCTCTTTCTCCTTTTCCTCCACAAACTGAAGTAACTCCTCCTTACCTTGACATACTTTACCCGGCGGGACACTTATTCCTCTTTCCTTCATCTTCTCATAACCATATACCCTATCCGCCTCCCACCTCACAAGCTCCGAAGTAGGTCCATATACTAACTTCCCCAGCTTCCTCAAATACTCTGCCAACTGCGGAAAAACATTGTCCGTTATATACACTAAACCCACCTTATCGATTACACTTCCCCAATCCTCAACCTTCTCAAACGGAAATCCATCTCCTATCACCGTCTCCTCAAACCTGGGAAAAGCTGAAATGTACCCTGAAAGCCAATAATACACTACACACCCATCAACTACAAATCGCATGGCATGATCTATCGCAAGACCAGTATCAAGAACCAATACCTTTTCCTTACCAAATTCCTTCCTAATCCCCGCTTCCTCAGAAAAGTAAATCCTTCCTTTTCTATCCTTAGCTATTCTCAAATACTTCATTCTTCAACTATCTCCTCTGTGAAATCTGGATCACTCTCTAACAACCTCTCCATTTTACCATCTTCTTATTATTTTCACCTTCTCATCATTAACATATCTATTTTACTTTCCAAACTGTTAAGTCTCTCCTTTATCTCTGCAATATCCTTCTCTATCTTCGTTACCATAACTTCTATCCTACTCATTTTAGCTTCACAAACTGCCGTTGAAACCTTCTCATCCAATAGCTGCTTTAGCTCAGATAAGTCATCTTCAGTAACTACATCATCAATTTCTTCTTTTAAAGAATCAACTTTGTCACTTAAAGCTGATAACTTCTCTTTTGTTCCATTTTCTTGCCTATTACCCTGAAATAATCCCCTTAAAAATACTTGTACAGCCACATTACTTACTACAACCAAAACTATCGCTATTACAAATTGCTCAAAAGATAACACATGACCCACCACTCCAAACCTCCTCAATGTGCTACTAACATCAATATCACTCCCACAGCAATCCCCACTCCAATCATCTGTAACTTGCCAAAGAAATTCAACACCCTCTCCCTTGAAAGCTCATTCTCTACATCCTGAACTCTCACTCTGTACAATGAAACCTGCTCCTTGAGCAGTTCTATCTGCTCCTTCAGCAAATCATTCTCTACTTTTAAAAGATTGATCTGTTGTGTCAGGTTTTTAATGAGAAGCTCTTGTTCCTGTACTTGCCTCTCTAAAATCCTCTTTTGCTCAAGCTCCACTACAATCGCAGCTGCAGTATCTTCCGACATACAAATCTCACCAGCACGTGCAACAAGAGGAAAAGAAAGATAAAAAACAAAGAGCGCACAAAGCAATACACCCAACACTCTCACTTCTTCTCCCCTCTCACATACACCTGATACCCGAGACTTGCAAACCTTTTTATAATCTCATTTGAACTCTGAGGAGGCTTCACCTGTTGCTTCTCCTTTTCAAGTTCACCTATTTTCTGTTCATAACTTTTTTGGAGGTATTGCAGCTGTTTTAACGTCTTCGTAAGTTTCTCAATTTCTATATCCTTTTCTTTTAGCTCTTTATCCCGCTTTTCAATCATCTCCTTCAACATCTTATTCTCAACATTCAACCCTCTCTTAAATATAAAAGACCCTACTATCAAACTACCTGCTAAAACCATTAATAAAACTATCTTCCAAAGCCCTTTCATTGCTCGCCTCTCCTCTACCAATACACCACCCTATCCTCTCCTCCCTTCCATCTCCTACCATACTGCCACACTCTCAAGCTATACTCATAATTTATCTCACAAGCTGACCTCCACTGCTTACACCCACTTGCTGTCATCCATACACATACATTACCTCTCTTACATTGCTTATAACACCGCTCCCACACCCAACACCCAGCTTTCTGGCATTCCTTCACCACCCAATCTCCACCATTATATCTCTGATACACTACCCACAGTTTCCTAACTGGACTTGACTTCAACAATACACCGACATAATACGCAAACGCTTCAAAATGTTGCTGGCTAAACGACTTGTCATAATCAGGAAAGAGCGATCTCAACATCCTATCAAGAAACTTCGGTGTCAACTGAAAATACCCTACACTACCATGCCCATCCACTGAAACTATCCACCTGCAATTCGTCTCCTTCTTCGCTACCCCAACATTATACCACCAAGGAAACTCTTTCCCTAAGTAATACTGCGATGCCCTCTGGATTGGACTTACAAGACTATCACACCTGTCTGACGCTACTGCTACCCCTATCCATAACAAAACAATTAAAGCTACTAATACCCTTTTCATCCATCAATTACCCTAATGCAATTATCAATGCATATGCCAGCAATAAAACCAATGCGTACACCTTGTCCCAGGGATCCTTCCATTCAATCGTTCCAATCCTCATCAAACGAGTTACATACCACACTGCTGTCGCCAACCCACACAGCCCTGCCTTCCTTCCTATCATTGCTACAAACTCAAACGGACTAAACACAAAATACAACCCAACAAACAAACCAATTACTGCTAACACTACCTCCATATACCCTTTCTGAAATTGCTTCTTGACTGCAGTCACAAACTTTTCCATACCTTACTACCTCCTACATGTTTTCCTTATAACTGAAATCTATACACCCACAAGCCTTATCAACCCTTAAACTCAATTACTATCCCCATCAACTCTTCCAAACTCTGTGCATTCCGTATAGCCTGTTTCATCTGTTCGTTCCAAGCTCGGATTGCTTTCCTCTGCTGGAGTTGGGCTAAGTATTTTTGCTTGAGAGCTTCTACTTCTTCCGTGTCAT
>Ga0080004_1237456_pt1 | contig 10792 bp, 8 predicted proteins | sample WasSprMetagenome_FD_69207 | JGI IMG/M metagenome (GOLD analysis project Ga0080004, IMG submission 69207) | Sulfidic aquatic microbial communities from Washburn Spring, Yellowstone National Park, USA - WS (SPADES assembly) (version 2) | ecosystem: Environmental > Aquatic > Thermal springs > Hot...
TTTTCTTGTGGGTGAACAAGAGACTGCCACGCCCGCCTATGGCGGGCTCGCATTGGCAAACACCCTGACTGTCATTGCGAGGAGCGAAAGCGCTATCGTCCCCCTTTGTCATTGCGAGCCTGAACGCCGGTGGCGTTCAGGCGTGGCAATCTCTTTGTTGAAAATGTTTTTTGGCAATTACAAAACGAGATTGCCACGGCTTTCCTTGCGGAAAGCCTCGCAATGACAAATGGGAGATTGCCACGGCTTTCCTTATGGAAAGCCGTGGAAGGGAAAGAGGACAGGATTTATAAAACCATAAACCTATGGCTGGAAACGGAAATAGGCGATATCTCCGTCCTTCATCACATAGTTTTTCCCCTCAATCCTCACGATTCCCTTCTCTTTCGCCGTAGCCCAAGAGCCCACCCTAACCAGCTCGTCAAAGGATATGACCTCAGCCCTAATGAATCCCCTCTGAATATCGGAATGAATCTTTCCTGCCGCCTCCCAAGCCGTCGTTCCCTCCTTTATTGGCCAAGCCCTTAATTCCCTTCCCACCCCAGTGTAAAAAGTGATCAATCCCAACAAGCGATAGCATTCCTTCAAAAGCTTCACAAGACCGGTTTCCTTTATCCCCATCGTCTCAAGGTATTCCTTTCTTTCCTCAGGAGAGAAGGCGAGGATGTCCGCCTCCAACTTGGCGCATATGGGTATAGCTTTCAATCCGTTAATCTCCACTTCCTCGCCTTTAACAATCTGTTCCTCATCCATATTTGCTACAATCAAGCAGGGCTTAGAGGTTAAGAGGAAAAGTCCGGAAATCACTTCCCTCGCCTTATCATCCGCATTGAAGGTGATAGCCCAGTTCCCTCTCCCTATATGTTCCTTGAGGAGTTCCAAGACCCTCAATTCCTCCTTTTCTTTCTCGCCCGGTCTCTTCTTTATCCTCTCTATCCTCCTCTCTATTGTCTCCAAATCGGCGTAGAGAAGCTCGGTATTTATTATCTCAAAATCCCTTTTGGGGTCCACTGTTCCCTCAATATGAGGAATTTGGGGGTCGGAGAAGAACCTTACAATGTGAACGATGGCATCTACCTCCCTCAATTGGGCGAGAAACTGATTTCCCAACCCTTCACCCTGATGTGCTCCCCTCACCAAGCCGGCGACATCAACGAATTCTATCGTAGCTGGCTTTACAACTTCCTGAGAGAATATTTTCGCAAGAACATCAAGACGCTCATCGGGGATGGGGACGATTGCCCTATTGGGGTCTATGGTTGTGAAAGGGTAGGGGGCAGCTTCAGCGGATGATTGAGTTAGGGCATTGAATAGAGTCGTCTTCCCCGCATTTGGCAAACCCACTATCCCCACGCTTAACATAATTCCCTCAACTTGTTGGGACCGCTACTTCCTCTTTGAGGAGGACTTTCTTCAGGAACTGTCCAGTGTAGGAGATTGGGCTCTTGATTATCTCCTCAGGTGGACCCTCGGCGATGATATAGCCTCCTTGTTCACCTCCCTCGGGACCGAGGTCTATAATCCAATCAGCCGTCTTTATCACTTCCAAATTATGCTCTATTATCAGGACTGTATTTCCTCTATCAACCAAACGATGAAGGATGTTGAGGAGCTTTTCCACATCGGCGAAGTGGAGTCCCGTTGTTGGCTCGTCCAAGATGTAGAGGGTTCTTCCCGTAGCCTTGCGAGACAATTCCGCTGCCAGCTTGACCCTCTGCGCCTCCCCTCCCGAGAGGGTAGTTGCTGGCTGACCTAATCTTATATAGCCGAGCCCGACATCATATAGGGTTTCCAACTTCTTTCTGATGGGCTCTATGTTGCGGAAGAAGTGGAGGGCTTCCTCAACCGTCATATCCAGGACATCTGCAATCGTCTTCCCCTTGTATTTTATCTCCAATGTCTCCCTATTGTATCTCTTCCCCTTGCACTCCTCGCACCTTACATATACATCGGGGAGGAACTGCATTTCCACCTTTATATATCCATCTCCCCTACAAGCCTCGCATCTGCCTCCCTTGACATTGAAGGAGAAGCGTCCCGGCTTGTAGCCTCTCGCCTTCGCCTCCGGGAGTTGGGCGAATAACTGGCGTATTAAGTCAAAGACGCCGGTATAAGTGGCGGGATTGGAGCGCGGAGTTCTTCCTATGGGCGATTGGTCTATGTTAATCACTTTATCAAGTTCCTCTAATCCCTCAACGCTTTTATATTCTCCCGTTGGGAGCTTCGTTCCATAGAGATGATTAGATACAACCGGATAGATTATCTCTTGGAGCAGTGTGCTTTTCCCGGAGCCGGAAACTCCCGTTATGGCGACGAAAAGCCCCAAGGGAATCTTCACATCTATTCCTTTAAGGTTATACTTCTTTGCACCCCTAATGATTAACCATTTGCCCTTTGGCTCTCTTCTTTTCTCGGGCACGGGGATTCTCCGCGCACCGGAGAGGTATTGACCCGTGATTGAGCGTGGCTCCTTCATCACATCCTCAAGCGTTCCCGAGACGACCACATATCCACCGTGTTCACCCGCTCCTGGTCCTAAGTCCACAATCCAATCAGCGGCTCTAATTGTTTCCTCATCGTGTTCAACGACAATCACGGTGTTTCCCAGGTCCCTTAATTTGAAGAGAGTATCAAGCAGGCGTTTATTATCTCGTGGATGTAATCCTATTGAGGGTTCATCCAGGATATAAATCACTCCCATCAATCCCGAGCCGATTTGAGTTGCCAACCTTATCCTCTGCGCCTCTCCTCCCGCTAATGTGTTCGCTGGTCGCTCCAGGGTGAGATAGCTGAGCCCCACATCCTTGAGGAACCCCAAGCGAGCCAAAATTTCCTTTAAAATGGGCTGAGCTATTATCTTTTCCTTCTCGCTCAATTGCTCGGGAAGGGAAGCGAAGAACTTGTATGCTTCGTCAACGGAAAGGAGAGTGACCTCATAGATGTTTTTCCCAGCGACTTTGACCGCAAGGCTTTCCTTCTTCAATCTCTTACCTTCACATTCTGGGCAGATATAGGTTGCCATAAACTCCATCAAATCCTCCCTCACCCTATCGGAGGTGCTGTTCCGTAGTTTCTCCTCAAGCATCCCTTTTATCCCATTGAAATGAGTCCAATATTCTCTATCGAATCCACGCCAATTCGTGTAGGAAATGTAAACTGGTCTATTCGTGCCATAAAACAGCATATCCCTGATCTCTTGAGGGAGGTTCTTTATCGGTTCATTGAGGCTGAAGCCATAGATTTCGGCGAGGCTTCTTATGATGGCGGGATAGTACTCGCTGTAGAATTTCCGGAGGGGAATTATTCCGCCCTCAGCTATGCTCTTATCGTAATCAAAGACGAGGTCGGGTGAGAAGTCAGTGATGTAGCCCAAGCCGTGGCAAGTGGGGCAGGCGCCGTAAGGAGAGTTGAAGGAAAACTTTCTCGGCTCAAGCTCACCCATACTGAATCCGCAAATCGGACAGGCGAATTCCTCCGAGAAATAGAGCTCTTCTCCATCTATCACGCTCACTATAACCTGTCCCTTGCCCATCTTCAAAGCGGTCTCAAGGGAATCGGTTAACCTTCCCTTTATTCCTTCCCTCAAAACTATCCTGTCAACAATAACTTCGATGTGATGGATTTTGTATTTATCGAGGAGGGGGATTTCCTCCTCGGCAAGGTTAAGCATTTGACCGTCAACCCTTACCCTTGTGAAGCCTTCCCTTTTTATCTCCTCAAGGAGGGATTTATATTCTCCCTTGCGTCCCTTGACGATAGGGGCGAGGACGAGGATTCTCGTTCCCTCTGGGAGGCTGAGGATTTGGTCGGTTATCTGCTGAACCGTTTGTCTCTCTATTTTCACGCCGCAATTCGGGCAATAGGGGACGCCGATACGGGCGAAAAGGAGGCGGAGGTAGTCATATATCTCTGTGACGGTTCCCACTGTTGAGCGGGGGTTGCGGGGCGCGGATTTCTGGTCTATTGAGATCGCGGGAGATAAGCCATCAATGAAGTCAACATCGGGCTTATCCATCTGCTCAAGGAACTGGCGGGCATATGCGGAGAGGCTTTCAACATATCTCCTTTGACCTTCGGCGTAGATTGTATCAAAGGCGAGGGAGGATTTCCCCGAGCCGGATAAGCCCGTAATAACTATTAACTTATCCCGGGGAATCTCCAGATTGATATTCTTGAGATTATGTTGCCTTGCACCTCTGATGATGATTTTGTCCTGGGGCATCGGCTTGTCCTAAATTGATTTTAGCGAGGGAAAGGGAAAAGTCAAGATGGTGGGTAATTCGGCAAAATATTTTGACACTTTTGTGAATGTAAATTTCTATATAGAGGAAGGCTATGAAACCTTATTTTGGCTTTTCTTTATGTTCGTTTTATGGCCAAATTCATTTATTTCTTTTTCTCTTTTAATCCTAGGGTTGGTGTAATTTGTATCTGAGGTTTTGGCTGGGTTGTTTGTTGCTGAGAGATATCAGGACTGGTTGAAGTCGTTTGTTGAGATGCTTGTTGCTGGGGAGTTAGAGATAAAGGTGTGGTGATATAACGGCCGCAGTGTGGGCAGACGGTAGCACCAAGTTCAATTATGCCTCTACAGTATGGGCACTTACCAAATTTCTCCGGATTTGGTCCCATAGATAACGCAATGAGGGGGCTGATGGGGGTAAAAATAATACCAACAGAACCCACTCCACAGAAAGCTTATATCCCTTATTCTCTAAGATTTTCTGTGTTATAACACCCATTACAACGACAAATATAATAGACATAATAAAAGAGAGGATTTCCACGGCATGTCACCTCCTAAAATATTTAAGCAATTTAAACTTTAACAACATACAAGAACGCTGAGAAAGCAAACAAAAAGCACAGCCAAGAAAATATTTTCTTTAAAGTCTGGTATACAATTAAAAATATGTCAAGGAAAAGGACTTCCCTTGGAAGGGGCGTCGGTAAATCAGACGGTGTATCTTATTATTTTTAGATTGCCACGGCTTTCCTTGCGGAAAGCCTCGCAATGACAGCGGTACAGTCCAAAAAAAATGAGATTGCCACGCCTCCCTACGGAGGCTCGCAATGACAAAAGGGGAGAGATTCCCACGGCTTTCTCTTACGGAAAGCCTCGCAATGACACTCACCCTAACTGTCATTGCGAGGAGCGAAGCGACGAAGCAATCTCAAAGAGATTGCCCAGGCTTCCCGCAGGGAAGCCTCGCAATGACAGCGGGGGGTGCGTTCAAAAAAAAACGAAATTTCTACGCCTGCCTTTGGCAGGATCGCAACAATTGCTAGATAGTATGTGTTCTTACTTGCCTATTTCCTCTTCCTTCTCAGAGCCTCGTTTTGCGGAAGCGTAGGCTTCCATTGCGAAGGCGAAGTTTAGGAAGCCCCAGAGGAAGAAGAACCAGGGAATTTTGAAGGCGAAGGGGATGATAACGAAGATTGCCCCAAGAACTATTCCAGCGATTCCCTTTGATGTATCGCCGTTATAAAACTGCCCCAATCCAGCGAAAACAAGTGAAAGTAGCCCAGCGATTAAGGGAAATCTCTTCACGGGAGGGATATTTAAATCGAATTTCCCCGCTTCCTCGTTTATCTTCAGAACGGTTCTCGCCAGCTTCTCCTCCACCTCACCCGCTGAGGGGTTCTTCTCCAAAGCCCTTTTATAAAACGATAGGGCTTCCTGCAAATCCCCTTGCATTGACTTTATATCTCCCATCAGCTCCAATGCGGAGGGGTCATCGGGTTCGGAATCCAGGATCTGCTGGCAGGTGGAGATGGCTTTTTTGATCTCTCCTCTCTTGAAATATAAAAGGGCGAAGCGCAGAAGCCTTTCCTTTTCCTCCTCATTCATACCAGATTTCCTCCAATTTATAATATTCCCTCGCCTCTGGTGAGAAGATATGCACTATAACATCTCCGCAATCTATCAAAGACCACTTCAAAGAATCTATTCCCTCAACTGAAAAGGGAGGGCTATTGATTTTATTCAATTGTTCCTCTATCGCTTCAATGAGAGCTCTTGCGTGAGTATCTGAATTGGCGGAGCAAATTACGAAATAATCTGCTATGACCGTTTTATCCTTGGTTTTAATAACCACAACATCCTCCGCCTTCTTTTTCTCCAAAACCCTTGCCAATAATCCTGCCTTTCCTTTAGAGGTTTTTGGTTGGTTAGGGACCTTCTTTTCTTCCAGTTATTCTCCTCCTTTCTGTTGAATTTCTAATAAAGATTTTAACGAAATCATTTTAAGGATAAAAGTCTTTTCCTAAGATAACCGTAAAATCTGCTTTTCCCGGTGTGCCGTCTTTCCTGATTTCTCCACAACCAAGAGTTTGTTGCAAAATCTTCGTTGATTCATTCATCCCGTCGGTATGAACTAATATAACGGTTTTGGGATTTGAGAAGCTCTCCGCATTTCCAATATAAACAACGCTGAAGCCGAGCTCGGAGAGCTTCTGCGCCGCTTTAGCGGCTGCTCCGGGAATCCCTCCGCCGTTCAGAACTTCAACCGTCGGTCCGCTTTCCTGCGTCGTTGTCGGATTCAATATCCTTTGGGAGACGAATTGCAGGTTATCTGTATCTGGTATGTAGTAGCTAACTCCTCCTATGTTTTCCGGTCTTCCCGGCAAAACGGCGGTTTCCACTACGGGCAGTTCCTTTCCATATTTCTTGGCGAGGAACAGGAGGTCGGAGAGAGTGAAATTAGTCTCCACATATTTGTAAATCTCTTTTAAAAGGAAGGGAAGGCGAGGAAGGACGGCGGGAGAGCGAATCTTGTTCAGGAGCGCGAGGATGAATCTCTGTTGCCTCTTTATCCTTGCTAAATCGCCGAGGGCTTCGTGCCTGAATCTCACGAACCCCATTGCTTGATAGCCGTTTAAGTGCTGATAACCCTTCTTTAAGTTTATATAAAGATGTTGCGTATCGTCTTTATAATGCATATCCCTATCCACATAGATATCTATTCCGCCGAGGGCGTCCACTATTTTCTGGAAGCCCTCCACCTTCACCTTGATGTAATAATCTATGGGAATGCCCAGCAGATTGCTTATCGCTTCCTTTGTAGCCTCTATTCCATTGATAACAATCGCCGAGTTTATCTTATCCTCCCTTCCCGCCGCTGGAATATAAGCTCTTGTATCTCTGGGGATGGAGAGAATGAAGCCTTTATTGGATGCTAAATCCAAGGAGCCGACGATTATCGTATCGCTTCTTCCCTCTCCGTTAGGCATATTTATCCCTTGGTCCAATCCCACTATAAGGACGGTTATCCTTCCCTGAGAGGAGAAGGAGGTATTAAGTATGGGGAGAGGGTGTTCGCTCCTCCCGTAGTAATAGCCGGCGAAGAAGCTCGCTGGCATCAAAACGAGTAGAACTATTCCTGTGAGCAGCAACTTCCGCAAATTCATCTTCCTCCTGCGTAGAGATTGTGTTTGTAGATGTAGTTCTCAACCGTGTCCAAAACGAGATATTTTATCGGCTTGCCCTCTCTGACACGCCTGCGTATCTCGGTTGAGGAGATGTTGATTTCCGTTATCTTGAGGAATTCAATGGAGTTATTGTTTACTGGGCGGAGCTTCTCCTTCACTTTCTCAATATCGTAGCCAGGGCGGGTGACGGCGATGAACTTACAAAGCTGGAGGATTTCCATCCCTTGCTTCCAGGAGAGGATTTCCGCTATGGCGTCTGCTCCGGTGATGAAATATATCTCCGCATCGGGATAGAGCCTGCGGAATTCCTTTACTGTATCTATGGCGTAGGAGGGACCGCCCCTTTCTATTTCAATCCTTGAGACCTCAAAGTAGGGATTGGTATAGATGGAGAGGAGGACCATAGCGTAGCGATGTTCGGGATCGGTCACGGGAACATTGGGCTTATGGGGAGGTTGGTAATTGGGGACGAAGATGACCTTATCCAAGCCGAAGACGGCTCTCGCCTCCTCAGCGGCGACGAGATGCCCGATATGAATGGGGTCGAAAGTTCCTCCCATAATACCGATTTTCATTTCATTATAATTATCTCTTGATTTGGCTTTATCGTCAATGCTAAATATATATAGTGAGTGGAGGCGAGAAATCTAAATAGCTGCTCTTCCTTTTTTATGAATTAGATGGTAGTGTGCTCTAGTTTGAATGTTAAAATCAAAATTCCCCTTTTAGCAAAAGGGGGGCCAAGCAAAGTATAGATTGCCGCTTATTTTGTGACGAAGAGAAGAGATTGCCACGCCTGAACGCTGAAGCGTTCAGGCTCGCAATGACAAAAATGTTGTCTGCTTCCTCGCTTCGCTCCTCGCAATGACAGTTAGGGTGAGTGTCATTGCGAGGTTTCCCGTAAGTAAAGCCGTGGCAATCTCTCCCCTTTGTCATTGCGAGCCTCCATAGGGAGGCGTGGCAATCTCATTTTTTTTGACTGTACCCCCGCTGTCATTGCGAGGCTTCCTTTAGGGAAGCCGTGGCAATCTCTTTGAGATTGCTTTGTCGCTTCGCTCCTTGCAATGACAAAAGGATTGCTTCATCTACTTATCTTATGAATCATAAATTTATTGACGAATTACCAAATGCTTGTTATTATTTCAATTGATAAAAATGAGTACCCCCTTCGTTATTGCTATTATTTGGCAGTGGCAATGGACGAAGGGGGCGTATCCGCAGGCTGAATAAAATTGTTCAGCCACGGGTATGCCCCCCAACCGGGCATTACCCGTGGCTGAACGGGTAGCCCTCCTTAATTCCCCCCAACCTCTAAGCCACGGGTAATAAAGCCCGTGGCTTATTTTTTAAGGAGGTGACTGCCTTGGAGCCTGCGAAAAACGAGTTTAAAAAATTAGCAAAACAATTTGAGCTAATCCCTGTCTGGGATTCCTTCCTCTACGATGAGGAGACGCCGATTTCCCTCTTCAGGAAGTTGGTGGGAAAGGAGAGATACGCTTTCCTCTTGGAGAGCGCCGAAAGGGGTGAAGTGCTGGGAAGATACTCCTTCATCGGCTATAAGCCCACCTTCGTCTGGGAGACAATGGACGGAGAAGACCCCCTGAAACCTCTGCGTCAATATGTCCTCTCCAGGAAAGCTCCATTGATGGAAGGCTTGCCTCCCTTTCTCGGCGGCGCGGTCGGATACATAGGTTATGATGCGATAAGAATCTGGGAGAGATTGCCGAGCTGGCAGGTTGACGACCTTGGCCTTCCTACCTCAATTATGATGCTCTTTCATACCGTCCTCATAATAGACCATCTTAAAAGGGAACTCACAATCGTTAAGATGGCCGAGGTAGGAGATGACGCTGATTCCGCCTATGAGCAGGCGAGGGATAGCATAGATGAGCTTAAAAGGATGCTGTTGAATCAGGGGAGGAATTCCAATGGGGTTGTCTTGGAAAAGGGAAGGAGAATTAAAGGGGAGATAGAGAAGAGCATAAGCGATGAGGATTTCCTCAAGGCGGTTGAGAGGGCGAAGGGCTATATCGAGATAGGGGATATATTCCAGGTTGTCCTCTCCCGTCGTTTTGCCCTCCCATTTGAGGGAAATCCCTTTGATGTCTACCGCATCCTCCACAGCATCAATCCTTCCCCTTATATGTTCTATCTGAAGATGGGGGATTTGGAGATGGTCGGTTCCTCTCCCGAGGTGATGGTGAGGGTGCAGAATGGAGTTGTGACGCAGAGACCGATAGCGGGAACGAGACCAAGGGGAAGGACGCTTGAGGAGGATAAGCAGTTGGAGGAAGAGCTTTTGGCTGATGAGAAGGAGAGGGCGGAACATCTTATGCTCGTTGACCTCGCGAGGAACGATGTCGGCAAGGTATGCGAGTATGGTAGCGTCGTCGTGCCACGCTTTATGGTGATTGAACGTTATTCCCATGTTATGCACATCGTTTCCTATGTTGAAGGAAAGCTGAGGGAGGATAAGGATGCCTTGGATGCCCTTCAAGCTTCCTTCCCCGCTGGCACCGTTTCAGGAGCGCCCAAGGTGAGGGCTATGGAGATAATTGAGGAATTGGAGCCTGTGAGGAGAGGACCATATTCAGGTGTTGTCGGTTATCTCAGCTTCAACGGAAATTTGGATACCTGCATAACAATCAGGACGGCTGTTTTCCATAAGGGGAAGGTTTATGTTCAGGCGGGAGCGGGCATCGTCGCTGATTCCAATCCCCAGAGAGAGCTTCTGGAAATAGAGAACAAGGCTAAAGCATTGATAAAGGCGATTGAAAAATATCAGGAGGGAGAGCTATGAGGATACTTCTAATAGATAATTACGATTCTTTCGTTTATAACTTGGCGCAATATCTCGGCGAGTTGGGATGTGAGCTGATTGTTTTCCGCAACGACCAGATATCCCTGGATGAGGTAGGAGAATTGAAGCCTGAGGCTATAGTGATATCCCCTGGTCCGGGAAGACCAGAGGATGCCGGCATCTGCGTTGAGGTGATTAGGCGCTATGGGGAAAGGATTCCCATCTTCGGCGTTTGCTTGGGTCATCAGGCGATTGGCTATGCGTTTGGAGGGGAAATAGTCAAGGCGAAAAAACTTATGCACGGTAAGGTCTCCCTCATTCACCACAATGGGAAAAGCGTGTTCAGCGGAATACCTTCTCCTTTTCCCGCCACTCGCTATCACTCCTTGGCGATTAAAAGGGACAGCCTGCCGTCTTCTCTTGAGCTTCTCGCTTGGACTGATGATGGGGAGGTTATGGCGGTGAAGCATAGGGATTTCTACATAGTGGGAGTGCAATTCCATCCAGAATCTATAGCAACTCAATATGGCAAGGAGATTTTGAAAAACTTTTTGGAAAGGAGGT
>Ga0080004_1139536_pt1 | contig 10791 bp, 8 predicted proteins | sample WasSprMetagenome_FD_69207 | JGI IMG/M metagenome (GOLD analysis project Ga0080004, IMG submission 69207) | Sulfidic aquatic microbial communities from Washburn Spring, Yellowstone National Park, USA - WS (SPADES assembly) (version 2) | ecosystem: Environmental > Aquatic > Thermal springs > Hot...
AGGATCCTCGGCACGAGTATAAGCACCCTACTAGCATGGCCTCTCTCCACGAGCATCCTAGCAGCTAGGATAGCCTCTACAGTCTTTCCAAGCCCTATCTCGTCCCCAACAAGGATCCTCACAGGCCTTCTAAACGCTACCCTGAATAGGAGCTCCACCTGATGTGCATATGGTTCTACAGGCGGTGTGGCACTCCCAGATACCCTTATGACGAAGAAATATGGGTGCCTGTCGAACCCCTCAAGAATCCTTCTAATTAGTGCTAGGGCCCTAGCCCTAGTCGATCCTGTGGAGGATCCTGAAGGCCCTCGCCGCCCTGCAGACACCCCAGAACCCCCTGGACTCGTAGGCTTCGAGCATCTTGCTAGACCAGAAGAGCAGCTCGTACTCACCTATAGACGATACCGCCTCGACCAAGTCCACAACCTTCCTAGCCGATTTCGTGCATTGCCTACACCCAGCTAGGATAACCAGCCTCCTCATAGCCTCCAAAGCCTCCTCCCCATCTAGGTATATAGTCTTGCCGGAGCTGCTCCTCCTAATCGAGAGCCCGGACAGTCTCTCGAGAAAGGTGGATACCAGCCTCCTCTCGCATCTTGCACTAAATACCTTCCCCCTGGATCCGTTGAATATGTGGATCACATCATAGACCTCTTCGCCCCGCCTCCTCACACTAAACCTAACAGCTATAGGAAGCGCCCCAGCCATATCCCTACCCCTCCTCGTATAGCTTGTACCTTATGTGATTCTCAACCTTCTTTTTCTCTTCCTCGCTGAACTCCGGAGCCTCTATATATTTCCCGCTCCTGGGCACCAGCTCGATGGTGTATTTAGTGCCCGAGAGCTTGATCCCGAACCTCTGGGCTATCCCACTCGCAACTATGTCCCTGAACTCGCTTAGGGGAAGTCCTTCGACCTCTACCTTTATAACTGGCTTTAAATCCCCCTCGGTTATTGCGGCCTTAAGCACCGCCTTCTTGACAATGCATGTGGATCCAAGCTTCTTAGAGACTTCATATATCGGAGCTAGGTTGTTGGTATCCCCATCATAGGATATCTCGATGAACTCGACCTTAGCGCCTCTTTGGGGTATGCCGCGCACTATCTCCCCTGCCTTGGGCTTCACGACGATCTTGAATGATCTCCTCCCCATATCCTCTCTAGATGGGCCTGAGACCCTCACCTCGTATATGTGCTCCCCAGGCTTCTCAGGAACCTTCAACCTGAACTCCAGCTTGTGGGAAGGCTTGTCGGGCCCTAGGTTTGCCTTCCCGCTTGCGGCTGAGCTACCCCCGATCAAAACATCCACGGATACCTCTCCAGAGAAATCCCCAACCCTGGTTAGGAAGATATTCACAGCGACCTCCTCCCCAGGAGATACAGTCTCTGGAGCGTCCACCCCGATATCAACCCCAATCTTTATTGTCTCTAGAACCTCAACAACTGGCAGCCCTTTGATCACGTCTAGGCCGGGGTTTTTGAGGGCGTCCTCAATTGGCAGCACCTTGTTCTCGGAGTGGAGGTAGACCCCGTGCCACCTCCTCCTAATCACATCCCCCTCCTTCTTCTCATCGACACCCTTCAGCCCCTCCAACTGTTCTTTGAGGGCTAGTCTCCATGGGAGGATCTCATCCTCCGAGCCTATACTCTCGGGTGGGGAGCCCTCCTCAACCTGCGGCGGCGAGCACTTATCCCTAGACTCGCAACGATATATCTTCTTAAAGAATATCTTCCCCCCGCTCTTAACCCCTATCTTCAGCTCCTTAACCCCCTCTTTGATCACATTTACAAGGATGTCCCTGCTAATAGCCGGCAGCCTTGGGTTCTCGAAGAAGTATCCGTGTAGGGTTGTGAACTTCCTGGCATCGCTTCCCTCGGATAGCTTGATCCCTATCTGGCTGAGCAGGTGATCCAGGATATCGAAGCTAAACTCATTCTCAGGGTAGACCTTCTTCGGCCTAGCGTTGGTTAGGGCCTTGACGACCCCGTCCATGATTGTCAGAGCACTCTGGACTTTAGTTACCTCTACATAGGTCTTCCTCTTATCACTCTCGCTGTATGCTGGGTAGGCGACCCTATCGATCCCATCCAATATGTTCATTACTAGCCTGCCCTCGACCCCGTTTTCCCCGTAACAGTAGCTATTGAGCTTTCTCTCCATAACCTCCATCACATCTTTATCGGTATATATGGATTCGATCTCTTCTAAGACCTCGTCACAGGCTTTCAGCAGCTTTGCATACCGGATCATGTTGTTATAGTTATCCCTGCTCCCTGGATAGGCTATGTAGATGGTGTTCGCATTCCTCCTCTCAGACCCGTTTGGAAGCCTGTAGATGGCATCCTCAATATCCTGCGGCGCCGGGGGGTTCAGGGCTGCCACAACCACATATTCCCTCTGGTCATGCTCTATCGGCCTTAGAACCCTGAGAACCCTGCTGGATCCCGTGCTGAAAGGCCCAGGATCCCAAGTAGGATGCTGCCTAGCCCCTCTCCTGCTGATAACCTCTGAGCTTGTTTTGAGGAGCAGCTTCAAGGCCTTCTCCTCAACAAGGCGCTCCGCCTCTAGATCGTCTATGCCTCTAGCCTTCTCCTCAACCAGCCTGATCGGGGATTTGATCTGTGTGAACCAGTACCTACCCTTATCGCTCACCAGGTAGTATAGGTTCTTCGACAGCCACTCAAGGGCATCCACATAGTCCTTCGGGCTAGCCCCCATGCTGAGGGCATCTAATGGGAGGTAAGATGCCACCAAGACCCTATGCATATCTGGGTAGAGGATGTACCTCGCCACAGCCCCTCCGTAGACGAATGTCATCAAGAAGATCGACTTCACAATCTTCTTAGCAAGCTCCGGCTTCTCATAGCCAGAGGCCCTCCTAAGATCTTCACCCAATGCTGTCTCGAAACCCCTATAGCTGCTGTGTGACAGCAGGATAGCCCTCACCTCCCCTTCCTCCGGGTCTATGTGGAACGGCATGATCATCTCAGCCTGCGACTTCGACCTTATGAGGCTCCTAACAACCTTCCTCGTTATCTTAATAGTGTCCCTCGTCTTCTGGAGACCCTCGTGCTTATCCACGATGTCCCTGAGAACCCTTACATACTCTGGATGGAACGGATATGTATCCGAAGCCTCCCTAGCAGCCCTCTCACCCTCGGATCCGAATACCTCTTTGAACTCTTGGGATCTATATATGCTTTCAAGCCTCGAAGCCTCAGCCCTGGCAGCCGATCGGTCTACATGCTCGAATATCCTGACCCTTAGGATGCTCGCAAGCTCTCCTGGAGATACTGGAATAACCGCTCTAGCGGAAACTCTGTTCACCACCCTCGCCATGGATAGCACTATATCCTGCGAGCCTCTGTAGCTCTCCTCGATGGAGCCCCTATCATCTACTGGGAGGGATATCACAAGGGAGACCCTCTCAAGGTTGGAGACAGCGTCCACCAGGGTCTCCAGGAACCTTATCAGCTGATCCCCGTAGCTCCTCAGATCTCTATCCATAGAGTTCTTGAGACTCACGACGTGGTGTGCCAGCTCGTCCACGAGGATCAGGACGGGCCTCTTTTCAAGGAGCTTCTTAACGGTCTCCATCTGGGGTGGGAGCACCTTCTCATCGTATTCCCTGACTAGCTCGAAGACCCCCAACTGGTGAGCTATCGAACCCCAGAGGGTTTTAACCCTGTAGCCCCCGGCTTCTATGGGCTTAACATATGTTGGGGCTAGACTCTCGTACTTGCCGTCTATGGAGACAATGGATATGGAGCCGATGGACTCCAGGCTCCTGACTAGATCCTCGACATCCTTCTTCAACCCCTCATCAGCTACTTTCGCCATAAGCAGCGACCTCGGGCTCCTAACAGCGTGGTATATTGCCAACATTGTGTGGGTCTTCCCGCCCCCGAAGAGCGACTGGATCAGGGTTACCCTGCTGCCTCCCCTGCCAGCTAGCACGTCCCCGACGTTTTCGAGGGCCCTGACCATTTCCCTGGTGAGGAGGGTTCTCTTGAAGAACTCACCAGGATCTACATAGATCCTGTGCTCACTGCCGAGGAAGACCCCTCCTAGGCTAGGGGCGGACTCTTCGTCGAGGGCCTCATCCATGACGTCGCTCCAGACCCTCACATGTTCGGAGAAGCCCACATCTGATCACCTCGCTTTCCACTTCTCAAGCCCGGATCTCCGAGGCTCGACAAAAGCCACTAGCTTCCCAGCAAGCTCCGCCTCTGGATCCATGTCCTTTATGAGCCTCGATATGAGCCTTGCGAGCGAGAGGGCCTCCTCGTAGAGGGACGGATATCTAGATCTGAGCTCCTCAAGCCTGCTAGAGAGCTCCGAAGATGGCAGGGTTGAGGAGTAGTACTCCATTATGTGCAGTAAATCCACGGAGTTCCTCGGAGAGGGGTTCCTCAGATCTATTCCCCTATCTTCTAGAACCTCCCTCAGAGACCTGATGGGATCCTGCCCCCACGCCGGCTCCACAAGCTCAAAGCCCTCCCCACTCCTCCTGACTATGGACTGGCGTGCCAGCTCATCTAGGCTGACCCTAGTGCCTATGGCTAGTATGTTTACGCTACTCCTATCTAGGCTCCTCCTGCGCTGCCTAGCCCTCCTATCCACCAGAACCTTTGCTAGGAGATAGAACATGGATGGGCCTCTAAGCCTTGCAGAGGCCTCCCCGCCGAGCATCCTAGCTATCGCCTCCGCAGTAGCTGGATATACATACCTCTCAACCAGATCTCTAACGCTGTCGGCGCCGACGACCCTCTCATACCTTGTGAACTCGGAGAGCACGCAGCCTAGAACCCCGACAAATAGATCCACGCCCCTCAGTCCAGACCTATAAAGATTATCTGCATAGCCTGTGCACCCCTCGACAGCCCTCGAAAATATCTCCTCAACCAGCCCCTGCCCGGAGGAGCCCCTCCTCCAGACTGCTACAATGCTTATGTCGAGGCTAGCCTTGCCCCTAGCTGTTACCCTCTGGAGGGACTCTGTGGCAAGAGCGTGGGCAGCGGTTATCCTTAGACCTGCCTTCCTCCATCCAGCCTCTAGGAGCGCCTCCCAGGCATCGGGGCTTGTGTGGGCGTAGTAGATAACCAGGGCGCCACCATCTGAGAGGCGGGACGCCATTGACTTGAAGCTCCTGGCGAGCAGATCCTTGAAGTAGTCGAAGGAGCCGACTCGCCTGTCGCCCGCAGACCCAAAGTGCCTGGATCTGCCCTCAACCTCGCTCACCTCCCTAGGGGCGAAGACCTTCCACTGAACATCTACCTCAGAGCCATCCTCGAAGAAAGCCTCAGCCACAAATCTAGGGATCCTCACGGGGATGCCACCTACATCGGCAACATCGCTCAGAGCCCTCTTAAGCCAAACATAGTAGAAGTCGCTGAGCTCCGCATAGGCAACATCATCCCTATAAGGAGGATCAGTAACAATAAGATCGAACTTTTCCCCACCAAGCTTATAAAGACTAGTAGCATCATCAAGCAAAACCCTAACCCTGCTAGAACTATCAGAAACAGCTGAGATTAAATAAGAAAGGCCATCTATGGTGTACGGTAAAAATGTTCTAGCTCCTAGAGTGGGTTCGAACTCGCCCCAGTTCCACATCATTGCTATACCTCTCATTGACAAGGATTGCTTTACCTTCAACAATCCCCAATAAGTTGCATCCCAACACGTAACTATAGAATTGTAACGGACAAAATTCACCAACCACGTTGCTAGGTATGTTGTTATTGCTTCTGCGTATTTGTATGCTTCTTCTCTGCTCCATCCTTCTCTTAGCTTCTCCTCCTCGATCTTCTTGCCAGCCTCCCTGATCAGCTTAACAAGCTTCACAAGGGTTAGAAGCTGGCGTGGATTAAAGAGCTTAAACCATTTGTCAAAACCCCATATATGTGTTCTTGCGAATTCTTGATCATAGCTTGGTAATAGTTCTGTTGGTATGTCTGGGTCTCCCCACATTGTTCTCAGCTTTTCCAGGGCTTTCCACAGCTTCTCCACATCCTCCCTAGATGCTGGCTCGAACTCCAGGTTGTTGTTTGTTATCTTCACCTTTGCCAACAGTGTTGGTCTTGCTGGGGATTTTCTGAGGATCTCAAGGCTTATCTCTCCTGAGAGGTATTTCTCTAGGTTCTGGTTCCACTCTCTTAGGGCTTTCTTCACATACCATTCTCCACCTAGCCTCCCTATCTGGTTGCCGCAATGTAGGCATGATGCCGATTCCCTTCTAGCATCTACGTTCTTCTGGGGCACGCTATATCTCCTCCCACCGGCCTCTACAACGCCCCTGGAGGCGTCTACCATGGCCCTTATCCTCCTGGCCACGAGCTCCCTGTTCAGATCTACAATTCTTATCGAGATCTCCTCCCCAGCCCTTTCAAAATCCATCCAAGCCAGCCTCTCATACTCCCCTCTCCCAGATTCCTCCTCCTCCCCGCCCTCACCACCAGATCTGCCCGAGACCCTTGCTAACCACCAGTTACCCACAAGGGGTGTGTATAGCCCGCAGTGGGGGCACCTAACCTCCCAAGTGCCTATATATACTGCTACATCTTCGTCGTAGAGCTCCCTGATCTCCGGATCCTCCTTTAGCCTCTGGGAAACCCACTCCCCCCACCTCTCCACATCCTTGATCAGCTTCTGGGATACCCTGTTATCCACAGCCCACTTAGGGTATTCGAGCACAGCCTTTAGGAATATATATGCTGTGGGCAGGAGCTCGACAGCGACAACCCCCCCAACTCCTAGCCTGATGGCCTCAAGCGGTATTGATCCGAAGCCTGCGAACGGGTCTAGAAGCCTCGCCCTAGAGATCCTCTCCTTCCAGCTCAGGGGGGTGCTGGGATTCCTACTATGTGCTACGCCTCCCGCCAGGCGGAGGCTATGGATAAACTCCATTGGGCTTGCATCGCCCGGGATCAGTGCTCCAGCCACGACAGCCCTAGCCCCAGCAAGAGGCTTCCTAGTCCACCAGAAGACCATCTCCCAGTGCGGGGGCCTTCCACCACCCTGCTTCTCCCTGGCAGATGCTTCATTAACCAGCCTGACCGGGAACTTCGCCGTCTCTATGAAGCTCCCCACATAGATCACCTCTTACGCCTTTTCCTAACAAGGATCACACTGTCCCTAAGCATGACTGCGACGCTGCTATGATCCTCTATAAGCTCCGCCCTGCTAGCCACCTCACTGAAGAGCTTCTCGGCAAGCTCCGAGACGGCTATGCCGTGCCTGCGGCTCAGCCCCCTAACCCTCTCAAGAACATCCTTATCAATTGAGATCGTTATGCGAGTCTTCAAACCAAACACCAAAACCATCAATATATATCTAAGAGGAATATAAATATCAACCAGGGTAGTTTTAAATACACAGATATATAGGATTTATATACCACATCCCTTAACATCAATACATCAACCACCTTTGAAGAAATAAACCCAGATCATAGATCAAAATGGTTATAACTATAAGTAAAAATATGGAGATAATGTTATATAAGGTTATGGAGATCGAGGTAACCTTAGAGCCATAAGGTTATACCGATGCTATGCTTCAAGAAAAAAATAAAGGTTGGGATAGAACATTCTTTCAATTCTATAGTAGATCATCTGATCCATGTGGTCTCTTTTTGATCTTGTCCAGTTCTATAGTAGATCAGATTTGCTCTAATTATTAATTTGTTTGGGGGTATCTAAGCGAAGATCTGGTTTCTTAGCGATAAACCCTGGTTTTCAGGATTGCCAACAAAAAGAAAAAGAGCATCTGGTTTAGTGGGGAGCCGCCGCACCTGTTTATCTATGCCCACGAGCTAGCACACCTAGCAATCAGGAGCATCAGTATAAGAGTTTCTGGAAAAAGGGAGTCTCTATAAATTGCTTAGCGCATTTGATACACAGATCTTTAGCTTCATATATTAGCTTTTCCCCGCTAACGATACTTCTAAAAGCCCCGCTTTTTCCAGGATATTTTTGGGGATATATATGCCGGAGCTGGCTAGGGCTTTTAAGAAACCTGAGAACATCAAGCTATTGCTAAGGGAGATCAGATCTGGTGTTTTGAGCGAGAAGGGCAGAGTCAAGGTTGTACTTGGCAATGATGAGAGCTACTCTATAGACACATCGAGGATAAAATCTATAACCCATATCCCTGGTAAAGGATATGTTGTTGATTACGAGACAGAGCACCCAAAGTTCTATGAGAAGAAGAAAAGCATAGTAGATCCAAACGATCTTATGCTGAGGCTAGCAATACCACTTAGATTCAAAATAAAGAAATCCATCGAACCAGTATATTTCTGCCCGATCTGCGGAAGAGAACTCATTGAAGAAGAAAACGCCGACGATGTCGCATACAAATGTAAAGTTTACGGATACGAGTGGGAATGGGATGATTATGTTGATACATATGAAGATCTACTAGATGAAGATCTAATAGGCTCTCCTATTGAACCGAAACCTGTTAAAAAGCAGGTTGAGAGAACAAGACTAGAAATAGATTTTCCAAATATTGATGACGTTGAGTATCTCGTAACGAAATTTGCAGATATAGAGGCTAAGTGGATCAATGATATACCTGAAGAGCTTGCCTCACATATTTTGAAGTCGAAGGATTCAAAGGAGTGTTCAGCGGATTTCTATACATCTATAAACTTCCCATGGGGGATTAACCGCACAATAAAACTAGCAATGAAGGAGATCAACAACGAGAAATATCTGTTGGCAGAGATCACAAAAGGCATATACGTTATTGTCTATAAAGAGATGCTAGTTGAAAGAGCACTATTCAAGATCAGGATTAGAGATCATGAGCTGTTCAGCTTGCTATTCGAAAGAAAGAAGAGGCAAAGGAGTCAATAGACATATCTGTGGAGAATGTTGAGGCCTGTTAAGCCTGCTTTTCTAGGAGTGGATATAATTCGATAAATCGGAAGACCTTCCAAATGAGATCGAGGCTATAAACAGATATAGAAACGCTGCGGCAGTATCTGTGAAGACGGCAGAGGATATGTGGAATGTTGAGGAGGCAATAAAAAAGATCTCAGGCATCCTCTAGGTTCACGGCTGAAAGTCTCAACATCTATGGAGCTAGATGGATATTGAGAACTTGTTTATGAGCGCTATGGTCTCTGCCTGTCTTATGAACTCCTCCGGGGTTATCCTCCTGGGCTTCATAGCTGTTATTGCTGGATCCACCTCACTGCCCACCTTAACGAAGAACGATGCGTTTGGATTCTCAACATTCTGCCTGGATGCCCAGGAGCTCCTGACAAGGCACCAGCCCCTTTCAAGGTTCAGGATCTCCTTCGCTGTCTTATGGGGAACTCCGGCGTTCTTTGCATAGTCCACAACCTTCGGATCGTTCGGGTTGAATATGAATAGAGTCCCTACATTGCTCAGTATCGTGTTGCTGAGGTCGTCGAACTTCTGGATAACCACGCCAACCATGAAGCCATACTTCCTAGCCTGCCTCATCAGTATCTCTAGGGGCGACTCCTTCTTCCTAGTCGGCCTCTTCAGCAGTATCCAGCCCTCATCCACTATGAAGGCAATCCTTATCTTGTTCCTTACTGGTATCATGTTCTTCATAAGCTAGTAGAGGACGTTGAACACATATAGTATAACAAGGTCTCTGGCCTGTCCCTCCAGATGCTTTACATTTATCACCGTTATCGGGGCTCTTAGGAGGTCTGAGATCGGTATTGTACTGGATCTTGAGAAGTAGTCAGTCCCAATTCCTATCACCCACTTCTGCAGCCTATCGTAAATCGAGTAGAGGCTCCATAGACGATCTTTTGCTCATTAATATCTACACCGATAACATCTATAGGTGTATATTTCTTAGGTTTAGGAATTTTCTTAGATATCCATAGGATCATCTTTTCTCTTCTATATACCAGTCTAGCCTCTCTATTCTTATACTCATCATATCTTCTGTCCCAACCGATTATCTTAAGTCTTACCCCGCCGATGATCTCCACGTAGCCATCTTTTATTCTATAACTAAGCTCTGAATGTAGAAGCATCGACAATCTTTTTACCACAGGTCTCTTTCCTCTCTTAGGATTATTTCTCCAAAACTTTACATTTGCAAGAGCATCTCTATAACAGTCGAGAGCTATTCTAGATGGAAGATTAAATATCTCAACAAGATCTCTATACAAAAAATTATGAATCTGTTTTAATGTTCTGAGATTATTATCTATTATCTTGTTTATAGCATAGTTCAGTGCATCTCTATATCTATGGAGAAGCTCTATGACGACAGGCTCAGGACTAACCCTCACACTAATAGAAAGGGTTAGAAACCCCTCATCATCTGTCGTCATAAAGCCTCTCCAAAAAGATCAGAATATGAAAAGATTATAAATCTTTCTATTCATCCCCGCCCTAAAGGACGAGGCTTTCGGTTGTAAGTATATGATTAAATAGTGTGATCTTTGCGATATTAAATAATTTTAGATAGATAACATCATAATATATCTGGACAGGTGCAGATCTATAGAGAGATTAGATTTACTGCTGAAGAAAGTTGAGAGAGGATATGTCTGTCTCTATTGTGGTTATTTTGAGAAGAGATTTGAAAACAAGATCATTAATAGATGTCCTGTATGTGGCAATCCATTGATACCAGTTATTGATCGAGTTCCTGAGCCTGTTGAGGATGAAGGCGTGTGGAGATGGTCAAAAGGTTTTTTAGAACAAGATCTATCTTATAAAATATCTTTAAAAGAAGGTTCTACGCCATTGCTCAGGAGCAAGTCTATCAATAAAAAATATAGGATT
>Ga0080004_1133769_pt1 | contig 10790 bp, 4 predicted proteins | sample WasSprMetagenome_FD_69207 | JGI IMG/M metagenome (GOLD analysis project Ga0080004, IMG submission 69207) | Sulfidic aquatic microbial communities from Washburn Spring, Yellowstone National Park, USA - WS (SPADES assembly) (version 2) | ecosystem: Environmental > Aquatic > Thermal springs > Hot...
ACGATCAAGTTCGTGGGCGATGACGAAGCCAACCGCATGCTGACCCGCGAGTACCGCAAGCCCTACGTGGTGCCGGAGAAGGTCTGAGCACGGAAGGCGGCGCCATGCCCGGGCAGACCTGCGGCCGGGGTCCGCCCGGGTGACGGCAGCCTCGCAACTGCCGGAGAAGAGCGTAGCTTCCAGACTCAGGGAGCGCCCCGCGACGAGTCCGAGGCATTCCTGGGGTCCAGCCCCCGGAAGACGTGCAGGCGCCGCACCAACAATAAACGCATTGCGCCGGCATCGTGGACGCACCTGGTCGTGACGGCTCCCCGCCAGGCGGGCCGCGTCAGCCACGCCGACAGCGTCAAATATCCCACCGCATTTCCGCCGTCTACAGCCTCAGTTGGGCGGTGTCGGGCTGCGCCTTGGCAGGAAGTCAAAGCCCCAGTGAGGGGCGTAGTTTTCTGTTGACACGCAGGGCGCCCGTGAAAATAATTAAGTTCGAGAACGCTCGAGGCGGGGGTCTCAGCCCCGGCTCAGTGGCGGCGAGACCTCCGCCGGGAGGTGGAGAAATGTCTCGCAGGTTGCTCGCGTCGCTGTTCCTTTTGGTTTCACTGCTTCTGGCGCAACAGGACCGTGGCACGTTTACCGGTACGGTCACCGATCCGACGGGTTCGGTGATTCCCAACGTCGCCATTACCATCCAGAATGTCGAGACGAACGCTATTTACGAGTCGCGGACGAACGAGGTAGGCCAGTATACGGTGCCCAACCTGCCGGTGGGCCGTTACCGGATTACCTTCGAAGCACCGGGATTCAAGCGATTGGTGCGGGACGGTCTGGCGTTGAGCACGGCGCAGGTGGTGCGTATTGATGCCCGTCTGGAGCTCGGCCCGACCGTGGAGTCCGTCGAAGTAACCGCGCCGGCCCCACTGTTGCAGACCGAAACCCCGGAGGTGGGAACGGTACTGGAACAGAGGCGCGTGATTGACCTGCCCCTCAGCTTCAGCGGTGGGCGTTATCCGGAGGATTTCGCATATCGTCTGACGCCCGGTGTCGAGGGGAACAACTGGACCAGTCGGATCAACGGAGGTCCTGCCTTCTCCAAGGAAGTCGTCCTGGACGGAGCGTCAGCCACTGTGTACATTGCCGGTCATTTCGGCGAATCGAGCGTTTCCATGGAGGCTCTGGAAGAGTTCAAGGTCCAGACCAGCGGTTTGAGCGCCGAATATGGCCGCACGGCCGGCGGCATTTTCAATTTCGTGATGAAGTCCGGGACCAATCAGATCCGCGGCTCGGCCATGGGACAGTTGCGGAACGAGTGGATGAACAGCAATACTTTCGCCAACAACTTTTACGGGAGGCCGAAACAGCGGGACCGTCGGCATAACTACGCGTTCTCGCTCGGCGGCCCGGTCTATCTGCCAGGCCTGTATAACGGCAAGGACAAAACTTTCTTTTACGTCGCCTACGAGAAGTACTCGGAAGTGAACCGCGGATTTGGCAGCCCCAACCGCACCGTTCCCTTGCTCGAATGGTACGACGGCGACATGAGCCGCTACCTGACCACGCAGATCATCGGCAAGGACGGGGCCGGGCGGGACGTCCTGCGGGGCGCGATTTACGATCCGGCGACCACCCGCACGGTGGGCGGCACCATCGTGCGCGATATGTTCCCCGGCAACATCATACCCAAGTCGCGTATTTCGCGAGTCTCGCAAAAAGTCGCCGAGATCATGAAGAAGTGGTACCCGCCGCTGGTCCGCGAGCCTGACGGAAAGTTCGCGATGGTCAATAACAGCTTCTTCCCGGTCTTCAATACGGCCAGCTTCGACCAGAAACAGTTCTCGATCAAGGCCGACCAGAATCTCTCCAGCCGACAGAAGCTTTCCGGCATGTTCGCCTGGGTCACCCGTCCTCGGGTGCTGCTGGACCAGGGTGGCGTATGGAGCGACCAGGATCCCAACGGCGGACCGTTCAGCAAAGCGCGCCTCCAGACGGTCGAGACCTACATGGCGCGCGTGTCCCACGACTATACCTTCAATCCCACGCTGCTGAACCACCTGACCCTGGCCTTCAACCGCCAGCTCAACCCGAGCGTATCTACGCATGTCAACGAGCCAGGCGGGGAGATTCTGGGCATTGCCGGGATCGGCCAGAAGTCGAATTATCCGGAAATCAACTGGAGCGGTGGCGATCGGGTCAACCTGGCGAACATCGGCTATAACAAAAACGACGCCATCGCGGCCCACTCCTACCAACTGATCAACACCCTTTCCTGGATCAAAGGCCGGCACACCCTGAAATTCGGGCTGGATGTACGCCGCTACTACCTGAGCTATCGCGACCTCTCGGGACCGGCCACCTTCAACTTCAACCGTGAACAGACCGGTCTGCCAGGATTCCCCCAGACGGGACATCCTTTCGCCAGCTTCCTGCTGGGCGAGGTGCACAGTGCGAGCGTGCCCGTAGGGACGCCCACAACTTCGGAAATCCGCACCTGGGCGTGGTTTGTTAATGACGACTTCAAGCTGCGTCGCAACCTCACCTTGACCCTCGGATTGCGGTGGGATTACCAGCCTGTGCAGACCGAACGGTTCGATCGTCTCTTTACCTTCACGCCCGAGGCGATTGATCCGCAATCCGGCCTGCCCGGGGCCATCGTTTATGCGGGAAAGGGGCCTGGCCGGAATGGCAAACGCGGCTTCGTAAACAATCAATACAACGACTTCGGTCCCCGCGCCGGTCTGGCCTGGCAGGTGCGGGATCGCGTGGCATTCCGTGCGGGCTACGGAATTTACTTCAATCCGCGTGTGCCCAACGACTGGACCGGAGATCCCTGGGGCGGCGTAACCTGGTTTGGTTTCGGCTGGGGCAAGTCCAACACAGTGACCAACCCTGGGAATCTGCGGGCAGCCTTTAACTGGGACCAGGGTTATCCGGGCGTCCTCAAAGAGAATACCCTGGATCCTTCTGCCGCGAACTACCTCTGGGGCGCGGTCTCCTGGGACCCCGACGCGGGGCGCGTCGGCTATACCCAGCAGTGGAACGCCAACATCCAGTTCGAGTTGCCAGGCCAGATGGTCCTGGATCTGGGCTACGTAGGCAACCAGTCCACCGCCCTCACTGCCAACCAGCTTCGGCAGATCCTACAAGTGGATCCCAAGATTCTGGTGCTTGGTGACATTCTGGGCCAGTGGATTGACCGCGACGAGGCCATCCCAGCTGCCGCCAAAGCCCTGGGAGCGCGTTATCCGTTCAAGACGCCGGGGACGTGGATGCCGGTGCAGCAAACTCTTCAACCCTTCCCCCAGGTGCCGTACTGGAACTCCATCCTTTCCTGGGGATCGCCCCTTGGATTCTCCACCTACAACGCGCTCCAGGTCTCGCTCAACAAACGTTACTCACACGGTTTGAACTGGCTCGCCAATTATACCTTCTCCAAGAGCCTGGATAACCTGGAGTCGTACTTCAACACCTGGATGAACTACGGGCGCCCCATGGATTACTACAACCTGAAGCTCGAAAAGACGGTATCTCCTTATGACCGCGCCCACATCGTCAAGGTAGGGTTCAGCTGGGAGCTGCCCGTGGGCAAAGGCAAGAGGTTCGGAACCGCACTCCATCCGGCGCTCGACGCGGTCTTGGGAGGGTGGACGCTGCAGTTCATCGGCAACTGGTCGAGCGGCGAGCCTCTGGGATTCAGTGGAACGCCCACGCCGAACGCCAACTTTGCGACCAACCGGGCCCCGATCGTAAACCCCAACCGCGAGGCGCTGGGCGTGCCCTTCGATACGAAACGCTTCGACATGTCTCTGGTCTCGACCCCGGGTACTACAGCGCATCGGTACGTCAACACCGGGATTATCAAGGACCCGCCGCGCTACGTACGCGGCAATGCAAGTTACCGCTTCTCCCAGATCCGCGGCTTCGCCTTCTATAGCGAAGACTTCGGGCTCCGGAAGAACTTCACTGTGAAGGAACGGTTCCGGTTCCAGATTCGGGGCGAGTGGCTCAACGCTTTCAATCGTCACCGCTTCACGGCGATTGACACCAATCCCGCCAGCCCGTTGTTCGGGCAGGTGGTTGGGGTGAGCGACGTGCCGCGTCAGGCGCAGGTGGGCATCCGCCTGGATTTCTGAGGACAGGATCCCTGCGAGGTCCCGCACCGCCCCGGGGCGTGGTGGCCAGGTGCATAGCGCTGATCGCTTTGCTCGCCGGCTTGGGCCGGGGGACAACTTACTACCTCGATTGTGAGGCTGGCTCGGACGCCGCCTCCGGGACTTCACCCCAAGCGGCCTGGCGCACACTGGAGAAAATAGCAGCGACAACATTCCAGCCGGGCGACTCCGTGCTGCTGCGTCGCGGCGTCCGATGCCACGGCATGCTCTGGCCGAAAGGTTCAGGCCTTGAAGGCCGCCCCATTCGCTTGGGGGCTTACGGCGAGGGGCCGTTGCCTGTCATCGAGGCCGCGGGGGCGGAAGCCGCCATCAAGCTCTTTGACCAACACCATTGGCAGATTGAGAACCTGCACGCGCGTGGCGGTAGTCCGTTCGGCGTGCTCGTGACGGGGACCAAGGGCCACTTGCGCCACTTCCGCCTGCGAAACCTTCTGGTGGAGGATGTGACCGGGGTCGCCAAGAGCAAGTCGTCCGGATTGGTCGCGGTCCTCGCGCCCGAGGCCCTCCAGATGGAAGACGTCGTGATCGAGGGAGTAACTGCGCGAAGGACCACCCAGTGGGCAGGCATCATCGTCCGTGGAGGCTCGGCGACGAGCCGGATCCGCAACGTGATCGTCCGCGATTCGCTGGTGTACGACGTCTACGGCGATGGCATCGTCCTCTTCCAGGTCGAAAACGGGCTGATCGAAAAGTGCGCCGCCTGGTTGACCGGTTTGAATCCCTCCGTCGAAGTGGGCACTCCCAACGGCATCTGGACCTGGCGCTGCCGGAAGTGTACCGTGCGACTCAACGAGGGCTTTCTTACCGATTCGCCGGGAGTGGATGGGGGCGTTTATGACATAGATTGGGGAAACGAAGACAACCTGGTCGAGTACAACTACGGTCATGACGCACAGGGATACTGCGTGTCGGTCTTCGGCGCTCACAATGAGGTGACGACGAACAGCGTCGTGCGCTTCAACGTGTGCGTCAACAACGGGCGCAGTCCCAAACTGGCGCGACGACAGGGGGATTGTTACATCACGACCTGGGAGGGCGGCGCCCTGGACGGCGTGCTCATTCACAACAACACTTTTTACTGGACGCCACCCGTGGAAGCTCCCGTCCTTCTAATGGACCGGGTGGTCTTTCGTGGCGCCCGGCCTAATGTTTTCCGGAATAACGTTGTATTTTCCACCGTTCCCAGCATGATTCAAAGCAGTCCGGAAGTCCGTTTCGAAGGGAACGTGTACTGGTACTGGGGGGACGGACAGCCGACGTGGCGTCACGGGTCAAAAGAGTTCCGCGGCTTCGAGTCGTGGCGGAAGGCAATCGGCGCTCAGGACGCCCTCGCCGACCCGCGCTGGGACGCGATGCTTCGGCCTCGCCCCGGCTCACCGCTGCTCGATCTGGCGTCGCGGCTCCGCGCCGGCGCTTTGGAGGCTGCCGAGCCCATGCCCATAGCATCTGCCGCCCCGCTGAACCTGCAAGCGCGCAACCGCGGGCGGTGGCTGCTGGCAGTGCTTTCGGGAAACGATCCGGATTCCTGCCGCAGCCAACTGGTATTTGTGCAAGCCGCGCTCGCCCAATACGGCAGGAGACTTCTGGAAGCCGTCCTCATCTGGGAGGGAGCCGCGGATGCTCTCGGGAATCTTGCCGCCGACTGGCGCCTGGAAGGCATCCGGGTAGAGCGCAACGATTCGCTCCGTCGCGCTTTGGGGATTGCGGCGTCGGATAACATTCTCACCGTGCTTCTCGATCCCGCGGGCCAAGTCGTGGCCCGATGGGAGGGATTTGTTCGGCCCGCGGAATTCGGCCTCGCCCTCCGTTATCACCTGGCGCCGCCTCCCGGAGTTGCGCCCCGCCACCCACTGTGGCCATTGCCCTAAATTGAGTGGCATGAGGTGCGTGATGAAGTTGGAGTGGTGCGTCTTATTCCTGGCCTTTCCGGCGTGGGCCGAACAGCCCCGCATGGACACCCTGCTGTACGGCGTCTCCTACTACCACGAGTACATGCCCTACGAACGGCTGGAAGAGGACGTACGGTTGATGGAAAAAGCCGGAATCAACGTTGTCCGCCTGGGCGAGTCCACGTGGAGCAGTTGGGAGCCGCGCGACGGTGAGTTCCAGTTCGCCTGGATGGAGCGCATTCTCGATCGCCTCCACAAAGCAGGAATCAAGGTTATCCTCGGGACCCCAACCTATTCGATTCCACCCTGGCTCTATCGCAAGCATCCCGAAATTCTGGTGAGCCATTTGACTGAAGCGCCGCCTCTCACCGTGCGCACCCAACCCACTTACCCGGGCGTAGCCCGGGGCGGCGCCTACGGGCCTCGCCAGAACATGGATATCACGCATCCTACTTACCGGTACTACGCCGAGCGCATCATCCGGCAGATCGTCTCCCGGTTCAAGGATCATCCCGCCGTCATCGGCTACCAGATTGACAACGAAACGAGGCCTAACCCCTCTTCCGCCGCTCATATGCACGCCGACTTCGTCAACTATCTCAGGCGTAAATTCAAGACCACGGCCACGCTCAACCGTCTCTGGGGCCTGGCATACTGGGGCCAGCTCGTCAACGATTGGGACGAGTTTCCGCCGCGTGAGGGAATCCTCAATCCCGGCTACAAGCTCGAGTGGGAACGGTTCCAGCGCCAGACCGTGACCGATTTTCTCGCGTGGCAGGCGGCCATCGTCCGTCAATACAAACGGCCGGACCAATTCATCACCCACAATTTCGTGGGGGGATTTCGTACCGAGGTGGACCAGGTCGCCATTGCACGTCACCTCGACATCGCCGCCGTCAATCCTTACCATGCGGTCCAGGACGAACTCGACGGTATGGCCATCAGCTTTTCCGGCGACCTTTGCCGCTCCCTGAAGGGACACAACTATCTGGTTACAGAAACCAACGCACAAACCATCGGCTGGGACTCCCGCACGCAGTTTCCACCTTACGACGGCCAGCTGCGTCTGAGCGCTTTCGCCCACTTCGCCTCAGGAGCCAACATGGTGGCTTACTGGCATTGGCACTCGCTTCACTATGGCCAGGAAACTTACTGGAAAGGAGTACTCTCCCACGATCTCGAGCCTAACCGCATTTACCAGGAGGTCGCGCGTACAGCCGCAGAGATCAAGCGACTCGCTCCGCGACTGGTCAACCTGAGAAAGCAAAATGCGGTGGCGATTCTCGTGAGTGTGGACTCTTACCACGGCCTGCGTTTCATGCCGTTCGACGACCGGGTGAACTATCTGACCATCCTGAACCAGATGTACCGCGCCCTGTACCAGCTCAACGTGGAGACGGACTTTGTCTTCCCCGAAACGGAGGATCTGTCCCGGTATAAGGTCGTGGTCGTGCCCCCTCTGTATGTCGCCTCGGACGAGCTGCTGCGGCGACTCGCTGCCTACGTGCGCCAGGGTGGCCACCTCGTTCTGGCGTTCAAAAGCGGCTTCACGGACGAGCACTCGACCGTGCGCTGGACGCGCGCTCCCGGTCCGCTCCGCGAAGCCGCGGGCTTCTCTTATCAGGAATTCTCCAGTCTGGCCCGCCCGCTGGCGCTCAAAGGCGATCCCTATCGCGTTGGCGAAAACAACCGCGTTTCCGTGTGGGCAGAGATGATCATGCTGGAGGGCGCAACGCCGCTGGCCTACTACGATCACCCGTTCTTCGGCAGATATCCGGCTTTGACCCGAAACCATTACGGCAAGGGAACACTGACGTATGAGGGGACCTTCCTCTCGGACGAGCTCCAGCGCAAGGTCCTGGAAGAAGTCCTTCGCCTGGCGGGGCTGACGGGACCGGACCAGCAGTTGCCACCGGCGGTTCGCATCAAGCGCGGAGTCAACCCGGCGGGACATATGGTGCGCTACTACCTGAATTTCTCGCCCCAATCCCAGACTTTCACCTACCCCTATCCCGCGGGGAGAGAACTGTTGAGCGGCCGGGAGATTGCTCGCGGCTCCGAGATTACTCTCGCTCCCTGGGACCTCGTGATCATCGAAGAACTCGACAAGCAGCCCTGAGGGGCTGGTTCCTGCTCGAGCGATGGGGGCGTCACCCTGACGCCGGGTGTGCGGGATGGCCGTCCCCACATGACGCGGATCCCTCCGCGCCCGCGAGCCCGCGTTCAAACTCAGAGGGATTCCGGCGCTCATGGATGCAAGCCATGCGAAGCGCTAATAAATTTAAAGGACGGGTCTCCTGGGCGTCCACCCACACTACTGCCGTATCGTCTCCGCTGACAAGGTATTGATGCGCCCATGTGAGGGCCAGGAAAGTCTTCCCAACGCCGGGCTGGCCGCCCAGCACGTACACGACCGGTTGGAGGCCCCCCAGCAGTTCGGTCAGCCGTGGCTGGTCGTCCCCGAAGTCCGGGTGCGCCGTAGGCCGGCCGGTTTCTTTTAGGAGTTCTGCCTTCTGCGCCAAATCGGCTTCTGCTTGTGCCAGCAAATCACCGAAAAGGAATACTTGTTTTTGACGTCCTATGGTGGGGTAGAAAGTTCCTGCCGTCACCCTTGCCTACTTTTCCGCCGGCGGGTTTTTGACGTCCTATGATGGGGTAGAAATACGCTGGCCGCCTCCAGCCTGTAGAGCTGGTTTCCAAGGTTCCTATGGTGGGGTAGAAACAAGGGAACTCGCTAAGCGGATAGCGTTAGATCCTGACGTTTCCGGGGTTCCTATGGTGGGGTAGAAACAGGCGTGGTTATGCAAAGAAATGGCGATCCCTGGCGAATCTCCGGGGTTCCTATGGTGGGGTATATGGTGGGGTAGAAATATGTGTCGTGAGGCGTAGCCCTTCGTTGACTGTTGGTTTTTGGCGTCGTATGGTGGGGTAGAAATAGTGCGTCAACGGAGTATGGATGTCCTGATGGTGCTACAAATTTTTGACGTCCTATGGTGGGGTAGAAATGTGAACACGATTATTCGTGTGGTGCTGATACCTGTCAGATTCTAAGTTCCTATGGTGGGGTAGAAACACGCGGGACGTTGTGTTCGTTTTACCTTTGGGTCTGGTTTTTGGCGTCCTATGGTAGGGTAGAAATGGTGTCAGCCGCCAGTTTCCCTATTGTTCCTTTCGTTTTTTGGATCCTATGGTGGGGTAGAAATACCGTCGTGCCGGACTTGAGCGGTAGCGGAAAGACGGTTTTATCCTATGGTGGGGTAGAAATAAGTAAGCCAGCGGTAGCCCCACGACCACGTCGGTTTGGGTTTTTGGCGTCTTATGGTGAGGTGGAAATGACGTGACGGTGAAACTGCCGCCCGGTACAGGGGATTTTTAAGATTCCTATGGTGGGGTAGAAACGTGAAGTATTTCAGCACTTTTTTGGCCTTCAGTATAGTGAGTGTTTTCGGAGTTCCTATGGTGGGATAGAAATAAGAGTATCTCACATACATAGCAGATCAGTAATTTAGTTTTCGGGGTTCCTATGGTGGGGTAGAAATTCACGGAGGCGATGCCAGCAGCGTTTCGAAAACACCGTCTCCGGCGTTCCTATGGTGGGGTAGAATGTATGTTTTTAGCATCCTATGGTAAGGTAGAACCCTATCGGCTATTGCGGCTGAGCCGCAACACTAGTTTTTAATGTCCTATGGTGGGGTAGAAACAGTAAACAATAACTAGTTGACAAGGGGGATCTCAGAATGCCCATCATCGTCGGCAAGTTCGTCAACCAGGCACGCTTCCCCGAGCGGGGGGTCACCGAGCGCGACTTTGACACGGGCGGTGCCGTGGTGCCCGTGCAGGGCCCCGCTCTGCCCTGCCACAGGGACCTGGGGGTAATACTGGAGTACACCCGCGGCACCGGGGGCGCCCGGGACGTTGTGTTCTACGAGCTCTCGGACGCCCCGGCGGCGTGGGAGGTGCTGTGCGGCGACCCGTCCGCCTTCTCGGCGTCGGACGCGGCACGGGCCATCGCGGCCGCCCACCGGGTTGCCCCGCCGCCGGCGTCCCGCGCGGTCGTCGAGGGGTTGAGGGTGCCGAACGGCGTGGTGGCCGCCGTCAAGGCCGCGCTGGGTCAGGCGGACAAGTGGGAGCGGCTGTCGTCCAGGCTGGCCTGGCTCGACCGCCTCGCGGCGGTGAACTTCCTGCTGCGGTTCGGTGCTTCGGCCGCCGACGCCGCCGAGCTGGCCCAGTTCTGGGGCCCGGGCCTCGTGTGGCCGCTCAGGTCCGACCCCTACTCCCTCGCCGGGTACCCCCGTGCGAGGTTCGCCGTACTGGACGCGGTGGCGCAGTACGCCGGCCTCCACAGTCCGGCCCGCAGGAGGCTGGCGTTCGTCAAGTGCCTCGCCGCGGAGTGGATATTCGGGGAGGGCCACACCTACGTGCGGGCGGACTACCTGGTGGGGGAAGCGATGAGGCGGTTCAACCTGGCCAGGCAGCAGGCCGAGGCCCTGGTCGCCCAGGCCCTGTCGGCCATGCAGTCAGACCCGGACCTCAGGGGCTACGTCTACTCCGGGAGGACGCCGGGGAGGTTCTTCTTCACCTACGAGCACCTGCTCTGGGCGGAGAAGCACGCCGCGCGGCGGGCCCGCGACCTGTGGCGGGGCGCGCCGGCCGGGGGCCGGGGGCCCCGGGGCGGCCGGGGCGCCGGGGCCGCGCGTTACCGCCCCGAGCCCCACCCCAGGGGGGCGGCGCGCGTGCC
>Ga0080004_1102809_pt1 | contig 10789 bp, 10 predicted proteins | sample WasSprMetagenome_FD_69207 | JGI IMG/M metagenome (GOLD analysis project Ga0080004, IMG submission 69207) | Sulfidic aquatic microbial communities from Washburn Spring, Yellowstone National Park, USA - WS (SPADES assembly) (version 2) | ecosystem: Environmental > Aquatic > Thermal springs > Hot...
CCCATCAATTAGAGCTATACAAAAAGTGGGGTTTAAATCTGATGGTTTTATTGAAACTTTAAGTATTAATATTCCTAGATTTAATTTTGTAATCTTGAAAAGATGGATGAAAACTAAAATTTCTGAAAAGGAGTCTTATTTTAATGAATGAACATCCATTAATGTTAGAAGGTTGGCTCGAATTTAACGAGTATAAGTGGGGTTTTAAATCTCAAAGATTAAAACTTTCTATTTCAGATAATGGTCCTACAATAGAGACGGTTATATATTTAGACAAAAAGGGAAGAATTAGAATGCCACAACTAAATCCTTATCTTCCAGTAGTTTTTTATCCAACTTCAACCAATGTTCCGTTTAAACTTCGTTATCAATGGCTTTCTGTTAGTAAGTTACTTGTAGATGAATTTAATAAACGAGGTTTAGGGAATACCATTGTACTCCCTCCCGAAATTACTGATGTAAGAAGTTGGCAATGGGAAGGATTTTTAGCTGAACCTAGGTATACATTTTATATAAATCTCCCTTTTAATTTTAGCGAGTTACATTACTCTGTTAGGAATTATCTTAACAAGGCTAAATCCAATAACTTTTCTGTTCAGCGTAGTTACGATTTTGAAGGAATTATTGAATGCTTATCTGACACTGAGGATCGTCAAAATTTTGATTACAGACTTACCAAAAATGACTTGGAACTAGCACTTAAACTCTTAGGAGAAGAAAATTTTAGATGTTATATTGTATACGCTTCTGATGAAGAACCAGCAAGCGCAAGAATCGTATTAAAAGGTAATAATGGGCTTGCAATAGACTGGGTTGCTGGGACAAAAAGAAAATTTTTGAAATATGGAGTAAGTGACTATATTGTTAAATTTGCTCTTGAGGACCTTGCTAATGTTGGCGTAAGAGTTTTTGATTATTGTGGTGCAAATCTTCCTACAGTACAAAACGCTAAGTCTAGATGGGGAGGGGAACTGAAAGTCTTTTACGCAATAAGGGCTTTAAATATTCGAACATTCTTGGTGTTCGGATTAACTTGGTTTAAAAGCCATAGGAGAGACTTTTGGAGACTTTGATTGTAGATATACCAGTAAAATATCTACCAGAAATTGAGTATACTTTGAAAGTTGTTTTAAAGGAGGCTCTTGGTTTAGATTATGAAATCGAAGAATATAACGGAGAAGAAATAAGAATCAGAGTGAGAGGAGACACATTAGAGAGGTCCTTAATAGTAGAAAATGTCTTGTTTAATACACCATCTGAGCAATGGTTAAAAGAAGAATCTTTACCTATCTTACCACTTTCTAATTGGACCCTATCTGATGATTTGCTTGAGCTTAAATTATGCGATAAAAAGTTACCTATAATTTATGGAAGGAAGTTATCTAATGGAAAATATTTTGAGCAAGGAGAGAATTACTTGCATCTAGGTCTCGATATTTTTGGATCTTGCTTTTTTATGTTAACTCGATATGAAGAGATAGTCTTGAAAGAAAGAGATGAGCATGAAAGATTCCCAGCTAAAGCCTCATTAGCATATAAAGAAGGGTTCCTTTTACGTCCTATCGTAAATGAGTATGTTGAGGTTCTATGGGCGGCAATGAAACGATTATGGCCAGGACTACAAAGAAAGGAGCGCATATATAAAGTGTTACTGACTCACGATGTTGATGAGCCCTTTGTAGTTTACGGGCGACCTTGGCCTCAAATATTAAAAAATATTGGTGGAGATTTAGTTAAACGTAAAGATTTAAATCTAATCTTTAGAAGATTAAAATGTAAAATTTTAAAAGATCGTAATCTTGATCCGGCATATACTTTTGATTTTATAATGGATTTGAGTGAAAAGTATGGATTAAAGAGTGAGTTCTATTTTATGACTGAGCATAAAGCTGGTGCTTTAGATGGAAGTAATTACTCTCTTGAATCACCTGATATTAGAGCTTTAATGAGCAAAATCTATAAACGTGGACATACTATCGGATTTCATGCAAGTTATAATACATTCCGTGATTCTCAACAGACAAAGAAGGAGTTTGAAAAATTAGTTGTGGTAGCTGAAAAACTTGGTATTAAACAAGATTCTTGGGGAGGGAGACAACATTACTTACGCTGGGAAAATCCAACTACATGGCAGAATTGGGAAGACGCAGGACTCAGCTACGATAGTACTTTATCATTTGCCGATTATACAGGATTTCGGACAGGAACGTGTTATGATTATCCTGTTTTTAATCTATTAACACGTAAGCCTTTACGACTTTATGAGAAGCCCTTAACAATAATGGATGTGACCTTATGGGGGAGAAATTATATGAACCTAAAGATAGAAGAGGCGTTAAAACATATTGAGCGATTAGTTTTCTATTGTAGGAGCTTTGGAGGGACATTTATTTTACTTTGGCATAATCTTACGCTTTTAGAAGGATGGCAAAGGGATATTTATAAGGAGATTCTTAATATTGTTAGTTAGGGAAAAGCTAATATTACGTGATGAATAAAATATTAAAGATAATAAAAAGGTATCTTTCTTTTGAATTGTTATTTGTATTATATACGATGGCAGGTATGTATAAGGCGGACCCAAGGTTTGCCTTTTTTGAGAACTTTATAAAAATTGATATAACCGTATTTTTTCTGTTGTTGAGCATTTATATTGGGGGTATTATTTTTCTTATTAATCTTCTAAAAAAGAAAAATATCAGCAAATATTCTCTTACTTATGTCTGTTTATATCTGACTTTTTCTGCCTTTGTCCTTTTCTCTTTATTTTATACCCCAGGAATCAAATATGCTACTGATAAAGCTTTTAGAATACTTATACTAACAGGCTGGGCAAGTATCGGTTCTACAATTATTATTTCAGATAGAGAAAGGATACAAAGATTTTTCATCATTTTTATTCTACTTGGAATCCTTATATCTATTGATTGTATAAATAATTATTTTACTATGATAACGGTGATGGGTTATTTGACTAGGGTAGGAGGGGCAGGGGCAGGATATTTAGGGACAGGGCAGGTAGCAGGTATATCACTCCTTCTTCTTTTGATACAAATGCTGGGAATTAGAAGGGTATCTTATAAAATTATATCTTTCCTTTTCCTTGTAATTCTTTTGATTGCTCTCTTAATAAGCGGAGGACGAGGTCCAGTATTTGCTACGCTGATAGGTTTTATAACATTAGTATTTCTATCTTTTAGGCTTCGCTGTTCAAAAATTTATCTTCAAAAAGGGTATAAGTTTCTGTCATTTATATTAATGATATTGATTATCCTGACCATAGTTTTGGCTAGGATGGGGTACTTTGAGATTTTAGAAAGAAGGACTTCTCTGCTACTCTCGCAGGAAGGAGAGGAGTCGGCGCTGGTTCGCTTTGAACATTATCGTAGAGCATTAATTATCTGGAGTATGCACCCGCTAATAGGTGCTGGTATAGGTTCGTTTCCCGTTCTAATAGGTTTAGGAGATATCCGTGGTTATCCACATAATTTGATAATAGAAAGTTTGTGTGAATTGGGAATTGTAGGGTTAATATTATTAGCTCTTTTGATAGTATACCCGCTATATCTTATATCAAAGGTCCACTATAGAGATGATCCTCTTGGGCTATCTATACTTATTGTATTTATAATTATGCTGGTGAATTCGATGTTCAGTGGTGATATAAATGATAATAGACTATTGTTCACCTTTGCAGGGTTCTTAGTATCTTACAGTAGCCTCAAGGGTATAAAGAGAGGTGATAAGGATGCTTGAAGATAAGCCTAAATATGAAGCAGGCCTAATAGAAACTAGCAAGTCAAGTATCAAGTTGAAAGCGCTAAGAGAATTTATTACTAAGTATTACTTTAGAGAAACTATGAATTTCTGGGATAAACTGAGAAGTTATTTTAAGCAGGAGGAATTATTTATATTAGATGTAAATTTTAAAAGGGATTATCCTTTAAGATATCCAGTAGATTTTGTGACAAATCGCGATAGTTGGGAGAAAGTTCTACTCGACCAAAATGGAATTCCAATAAAGTACTACAGGAATAAGATACAATATAACCCTACTAGAATTGCTGGGTATGCTTTAAAATTGTTAAAAATTTATTTAGATACTCGGAATATTGATTTTTATGATAAATTTATGGTAGTTAGTAATTGGTTTATAAATAACATAAGAGTTAAAAATAATTATGGAAGATATGAGTATGATGAGTATTATGAGGATCTGAAAGAGCCTTGGATATCAGGTATGGCTCAAGGTCAAGCTATTTCAGTTCTTACGAGAGCGTATTTATTATCAAGAAAAGATATATATTTAGATGTCGCTAATTTAGCAATGAATTCTCTTATACAGCCTCTTGAGGAAGGAGGAGTTTTATTCAAAAAGAAACTTAATGACAGAGTCTTAATATTTTTTGAAGAAGTCCCCTCTAAAAATCCTACACATATATTAAATGGTAATATCTATTCTATGATAGCTATCTATGATTATTTAACTGTTTGTGACCTATTAGGTAAAGAACCTCAACAGCATGATCTTAGACTTATTTTTAACTTATCTGTGGAAACTCTAAAATTATTCTTGCCTCTTTATGATACTTCTTACTGGTCAAGATATGATATTAAAACAATTGCAAGCTACCATTATCATTGGATTCACATAGTTCAGTTAGAAGCATTATACAAATTATTGGATATAAAAGAATTCTTATTTTGGAGTAAGAAATTTAGAAGTTATACAAGTTCTAAGTATAATTGTATGAAAGCTTTATCTAAAAAGTTTCTAGAAAAATCTATGTGGGGATGGAGAAGATGGAGAAGGGAAAAATAGCCCATCTAACAACAGTTCATTCTCCATTTGATGTTCGTATATTCCACAAGGAATGTAAAACTCTTGTGAAAGCAGGTTATGAAGTTTATCTTATAGCTAAGCATGATAAAGAGGAGACGGTGGATGGAGTTCATATAATACCTCTTCCAAGGACAAGAAAACGAATATATAGATTAATAGTTTTGCCAATCAGGGTTTTAAGTAAGGCTCTGAAGATAAAAGCAAGCATTTATCACTTTCATGATCCAGAATTGATTCCTATAGGATTAATATTAAAATTACTAGGTAGGAAGATCATTTATGATGTACATGAAGATGTTCCTGAACAGATAATGTCTAAAGCTTATATACCTAAATCCTTTAGGAAAATACTATCATTAGGTTTTAATTTAATCGAGAAAAACTCAGCGAGATTTTTTGATTATGTTATTACCACGACAGATTTTATAAAGAGTAAATTTTTAAAATATAATAGAAAGGTTATAGATATAAAAAATTATATATCAAAAGAATATATAAAGGATAATATTGATAAGTCATCAGAATCAAATGATTTTATCCTGATTTTCGCAGGAGGTATTTATAAAGAGCGAGGTATATTAGAGGGGGTAAAGGCTTGTAATATCATAAGGGAAGTGCCAGTGAGGTTCTTACTATTCGGAGAAATAGATTCTACTTACTATTCTGAAATTAAAAAGGTGGATACTTTAGGCCGATTAGATTATAAAGGTGTATTACCGTATGAAAAGGTTTTGAGGGAGATTGCAAAAGCTGATATTGGTTTTATTTGTGATTATCCGCTAAAAAGACATATGGAAGGTTTGCCACTCAAACTTTTTGAATATATGGCTGCCGGTATTCCCTTTATTGCTTCAAATTTCCCTCTGTGGAAGGAAATAGTTGAGGGTAACAATTGTGGAATCTGTGTAGATCCTCTTGATCCAAAAGAAATTGCAAAAGCGATAAAATATTTAATAGATCACCCAGATGAAGCAAGAAAGATGGGAGATAATGGGAGAAGAGCGATTTTAGAAAAATATAACTGGGAAAAAGAAAGTGAAAAGTTATTAGATTTGTATAAAGAAATACTAAATAAGAGATGAAATTTGTTTTAATAACTAGGAGGTATTTTTATGCATAGTGATTTAAAAAGGATTTTAGTACTTGCTCCTCATACTGATGATGGTGAATTTGGTTGTGGAGGGAGTATTGCAAAGTTTCTTGAAGAAGGTAAGGATGTTTTCTATGTAGCCTTTTCTACAGCGGAGGATTCTGTTCCCGAAGGTTATCCTAGGAATATTTTAGAGATAGAGGTGAGAGAAGCAACTAAAATATTAGGAATAAACCCTAGTAATTTGATAATTTATAAATTTCAGGTAAGGAAATTAAATTATGTAAGACAAGAGTTACTAGAAGAATTAGTAAAGATAAGAAATGAAATTAGTCCTGATTTGGTATTCATTCCTTCTCCTAATGATTTGCATCAAGACCATTACACTGTAGCTATGGAAGGGATGAGGGCATTTAAACAGATTAGTATCTTAGGATACGAACTTCCTTGGAATAATATTACTTTTCATACCCAGTCCTTTATTAAACTAGAAGAACGTCATATAATAAAGAAGATAGAGGCATTGAAGGCATATAAATCACAGCAAAATAGATTTTATGCCAATGAAGAGTTTATTAGAAGTTTAGCTATAACACGAGGGACTCAGATTAGTGTCAGATATGCAGAAGCTTTTGAGGTGATAAGATGGGTAATAAGGTAATTTATCATTCTAAACCTACTATCGGAATAGAGGAGGAGGAAGCTGTTTTAAAGGTTATTAGAAGTGGTCAGTTATCTCAAGGACCTAAAGTATTAGAATTTGAGAATTTAGTTGCAAGTTATATTGGTAAAAAATATGCAATAGCTGTAAGCTCAGGATTAGCTGCATTACATCTTTCGCTTATTGGATTAGGTATTAATGAAGGTGATGAGGTAATTTTACCAAGCTACACTTGTGATGCTTTATTACAAGCAGTCTTATATATTCGGGCAAAACCTGTAATAGTCGATGTAAATTATGAAGATGGGAATATCTCTTTCGATGGTACTTTACGAGTTATTTCTGATAGAACAAAAGCGATTATAATACCTCATACCTTTGGATTTCCGGCAGATTTAAATAATTTTTTGAATCTAAATATACCTATCATAGAGGATTGTGCAGTTGCGATAGGAGGTAGTTATAAAGGTAGAAAATTAGGCTCATTTGGAGAAGTATCAGTTTTCTCTTTCTATGCAACAAAAATGATAGCAACTGGAGAAGGTGGTATGATTTTAACAGACGACGAAAAAATAGCTGATAAAGTTAGAGAGCTGAGAGATTATACAAAGCATACCACATTTAAAATAAGATATAACTATAAGATGACAGATATAGAAGCGGGTTTAGGAATTTGTCAGATTAAAAAATTGGATCAATTCATAGAAAAAAGAAAAGTATTGTTTGATAGATATATAGAGTTATTGAAGAATAGAGATGATATAGTTCTCCCTTATTATAATTATGAAGAAGGTACTATCTCTTCCTTTTATAGATTTATAATAAAATTACCAGGATATAATATAAATTATGTAATTGAGGCTATGAGAAATAGAGGAATAATATGTGGAAGAGGAGTGCTTCAACCATTACATAGACTTTTAGGGCTTAATTACATTAATTATCTAAATAGCGAAAGATTAAGTAAAGAAGTTATTTCGCTACCCTTATATCCATCCTTAGATATAGGAGAAATTGATTATGTGGTAGAATGTTTATTAGAAACTTTAGAAAGAATAGGTTCATAAAGAAATAAAAGAAGGGGATTTATTATGAATATTTGGATCTTAAACCATTATGCAGTAACACCAGATTTACCAGGTGGCACAAGGCACTTTGATTTTGGAAGGGAGCTTGTAAAAGAAGGCCATAATGTAACTATCTTTGCATCAGCTTTTCATTATTCTCAGTTCAAGTATGTAAAGATTCAGAAAAAACAACTCTATAAGATAGAAAACTTTGATGGAGTTAAATTTGTTTGGATTAAGACCTTTCCTTATAAGAAAAACGATTGGAGAAGAACTTTAAGTATGCTAGATTTTGCTTTTAAAGCATTTATAGTCGGAATGGAATTCCCTGCTCCAGATATAATTATAGGTTCATCTGTTCATTTATTATCTCCATTGTCAGCATACCTTCTTTCTTTATACTTTAAGGTTCCATTTATAATGGAGGTTAGAGACCTATGGCCAGATACCTTAGTTGATATAGGTATATTAAGTAAGAAAAGTTTTACTTTTATGCTACTTAAAAAGCTTGAGCTATTCCTATATAAGAAAGCAAAGAGGATTATATATATTCCTCCATATGCTTCAGACTATTTCTCCGATTTAGGGGTCTCCTTAAACAAGACTAAACACATCCCAAATGGGGTAGATTTAAATAGATTTCCAAAAATTTTAGGAGATCTAAATACAAATGATAAAGTTTTTAAGCTTACATATACAGGACACTTTGGGCCAAGTGCAGGTTTGAAGGATGCTATTAAAGCTATCAGTTTGATTATAGAAAAGGGTTATGATGTATTATTGAGATTAATTGGAGATGGATCTGAGAGAAGTATTTTGGAGGAGATGGTTAAAGAAGGGAATTTATTTCCTTGGATAAATATAATTGGTCCAGTGCCAAAAGAAGAAGTTTATAAATATCTAATCACTTCTGATGCATTATTACACATCGAGTTAGATTTTGATACTTCTAAATGGGGAGGATCCCCAAATAAAATATATGACTATCTTGCCAGTGGAAAGCCTATCATCTACTGTAGTAACTTCGTTAAAGAATGGCTTGATAAAATTAATTGTGGTTTATATGCCCCTCCTGGTAATGCAGAAAAATTAGCGGATACAATAGTTAAAATTATAAATATGAAACCTGAAGAAAGGGCTGCAATGGGAGAAAGGGGTAGAGACTATGTTGAAAAACATCATAGTATTTCTTTTTTAGCTAAAGAATTTTTATCTTTAATAAATTCAGTAATAGGGGAGGAAAGACCATGAGATTAGCACATATTGTGGGTAATAGACCACAATTTATTAAGTTGGCACCATTTTTAGAAGCTACGAAAAATTATAAATTGGAAAATATTATAATCCATTCAGGTCAACATTATGATATAGAGATGTCTAAAATATTTTTTGATGAGTTAGAGATACCTGAACCAGACTATAACTTGGAAGTCGGCTCTGGTACTCATGGAATACAAACAGGCAAAATGCTGGTAGCGTTGGATCCAATTCTTTTAGAATTAAAGCCTGATGTAGTGGTGGTATATGGAGACACAAATACAACGTTAGCAGGAGCATTAGCTGCTTATAAACTTCATATCCCTGTAGCTCATGTAGAAGCTGGGATGAGAGAGTATATATGGCGTCCAGAGGAAATGAATAAAAAGATAGCCGATCACTGTGCTGATTTCTGTTTCTGTCCTATTAAAAGAGCATTTGAAAATTTAGTTAGAGAAGGGATAGCATTTGACAAAATATTCTTTACAGGAGATATCACCTATGATGCGTATATTAGAAATAAGGACATAGCTTTAACTAAGGCAAATATAGAGATACCTGATTTTGAGTATATCCTAATGACTATGCACAGAGCAGAGACAGTTGACTCTTATGAAAGAATCTCGAATATAGTAGATGCTATAATACAAATACCTACAAAAATAATCTTTCCAGTTCATCCTCGTACAAAGAAAAGATTAATGGAGTTCGAATTATATGAGAGACTTGAAAAAGCTAATAATATTATATTAATGAACCCTATAGGTTATTTAGAGTTTCTTAAATTACTTATAAATGCAAAACTTGTTATTACGGACTCGAGTGGGGTAATAAAGGAAACTTTCTATGCTCAAAAGATGGGGGTAACTATAGATGATACTACAGAGTATCAAGAAATTTTTGATATGGGATATAATGTCCTTGCTGGTTTTAAAAAGGATTCAATTATTGAAAAGGTATCTTTTATGATGAAGAAAGAATTTATTCCACCATCAGAGAATCCTTTTGGTGACGGTCATTCGGCTGAAAAAATGGTGGATATTTTATGTAAGAAGTTAGGGGACTTTCACAAATGAATCATAAAATTGTAGCAATACATCAGCCTAATTTTCTTCCATGGTTAGGTTTTTTTTATAAGATGTTAAAATCTGATGTATTTGTCTTCCTTGATAATGTTCAGTTTTCTAAAAATAGTTACCAGAATAGAGTGAAAATTAAGTCATCTCAGGGAGCGATATGGTTAACTGTCCCTGTTTTACATAAGTTTGGGCAGTTGACAACAGAGGTAAAGATAAACAATAAAGAACCATGGCGAGAGAAACATTTGAAAACTTTAGAACTGAATTATAAAAGGGCAACATTTTTTAAGCCTGTTTTTGAGTTATTGCAGGAGATATATTTCAGAGAAGAGTGGGAGTTATTAGCAGATTTTAATATAGAACTTATATCTAATATCTCTAATTTTTTAGGGATTAAGGCTGAAATGATAAGGGCTTCTTCTTTAAACGTTAGTGGTAAATCCACAGATTTACTAATAGACATAGTAAAAAAACTAAATGGTTCTGTATATCTTTCTGGAAGGGGTGGAGCAAACTATCAGGATGAGGAAAAGTTTAAAGCTAACGGGATAGAATTAATATATTCTGATTTTGCGCATCCTGTTTATCCTCAACTTTGGGGTGAGTTTATTGAAGGACTTTCAATTATAGATTTATTGTTTAATTGCGGAGAGAAAAGTTTGGAATACATAAAATGAAATTAAAACTTAAGCGTCTCATAGATATAGTTGGTTCTCTTATAGGACTGGCATTAAGCAGTCCTCTTATAATTGTTATTTCTATTATAATTTACTTTACTATGGGAAGACCGAT
>Ga0080004_1220876_pt1 | contig 10789 bp, 17 predicted proteins | sample WasSprMetagenome_FD_69207 | JGI IMG/M metagenome (GOLD analysis project Ga0080004, IMG submission 69207) | Sulfidic aquatic microbial communities from Washburn Spring, Yellowstone National Park, USA - WS (SPADES assembly) (version 2) | ecosystem: Environmental > Aquatic > Thermal springs > Hot...
TTCGGTCTACGTCTCAATGCGCTCAAGAAAGTCTACTGGCTCATCGACAGCTTCGACACAACGGCGTGGACAAGGCCGGTCAATAGAGGACTCAACGCAAACTATAGCTGTAAGACAAGAGAAGAAAGAATAAAGTTCTTCGATGCATGGCTTGAAAGGTTCCTCGAGATAAGCAACAGCATGGCTAAGGACACGTCTCTAGAAGCGTATATCCACAAAGAAACTTTCTCCCTTTAATATGTATGTGCCCACCCAGAGAAAAAAAGAGGAAGACATGTTGGTTTCACGGTTCGCCATTGCCAGACCATATCCTCTTGTATTGGTTACACCAAGTCTGGTTTAGGCCGAGCCCACAGAACCTGCACTCTGGCATGGGGTTCATATCACATGGCTTGCTATATGCACAGCTAAGGCACCCAGAATAGTTTGCCAGCTCTTTAAGCTTCTTTACCAGCTCGCCGCTGTGCGCGGCGTAGTAGACCGCGGCGTAGACTATCCTGTCACAGTCGGCGCGTCCATTTGTACTGCAGTCCTCGATGTATTTTACGGGGTCTTTGAGGATGCGCTCATATATCTGGAGGTATTCTTGCGCCAAGTCCTCGATCGTCTTGGGCTTCACGGCCAGTTTTTCTAGCGGTTTCTCTTCTATATTTCTATTCATTTTTCCCCACCATAAAAAACACGAAACAAATGACAAATTAATGTATCGATTCGTTTATGGGACAGGCCTAAAGGCCATCCATCACTATGACGTGTCCCATCGCCCTTTTTACTGCCTTACGGTAGGCCGGGAAAACTTAGAGGCTTGAGACTTGGTTTTTTCAAGGCATTGGCCTAGGGCTACATACCGCGTCGGCTTTATGTTTGCCTTTTTTCTAACGAGAAAATTCTAGTGTAGTTCTGCGTGGCAATCATTGTTTCCACTGCCACTTTACACTTTAGCAAAACAATGTTGGCAATCAGACAAAATGGCATGTTTTTTGCACAAATCTAGGGTAAAAAATTGGGGATTTTTCTCGTAATTGTTTCCCGTGACTTTCTGTTATGATTTTATGGTGCGCGCTAAGTCGAGCTTTTCTTGTTTCATTCTCCCCACCCCTCCACATCGACGTATTCTTCTGTACACTGGAGACGCCCACACGTGTAGTACGATGCGCCAGCGGATAGGAGGAGCGCTGTGAAGCCGAGCGAGACGAGGACTATGTATGCGGCCATAAGGACGCCCAGTAGAAACGGTGGAGCATGACAGACGCATTCCCCGTAGCAACAATCGCAAAACATCCACCGGTTGCGCGGATCTGCCGTTGTCTCGTATATGCGCCATGCCACGAACGATGCCCCGGCGAGGACTATGAACGCCAGCACACTGAACAACGAGGCAACTAGTAGACGCCTCTTTTCTTGTTTCATTCCACGTCACCTACTCGATGCACCATTTTCCACGTTTATACAATTTATAAATTCTAATCATTCTTCACCAATGTAGTCCCTATTCCTGCTACCTTTGCCCTCGTTTTCTGCCTGCATAGTCGAAGAGTACTACGTTCTGGCTTTTCTTCCAGACTTTTCTTGGCCATAATTATCGCTAGTCATGCTGAAGCAGTGTCTAAAAAACATAGCGTGGGCTGGGGAGGGGGCGCCGGAAAACGGGCGTTTTTGGATGCGTGTCTGAAAAGGGGGGCTTGTGTTGGTTTTTTAAGCGGGCTATGCGTGAAAAGGGTCGTGACGGAAAAGCCTGAAGAAAGTGTGGGTAAAGCTGGAGACATGTCTAGAAATGTATATGACGCTACGGCCGTGAATGAATACGAGAGGCCAATAGCTGTGTATGTCCGGGTGTCCACGGAGAAACAGGAGCTGGACAACCAGCTCGTGCTTATAGAGGGCTGGCTGAAGTCCCACGGCCTGCAGGCGGACTACCGCTTCATAGAGCAACCCGTGAGCGGCGGCGAGGACGATCGCCCCCAGTTCCTGGCTCTGTGGGAGAAGATCGAAAGGGGCGAGGTCAAGACGGTTGTTGTAGCGGAGCTTTCTAGGCTTTCTAGGCGCATGCCGACGCTCGTGAACTTTCTCTACAAGTGCATAGAGAGGGGCGTGACGGTTGTCTCCCTGCGTGAAGAGTGGCTTGCAAACGCCCTTAAGAACAAGATGTTTAGACCGATAGTCATAGCTATGCTTTCCACGCTCTACGAGCTCGAGAGGCAAATGATTAGCGAGAGGACAAAGGCCGGCTTGGAGAGGGCTAAGCGTGAAGGAAAACACGTCGGCAGACCCCCAAAGCTGTCCGCAAAGGAGCAAAAGAAAATCATGGAGCTGTACAGCTTGGGCGTACCAATAGCGAGGATTGCGCGTCAGCTAGGCGTATCGAGGTCTACAGTTAAGCGCTACATTATTATGTTGCAGAAACGCGGCAAACAGTGACCAGGCATGGCTGGGGAAGACTCATGGGTGATAGCCGAGCTAAACAACGAGCTTATCTCCATGGAAGACTACATTACCGCGTACTTCGAGGGCAAGGGCTTCAGTGCATCCACGTCAATATACGAGAAGAAAGCGAAAGAACATGAAAGAAAGTATTACGTATTCAGGGTCGAAATAAAGTGTAGCTACGACAAGAAAGAAAAAAAGTGGATCTATGCATACATCGAGAAAAGAGACATTGAAAACATAATGAAGAAAGCGTCATGGCTAGATCTCAAGCTAGTAGACTACCGCGTAGAGGCTGGCCTAGATGAAGGCAACCTAGAGATTACGCTCTATTTTGAAAAAACACACACGCCCACCAGCACACAATAAAGAAAGACGCCCGCAGGCCGGGCCGAGGCACCGACCCGACACACAAATTTGTGTGTAGGGAAGAGTTCACCGCATCTAGGGCGCGTCTCTGATACATATCGAGCCTGGCTGTACATGTGTGTATGCGTCGTGTTGGTCGAGCGATAGGCTTATATATTCCTTTCACACAATTTTGTGTGACGGGAGTATGGTGAAGGTTGAGTGTCCCAGGTGTGGTCAGCCGGGCTATATTGAGAAACACAATGTCAATGGTAACGTGTACCTGTATGTTGTTCATGGATACGGCAAAAAGAGGACGAAGTGCTATATCGGGCCGGTTGATAGTTATAGTCACGCGGAGTGGTTGCTTTCTTTGGGCTTGACAAATATACATGACATAGACTACCTTGTTGTTGCGGAGAACGCGTTGATAAGGTTTATCGGCAACGTGAAGCTGAAGAGAATGAAGGGTGACGAGGGGAAGGTCGAGGCGCGCGAGAAACTGAGAATAGCGGAGAAAAAGCTACGCGAATACCTCGAAGAAATAACACGTCTAAGGGAAGAGGTGGAAAGGGAAGTAGAGGCGCTTGCTCAAGTCTAGACGCGCTATTATCCCCAAAACCCATAGTACATGAGCAATTGAGAAACAAAAGAAGATGTTTTTGTTTATTCTGTGAGTGGGAATGTAGCCATGTCTATGTTTTCTAGTGGGTCGTGCCACTCTGCGGACGTGTGTCCCACAAGGTCAAACATCCCGGCTATGACCATTTCTGCGTGTTTGTTCTTTAGCGGGAGAACTATACGCATGACCCTCAAAGCGTTGTCGCTCGGCGCGATGCCCAAGTTGAACCAGTAGCTCTTCGTGACATCGTGTGTCTTGTCGTAGCCCATCTGTCTCAGGGCTTCTGGTCGGACGCCCTCGAGGCTGGGGACGCCGCTCCTAGCATGAACCTCTGCGTAGCGAGGAAGCTTAACGACCGTGTCTACGTGTAGGTCTCCGCTTTTGTCTTTTCTCCAAGCCCGCTCCAGCAGGCTCTTGCCGCCGCCCACGAGGAAAATGATGGCCTTGTGCGTTACCCTTTTTTCCCTGTCCTTAACGATGGGCACCCCGACCACCATGATTTTTCCGGGCTCTGGGTTTTGCCTAAGCTCTTCTAGGAAAACAGCTATCCTGTGAGCCAGTTCAGGCTCGATGCCCATGTTCAAGAGGCGCTTCAAAACCGCGTCCCGCTCTGCGATTATTGACCTTTGGGAGTGTTTTGCCACAGTTTTTACAGACATTGCACCCTCAGATGGCTAAGCGGTGACACCCCTATATAAATATTCGAGGTCACATAGGAGAAGGCTGGTCAAAGCAAAGCTTTTTTGAAGAAAAAGCGGGCTTGAAAAATCGGTGACTGCGGTCTTCAGCACTGAAAAATGATGAGGCTGGTCTCCGAAAGGATGTCATCGGCCAAGATTCACGGCTATGTGTTTCCCTATTTGACTGGCTTCGCTAATGAATCTTTTTTTCCGGTAAAAATACGACTTGTTAAGTGTTACTTTTCCACGGGAAATGTTACTTTTAAGATAGGGGTTTGGCAAAAGCATTATTATTAGACCTACTAATTACGTACTGTACTATACTATAGGTTTGTTACTAACTTACCAAAAAATATATGTAACAGTACTGTACTATGGGTTTTGGGGATAATATGCCCCGCCCAAAAACAATCCAAAATAGGGGCTTCATAAGTCTAATAATTGAGAACAAATATGTAGAGCTTCTCGACAAGATAGCACGCAAAGAAGGCATATCAAAATCAGAACTAGTCCGCAGGGTTATCATTGAGTGGCTGGAGAACGAGGCAAAGATAAAGTATGGCTTAGAAGAGATGTTTGCTGTTGCACGAGTCTCGGATGCACCGCGCCTTTTGCCGCTAACCGCTAAGAGGGTTTCAGAGATAGAGGCGTCACAGAAAGAGATAGCTAGGCAACTTGTCGAGCTAAAGCGCTATTTTGAGTCTATCAGGCCTGAAGACTTGAAGACAATGAGAAGCATAGTTGAGCTGTGGAGAAAGGCAAACGAGCAATATGACTACACAGCTAGGCGAACTATAGTCGAAATCAATATTGGTGGCACGAGGTTCAAGGGCTACGTGAAGGACTTCCCGAGAGAACAATACGTGATGTTTGCGAATAAGCTTGCAGAGTTCGAGGAAAAGGTAAAACAGTTTAGGGTTTTGCGTGGACGCTTCTTCAAAGAGGTCTACTATAAGTATAAGTATGATGTAAAGGAGGACGTCCCCTACGAAAAGAGGCAGATGCTAGAGAGCCTCATAGCCCGCCAGCTAGAACTAATCGACATGACAGAGAGAAAACTAAAAGAGCTGGGGATAGACGTAAAAGCCAAAAACAAAAAACAGTGGGTTTAGTTGTTTTTGCTTTTTCTGAATAGTTGCTTGAACTGTTTATCGGCAAAAATCAGCAACACATAGAAGACAGCGATTGCTATCATAAAGCCGAGGATTGCCGTGAGTAGTTTGGGTATGTCGCCACCAAGCTTTACGAGATGTACGAGGTCATCATAAAATGATATAATCATTCCCCAGTCAAGTATAAGTGCAGGCATCAATGCAAACAGATAAGCATATTTTGTCTTCTCGACTTCTGATGGTTGTTGTGTGCCTGGTATCGTAATCGTGAATATTCTCTTTGCCCCGTTCCACATCTTTAGAAATGTTGCATAAAACAGTTTTGGCATTAGGAGGACTGCGACGGCAACTATCACAGTGAGCCATACATAGCCTTTATACAGCGACGCGTTAAAGACGTCCAGCAGAAAACAAAGCAACAATGCTTCGGCAAAGAATGCTATGAGTGACGCCGCATAGTATAGAATAGTCTTGGCTAGACCCCAGAAGAATAATATCACAGTCTTTACAGTGTTGCTTTTCATGTCATACACCAGGAACATTGATACCTTGGGGGTATAAAAAACCAGGGTCTAGAAACATTGACGGCTAAGCTGTGTTTCTCATGTGTAGAGTATAAAGTAACAGTTTCTTGTTGTTTTTTCTCTTGAATGGTGACCTATAGGAAAATTTTGCATTGTTTTCCTTTGGTTTGGTAACTGTTACTTTTGTTACCGTAACATTTCCCATGTTTAGTACGCTTGTGTTACTTTTCATAAAGTAACAAAGTAACAACTCTTCACGCGTTTGAGATAAAGAACTTGACGCTAAGGCAACTATAAGACCTTTTGTTCTTTTTTGTTTTTCTGCTAAGCGAAAGGTTTAAATAACCCCCTTCATTATATTATTTGATAAACATGAGCCTAACCGAAATCGAATTTAAAACAAAGGAGCAGGCAAAAGAGGAGATAGACAGAGAACTTTACGGAATAGTCTATGGCGTCCTAGTTGACAGGATGCACAACAAATCTTATCCGAGGTTATCAATGATAGTGTACGGGCCGGGATACTATGACTACATAGCTATGAATCATAGACGCGCGAAGAAATACAACTACAACTATATCGTATACATTGACATTGAACGACCAGGAGAAGGAAAACCACTCAAGGCTTATGTCCGGTTTGTCGACCCAAAAACATGGGTTGGCAAGCCGGACATAATTGAAGGTAACACGTGGGAAGTATACGAGAAAGTCGCAGACTTTGTCAGCAGACTGAAGCCCAGGCCTAGCCGTATTGAAGTCTTAGAGCATGAATTCGAAACAGTATGGAGGAACACTCAGCATTGAAGACTAAACTTCGCGGGTTCCAGATAAAACGATTTTTTTCTTTTTCGTTTTTTTCTGTGTCTTTTTCGTTTTTCTGCTAAGCGAAAGGTTTAAATATCACTAATGTAATATAATTATTGACCCCGAAAGGGGGAAGAGGGAGAAAAATGGAAACAAAAGAAACGTATAAGACATATTTGGATAGGAAAGAAGAGATTGAAAGCCCCGTGATAAGCGAACTTTTAATCAGACACGCCAAAATGACCGTGGAGAAGAAGAGGGACGAGATACAAAGGATGCTTGAACTTTTCAAGAGCCACTTTTTAGGCAACGGATACAGCGATGACGAACTCGTAGCCGAGACGACAATAGTTATCCACGCGTTCAGAGACGAATACAGCCTTGACGTTAACATTAAGGTATATCCGAGAATGCACCCCAGCGTTGCCAAATATACGAATCTATTGAGCCTATATGTAAGCTACATGGACAAAGATTATTCAAAAGAGCGAAACAATATAGGACAAGAGCTGAAGGACAGGCTAAATCCTTTGATAAGGATTTTGGAGTTGGAAAAGGAAAACGAGGAGCTTAAGCGCAGATTGAACCAGTGCAGAGAAGAGCTGAGGGAATGCGAGGAAGAAGGAGAGGAAGACCCATAAAACGATATTTTTTTTTCTTTTTCGTTTTTTTCTTGTTTTTTCGTTTTTCTTCGAAACGAAAAATTTATAATGCTTCCCATGGATGTATTCTTGACCAGATATGACTCAAAAAAAGGAATTAGAAGTGGTTGAAGTGGATCTTAGCAGGTTGGACTACGATGCTCGTGCAGACACCAATATAGCTATGTATATTTGTGAGAATTACCATGTCCGGTGCTTGACTTTGCTCTCCATATACTTTTATTCGGCGCGCGACGGCATAGTTGTCTCCATCGACAACAGATTTTATCGCTACGCATACGAGGAGAATCACTGCCAATCATTGAATTTTTTTGAGTGTGCAAAGAAGTATGCCGTAGAACGTGCCGTAAACGATGGATGGGAAAAACTCTTGCACGTGAAGTCGATCCACAACGAGTTATTCGTGTTGGTTAGGCGAAAAGATAAAGAATAGGTGATGTTGCATGATCGAGATCAACATTGATTTACAAAAAATAGGTATAGGCGGGGAATTCAGGAGGTTCACCTTATCAGTCTTCGCCTCTATCGTCACGGCAGGCTATGAATCAAGATGCCTTGTCGAAGTGACACGTAGATATAATAACCGTGTCTTTGTATTTGATCGGGAATTCTACGGTTTCGTCTTGGAAAAAAACTGTTTCAATAACCTGGATGGGTGTGCAAGGGAGTTAGCCGAGAAAAATGGATGCAAATATTTCATCAAGATAATCGACGTGGACAGCTATTGTATAACGTGTGCGCATGAGAAAGATTAGTGAAGCCTTTTTTCTCTTGTTTTTCCCTGTGATAAGCTTATATACCATTTCGCTTATTATTTATGTGAAAGATATGAAAACCAGAGTAAAATGTAAGAGAGAAAGACAGCCTGTTGAGGATAGGATAGACACGTTGCGGGTTGTGTTCGTGTTTGATGACAAAGCCCTGATGGACTACACCCTCATTTTCGGGAAAATCAGGGAGGAGGTTGTGAGGGAAGTCATGAACGAGAGTCTGAGCGGTGAGGGGGTGACAGTGATAAAGCCTATAAGCAATGTCGTGGTGCTAGACGTTTACAGGCAGAGCGAGAGTAACGTCAGTGGTATGCCCCTCTTCACGGAGCTGAGGGATAGGTGGCTCTACGTGGATACCTATGGCTGGTTAATGGTGTGGAGGAAGAGGTTCGAGATGAGCGTGGGATACAGGGTTATGACGGATTGCGAAGTATACGAGCTCCCAGAAGACGCGTTAAGGGTTTACAGGGGACTAAGGATAAAAGCTAGGGCTGTCCGTTAAATTATCTTTTTTTCTTTTGTTTTTCCTTTTTTAGAATAGCGGCTACGCTCCGGCGCGCCATGTTTTGACGCTACTTAGCGGTATGTAGCGTTACTGTGGTGGCTTTTTCTCGGCGGCCTGTGCGATGTAGGCTAATACAAGCTCTAGACGCCGATGTGGGTAACGTCCCTTTAAGAGGTGGCCTAGGCCTAGGACACGTAGCTTGATAGCATATATGTCGAGTGTGGTTATGTTCTCGATTCCAGCGTATTCGAGGAAACGCTTCGCTTCGTATTGTAGAACCCTAACGAGCGAGCGGCTAGTGTAGAACTGCTTGGCCTCCTCGATGAGGCTCTTAATTGTACCTGCCTCTTCTGGTGTAACCACGTATTCGTGGACGTATGAGTGTGGACGCTTGACGTGGACAACGACTAGGTCTCCACGCTGGTCAGGCTCGAAGTAGTTTGCCGTTGTCATTGGTAAACCTGCGAGGGCTAACGCCGTGGCAAGCCTGGCCGCCACGTATCTGGCGTTCCTGTCTACGCTCCTATCTACATATTCCTGTGCCTTTTGCCTGATATAGTCATACGCCTGCTTCTCTGATACCAGCTTGGTTGCAGACATAGTAGCCGTCATGATGTAAAACTTGGATAGAAAAAAACTTTTCGTTTAGTGTTTCTTAGAAAGTATGCCTATCCAGGGGTTGTCCTGTGCAAAGCTGGGCAGACCAGTTGCGTCGACCGATGCTGGCTGTGGCTTTCTTGCCTCTTGTCTGGGCTTGGACTTTTTCGTTTTTCTCCGAAGTGAAAGATATAAATAACCCCTTGTGATATAATTATTGCCCCGAAGGGGAAAGGTGAGAAAAATGGAAACGTATGAGATAAAAGTAGGTCAGTTAAACATCGAAGTGCTAGGGGCAGAGCACTATTGCACTGTGTGCAGTGAATTTACATGGAAATGCTATAGGCGTCATAGAAGTGGAAACTTATACGTCCTTAAGGTAAGCATACTTCCAGAAGAGCCTGTTCTCTTACTTCTTTCAAGAGGTGAATTCAAGAAAATAGACTCTTTGAAAGTGGAAAGCGTCCTCGGAGGCCTTGTGAAAGCCAAAATGAGTGGAACCGAAATATATAGCAGAGGAAAAATCACTGCCGCAGGATGGATATCTTTCAACTCAGCAGTGATGCGAATTGATGAAAATGACATCAACAACGAGCAACTCAGAAAAGACATGACTAAGGATGAAAAAGAGTTGTTAAACCGCTTAATAGACGAGAACAAAATTGATATAATCACGAAGTATCTCGTTGGATTAAGTGAGAAACATGACCTGAAATTCCTACACTGGTTTATTGACCATTCCGACCTAGGCGTCTGGACACATCTGAAGCCTCTGCTCCATACCTTTGTCTCGGACAAAGTCTATTCCGCAGGCAGTGCTCTTATATCCTTCATCCCCCTCTCGTTTAGAGCATTATTTCGTGCTTGGGATATCAAGTTTAATATAACCAAAGCGAAACCAAGAATACATGTGCTTCCTAGCGACGTGATTGAGATTGAACTGGGAAAAGAAAGGAGGATATACGTTATCGAGAAAGACGAGCGTATCGCAGTATATTACAAACTACACAGTACAGTATATGCACATGAACAATTTAGGCAACACGTCCATCCCGTAGCCCAAATTTCATCGACGTACTTTGACCAATACCGGCCAGACCTATTCCACTATAGACTCGGCGACATCCTCTTCATCCGTTCCGACACCAACGCCAACAACGAGACAGAGTTACCCCATTGGACAGGCCAGCTGAAAATACTGCAGGGACGCATAATCACAGACGGAGAAAACTACTACGTCAGCAGTGATATGGATATCGTTGCTTACCACCCCGAACATGGTGTTTTAATGTTGTATCCAGGAATTTACAAGATAGAAAGAGTACAGTACCTACAACCGGGTCACGACTAACAACCCTACCTAAAAACGATATTTTTTTCTCTCGTTTCCATCTATATAGACTATACAGTTTATAGGACAACTGTCCCCTTTCTATATAGAAGTGCTCCGCACTGTAGTCATGCATCTTTTTTAGCACAAGTATCCTCGCCCCCTTTCACTCATTTATCCACTCGTCACCATGCCTCCAGTCAATGTCAGGCTTCAAGACATACTTGTAGGTGTATCCATGAAGAAGGCCAGGGAAAACAAGTCGTGGTTTCTCTGCGGGCTCGTTCTCGGTGAATGTGACGGTATGTTTTTTTATTGCGTTTTTTCTTTTTCAACATGTATGACCGTCCAGGGAGACGCGGATAACTGGTATGGTCGCGCTGTTTACTTCAAGATATTTGACATGTA
>Ga0080004_1128504_pt1 | contig 10788 bp, 7 predicted proteins | sample WasSprMetagenome_FD_69207 | JGI IMG/M metagenome (GOLD analysis project Ga0080004, IMG submission 69207) | Sulfidic aquatic microbial communities from Washburn Spring, Yellowstone National Park, USA - WS (SPADES assembly) (version 2) | ecosystem: Environmental > Aquatic > Thermal springs > Hot...
CCACCAGGTATACCTAGGTATACTTTGATAGAATAAAAACTTTTATGCAAGTATTGCAGAGCTGACCTGATAATGCCTTAAGTTGAGATTTACACAAGTTCTCAATACTTTAGCTATGCTGTATTGCTGAAAAGCTCACAAGGTTTAGTAGCTTATGGTGGAGAGGTTTAGGAGTTCTTTTAGTGTCTTTTAAATAAAGAGTTTTGATATTGAGGATTTGTTTAGTTATTTAAGCCATTCTTGGTATTCTGGTATGAACCTCTCGATTATTTCGTCTACAAGGGCTTCACTTACAAATCTAAGCATGTAGTCTGCAGGTATGTATCTCACGGTGATGATTTGTAGTGGGTTTATTGAGCCTACGTAAATTATTGAGTCGTCGATTATAACTGCTTTAAAGTGAAACCTAGGCTTCGTAATAACCTTAATTCCGCAATTCTCTAGCATATTAATGCATGTTTCATGTTCTCCCACATCATCAACTTCTCTCGAATCTGCAGGTCTTGTAACAACAACTATCTTCTTACCCTTCCTGAGAGCATCACTAACTTCTTTAAGATTGCAAAACTTTTCAACAGCAATTCTGTTAAGAAATGGCGATATGACTAATGCATGACTATTAAGATTCTCTAAATCCTTACGAAACGCAACCAAAAACTCATCAGGGTCAAAAATTTGTGTAGCAGCTTTAAAGAACTCCTCCCTCAACTTCCTTAGGATAGGGCCTCTCTCCAAACGCTTTCTAACAATATCTCGAAACACAATACCGCCATAAAATAACACACCACATTAATTAAAAGTTTTAATCCTCAATTCCTTTAAATTAAACACTACAACCTTAACATCTTAAAGAAAAAGAGTAGAGGGAAGGCTTACGTACTGCAACTCATGATATTAATAATTTAGCAGAATTTCATAATTGTGTTCATAGTGATGCCATGCTAATGCACGGAATTGTGATGTTAGTTTCCTTTGCTGAACCTCATATCTTAATCTTCTAATCTTCTTAGCAACCCTACAAATATAATTATAAGTACTTAGATCACCATTTTGTATAGGTACTACAAAATGGTCAATTCTTATATGATTTAATAGAAGACCTCGGTAGCACTCACGGAGCTAGCTGTAGAGCTACACAGGGGCAGACCAAGGTCTGGGATCTTCAGCAAGGGTTTCTGTGTAGGTCTGCCCTACCTCTGCGTGCTTCTCTGCTGAGCCCTGCACCTGCTCCGGCTACCTCTAGAGGTACTGCTAAGGTATCACTAAGTACGTAGGGGCTCCGCTTAGCTTACAGGCTCCAGGCTCCGTTCAATTCTCCAGTACTCCATGCTCCGAACTACCTATCCCGCTTGCAGGTTCCGCACACCTCTCTAAGTACTTTAGAGCTCCCCAGCACATCGGTGGCAGTACTGATGCTGAGGGACCCGCCACAAATACAGCAGGTAGTACCCGGGTAGAATCAGCTCAGCACATCTCATTAATGGGGTCAGGAAATTCTGACATGTTCGAGAGGAGGCTACCGATGGTAAGTTAGAGAGATACCAGTTACTCGGGGTACTTCAAGGGATTCCTCGGTGTATTCGAGGAGTTCAAGGTCAGACTAGAAGAGTACGAGTATTAGAAGGCCTTTGAAGAGGTAGGGTAGCTTTATTGCGAGTTTCATGTAAGCAAATAAGAAGAGCTACCGTATAGAATTATAGGGGCGTGTAGCGTGTTGATGGCTTTAATCTGTAGCATGGTTATGCCCATGCGCCATCCTGGATACGGATTCTTAGATGGGTGTCGAGAATGACCTTAACAATTGTTACTGTAAGGCGTCCTGCTACAACTGTTTGGGGTATTCTTGACAACTTCTTGATGGACTTGGCAAGTCTTCAGGACAGAATCTGTAGTGAAGGCCCTAGTTTATCGAAGCCTCTTTACCAGAAGCTTGTTGATCTTGTATGTAAGGGCGATACGAGAGTTCTAGATGATATAGACTTTCCTAAGCCTTACTACCCATTCATACTAATCACTTACTACATCTTGTTTCATAGACGCAACCTAGAAGTAGCTGAAGCTGTGTTTAAGAAGCTTAAAAAAGTATATGAGGAACACCCCTACACATTCGACCCTGACGAGAAGTGTTCCCTCAAAGTGTTGGAGGAGGTAATAAAGGATTTTACAGTACTAAAGAAGCAACCGTCGAAAGAGTACAAGGGTAGGCTAAGTACGAGGCTCAGGGAAATAGTACTCAAAATCGAAAACATTAAGTGTCATCGCGAGGGCTGGGGCGATACATTCAAAATACTGATAATAAGTCATCTAGACCCAGAAAAAAGTATGCAAATTCTAAAAGAGATAGCAATACAGCCCTCTATTAAGAGCATAGTAGTAGATGAAGATGTTCTAGAAGGTTACAATCTGATAATCTACGAAGCCCCACCCTCAACACTAGAATTCCTCAGAAGCATCAGTAATACAACCTATAACACCTTGTTTAACGCATTTGAAAATCTAAGAGTTAAAGAAAATGAGAAAAATGATTTAGAGAGAAAAGTAGCCAGAATCCAAAGGTTTACATTGCCAAAGGATTTGGCAAGCATTTTAGAAAACTTTAAAAATAATATTTATATTTTGCTAGCACATTCCCCAATCATTATAACAGTAGTGGCATACGGATTCACAGGCATTATAATGTCATGGTTACTTTGTCTACCTACTGTAATACCGTACTTCCTTGAATTCTATTATAAGCGGAGGTTGAATAAAGTTAAGAAGGAAATTGAAGGCTTTATAGAGGAGAGGGTCCTCAAAGGAATATATGAAATTATATGGTCAAATGGTTAGCGTATTCTATACATAGTCCTTATATAAACCACATCACCTTCTTAATTTTAAGATCCTCATCCAGGTTAGTGCCAAGCTCTGATAATCTCAGCGATAGCCACGTTATTTCCCTAGAATACCTCACAGTTATAGGCTCCCTCGCTACTGGGTTCTGAACGGAGCTGTAATTTAGCCTGCACATACCAAAGACTGTGGCTAAGAGTTCTTTATCACTTAGCTTTAGCTCATCTTTTGCAGGCTCCATCTCTTTATGCCTTGAAATAACTCTTGCTCTTGATAGACCCCTCCTAACGTTGCCCCTAACACTTGATTGAACTTCAAAATACCCTGAAGTAAACATGAGGTAGAGACCAGGTTTTAACTGGAGTGTAAGACCTACTGGTGGGTAGCCAGATTGAGCCTTATTAATCATGTATATACTTTGAGTATCGTAAACTATAATGTCGCTATCCCTAATCTTCAAAATATAGACTGCTAAAAACTTGTTAAGCTCTTTTTCAGCAGACTCGATAGCACTAGCTATCGCCTCCTCTTCAGCCCTACCAATATCCTTTCCGGAATAATGGATGACTAGCACGTTATCATTCTTATTGCTGTATCTAAGAATACTATTAACAGACCTTGTTAAAAGACTTGCCACCCTCTTACTAATATCCTCGTCTCTGCTCAGCAGGAGAACTGTTGAGTCCATAAAGTACCATGCACCAGATTGATCAAATACCGCTAAGTAACCAACGCCTCGCCTCCTCAGCAATGGATGATATGAAATTCCAAGACCTATAATGAATACCGCCACGTTTTCAGGAACCTTTTCACCAAGAGCTCCTCTCTCAAGAGCATATGGAACTCCACCCATCTTTGTGAAGATTTGTATAGCTGTTGGAAGTAACGACCACTTGTAGTTTTGCTCATCTTTTAGGAGATCTACTGTGAATACCTGCGATGCCACTCCTTCATTGAGGAACGTTGCTTTGGTTCTATAGTAGATGCTGTCATAGTCTCCTCTGGCTACACGTGGTAAAACAATAAGTGGAAAGCATGTGTTAAAATCGCTACAGCTCTCTTGAAAAGCTAAAAAGATTTCGTCGGGGTCGTAGCTCTTGAATGGAATAGTTGATATCTCAATATCAACATCGGGCTTGAACACAGCATTGAATCCTGGGAATATCTTTTTGTTTTCTAGGCCTTCAGATAAATGCCTCTTCAATTTCTCGTTAACAAGCCTCTGAATCTCATCATCACCCTTATAGAGAATCAGAAGGCTCTTGAACCTATTGACAGAGTACAAATAAGGAGTACCGCGAAGAGGTTCGTGAGCTAGTGGACCGTAGCGAATAATCTCGTACGCACTTAATCCAATACCTCCACCTCCAAATCTCAGTGGAAAGCTACGTATATCATAGTACCCAAAAACCATACTCATAGATCTTACACCCAGACAAAGCTATCTCCAATAGTATAGGTGACATTCCCTAGGAGGACGCTTGACAGCTTAAATTCTGCAAGGAGTCTCCTAAAGATTTTGAGGTCACTTTCAAGGATCTTAAAGTAAGTGCTGAAGGAGATCCACGAGAGCTTCTTATGCTCATCATAATACTTGCAGAGGTAATTGTAGATGAACTCCCTTGAACTCTTATATGTTGGATTAATTCTAACATTGTATGCTTCTAACTCATTGTAGTGTATTCTTAGCTCTTGAGGCTCCCTTAGCCCTTTGTCAACACATTCTAGTTCAACAACATCGCTACCTTCTTCACTCTTCACATCCTTTATTTCGTAAAGTGCAGAGCCTTCAGACAGGGTAACATTAATACGTATCCCCCTTAACGCATTGATTACGTCTTTCACTGACAGCTTGGCATCATTCTTAAGAAAGTCTATGACGTCCTTAAGCTTGAGACTACTCAGCCTTCTGTATCGGGAGAAGAATATCATGTAAATCTTCTCTTCATTGTTAACAACACTATGCTGAAACCTTATGAGGATCTCTTTAACAACTCTAAAGAATCTGGCACAACCGTCATTATCTTGTCCGCAGAGGCTAGGACGTTCTCTGCAGAAGTTAAATAGAGGCTCTCTTGAGAACTCTTCATCTTTCTGCATCAACTCCCTCAGTGTTTTTACATCTAACTTTATACATATCCTCGCTCCTTTTTCATAACATTTGTATTGAATTGCTATGCTCCTCTCCATCAAATTATCCAAGAGGTTTGCTACAACATAGGAGGTTGAAGGCACAGCCTCTTCAACAACAGAATCAACTAAAGCATTAACAAGTGTGTCTACGTCGTAGAAGGAGGAAAATGATTGTATATGTTTCTGCGGTGAGCTACGCTGACTAAGTACCTCAAAATATCTTGCAAATGCAACCTTCAACTCATCTCTAAGCATATCTTTACTTGCTACATGCCCTACAGAGGCTATGTAGACCCCTGGCTTCAGACCTCCATACTCACTAGAGAGTGAGGTGGAGACAAGACTCTGCGAATACATGTTAACCACGTGAGCAACTCTCGTAAACCCAAAATCTTTTAGAGTCTTCGAAATTCTAAAAACGCTTAACCTATCATTGCTGGGTCTCACATCAACAAAGTTTATGATGTACCTGTACAACCTTGCACACCCCAAAGTCTACTGTTTAGACACAAGCATATATCTTATCTTTATATTATAATCTAATGTTAATGCTATAACATTAAACTATTCAAAATGTATAGAAAGGCTTATAAATGGGGTAAGCTGAGCACATTATTCAGTTAGAGAAAAACTTCATAAATTCTAATATAAGTAACTTAGTATCGGATGAGCAGTATACTTGTAGTCGATAGGAATAGCTAAGAATGGTTCTACTAGCAAATGAATGTAAGATCATCGCCGAAGGATCTATTACCGTTCGCTACTGTGTAGATGTAACTATAGCGTTTCTACTTGCTTCATACCTTACGACAGAGCCAAAGGGTTGCATTACAAGAGATATTACAAATACAAAATGTTGAAGCCTCTATAGAGTAGAAAAAGCGAGCATCAGAAGCAGTTAAAGGCGCAACAGCTACCGGAGTTGCAACTGAAAAATCTACCTCTTTGGAGTGGAGAAGAGGTTAGCTACTCGTTCCTGCAGCTTTCTCTAGCTCTTCGCTTAGCTTCTTAATCTCCTCAGCTATAGCTCTGGCTTTCTCTGCTAGTTCTTGCATCCACTTCGGTGCTACACCTATGAATAGCTTGTTCAGCTTCTCATATACCCTCCGGTACATCTTCTCTAAGTTCTCCTCAGTAATCTTCTCACCAGTCTCAACAACTACGAAGCCGTCTGCATAAGCTTCTTTCTTAGCCGAGTCGGTAAAGAATGGTGCTACGATTACCCTTACATGCGGTATGAACGGCAACTGGAGTATCCTGCCGAACTCCTCTCTGATAACACCAACCTCTACAGGCTTATCCCAGTTTTTGCATGATGCATATATAGCAAACCTCATATCGCTGACGACCTTCTCTGCCCAGACATCGACTTCAACCTCAGTGCCAGCCTTACTAACAATCTTGTGATCAACCTTGACAGAGAAACCCAGAGACTTTAACGCACTTGCAACAACATCCTCTAAAGGATCTCTAGCACCAAATCTTTCAACAATTTGAACAGGTTTTGAAGGGGCTTTGGCAACCTCGACGGTGACAGGCTTAGCCGGAGTTACCAGAGGCTCTAACTCCTTCGGGACAGGCCCTAGAGCCTCTAGTGCGAAGTGATCTTTCAGGATCTTTAGAAGCTCGTAGTGATTATCATGCTTATAGGTATTTGATGCAATAACAATCTTGTTCTTATCTAGAAATAGCCAGAGATAACCTTTAGAACTTGTGTTCTGCACAACCTCCGAGTTAATAAATGACTCTACGGGTACGCCTTGCATAACAACAACCTTTATTGCACCAGGAGCTTCAGCAAGGATGTAGGAATATGTAGTCGTTATCCATGGGTAGAAGTATATATGTATAGGTCTAGCCCCGCTCTTAGTAAAGGTGCAGTACTCAACAACACAACTAGCTGAGTACCCGAGTTTCCCAAATAAAGTCCTAAACATTGCTATAAGGCTATTCAGAGCTTTTTCATAAAGCTCTTTAATAACCTCCTTCACGTGATCATATGCGAAGGGATTCGCAAAGCAATTGCTTATCACACCCTCAACAGTAACGTTGCACAGATGTTCCCCCGTCAATCCAGTAAACTGCGAAATTCGCTCTAAATTTTCTCCATATGGGTATCTAAGGCTATGTTCAACCAATGCAAGCTTATAGAGTTCACCCTTCTGATAAAGATCCTCAAGAACCGATCTAATTATAAATAAATTAGGTATCTTGATATATTTGTGTACATCTAATGCTAGTTGCTGAACATAGAGTACAGCAAAGGGGTATATCTCGAGTTCATAGTAATCGTGTCTTCGTGAGGACCAGCTCTGTTCGAACCCTAGTAGATATCTGTAAAAGTAAGTTCTAATGTTATCAATTTTAACGCTTAAAATAGATGAAATTAGCGGTGAGAAATACTCATAATCTGTGGAAGAAACATTTATTCCTCCTGTGCGATACGAGGGATAGCTTATCGAAATTTTTGGATATGATTTCTTTCTATACATGTCGATGATTGCGCATGCAACTGAAAGAATCTTCCTGTCCTCTTCAGGCATTGAACTAATTCTCTTCTCAATCTCACTAACAATTACTCTTGTAACCTCATCCCTTAGAATATACTTCTGCAGGTAATCCCTTAAATATGTTTCCCTGCCCTCAATAACGAGCTTAATCCACAAATCAACATTCTTAAACATTGCTGTGAGTTCGAAATAAACCCTCTCAGCAACATCTCTGCCAAATGCAGGCTCAAGAGTTTCAACTGTATTGACATATCTATGCTCATCAGACGAGTATAGGAATGGATACAGCGCCGCAGCGTAAGCAACACCCTTCTTAACCAAGCTGTCTATTAAAGCTTCAACATCTTTAACATTGATGGGTGAGGACATAATCCTTCACTTACACTTCTCTAACTTAACTAATAAATCTAACTTAACTAATAAAATAAACTGTTCCAGTCGAAATATACCACCTCGATTTGGAGACCTTCAGCTGTATCATTAAGACCTGCAACTATATCGCTGCGTTATCTTCCCCCGCTCTCACAGTAAGCGTTGTGAGCTATTCCCTCTCCCGAAGCTTCTCTGAGCTTTTGCATCCCAGCATGCTCTATTAGGCTCTTAAAATCCGTATCACGAACTAGCAATTCGGGTTTCACAAAGATATAGAGCTCTCCCTTGATGGGTAAGACCTTGTAGACATATCTGTGATAAAACGTGAAAAGCCAAGATGTTATAGTTGAAGTTGCCTCGCCTGTCCCTAACCTCATGCTCTCTCTAAGCATCTGTAGTAGCCACACCGGTACTCGCAATCCCAACCAGAGTCTAGGAGTTTCTTGAAGAGAGCTCTCCATAAGGTGCGGTGGCTCTCTTAAGATGTGCTGAGGTAGGATCCTCAATATCTCCGTAGTCTCTTAGAACCTTCTAAACCCCCTCTCTATCACCTCCTTAAACTTGGAGAGTTGCCCGTCCGTGACTTAACGTGTTCTTTGCGAGCATAGTAGGACCTTGGTATACCCATCCACCCTCCAGAAGAGTAGCTTCTTCAGCCTGTACCTAAACCCTCTTAACTTCTCCATCTGAAGGGAGGATAGGGTGAACATCCCTCAGTTTTATTAAATATGATAGTGAAAAAGCCCATCTTCTTAATCTGCGTCACAGGAGCTTCTTTCTATCCTTAACCTTACAGACCTTATTGAACCAGTTAAGGAGGTAGAGGGTTTGTCAGGGAAATGACGATCTGCGCGATTGAGCTCAAATTCCAAGACATAATGATCCTCCGCTTACATTACCACGTACCTAGCTATTTCTTCCAATACTGCCTACAATATTGAGATTCTTTCGTATTTCTATTAAACACTTGAAGAATGTGATGCTCTTCATGTAAAGCATCTAGAGATTTAGGCTAAATAAGAGAGCAAAAGATATTACATGTCTAGGGTCTGATATTACGGTGCTACTTTTTATGCTTTTGAGATGTCATAAATATGATTTAACTTTATTAACTTTCTATATTAAACACCACTTGATGTGGACAGTAAATACGGGGTTCATAGCCTGGATTATTAATGTCTCCCTATGTGTACTACTCTTCCTTGCGTTTTTGATTATTGCTTCCATTTCTTACTATGAGTATACCAGATCCCCTGGCAGAAGGGGGTCATCGTTATTTGCCTTTTACGCTGTACCCAATATCATCGCGGTTTTGCCTCTAGTAGTTATGATAACGATACTGATAATATTTATAATAATATTTGGTTTATACTCGCTACCATTAATATCGTCTTTCGCAGTCATAACTTTCTATATTCTCAGTGGAGTCTATACAATGCGAGTTAGAGGAAAGTGCTCTAAGGAGGGACCGGCACCTGTTGGTGACTTAGATTTCGTAGTGTGTTATGAGGGGCCTGTGAATGCATGGTATAACTACAGGAAAAATAAGATTTACATAAGTGATAAGCTATTGGGGAGATTAAATGATGAAGAACTGAGAGCAATATACTATCATGAGGAAGGCCATAAGAAATACCGTCACCTCGCGTTGTTGTCAGGATCCATTATAGGAGTTTGGCTGATCTTCTTCTCCTTAGCATTCACGGTATTTGTGGTCACCACGTTTAAAATCGTAAACGTCACTTTCTGGGACTATGTACTCCTCTTAGTTATTATAGTTTCCGTAGCTGCAAGTCTCTCAGCTACAAGCATAGTATGGAATTGGGTCAGTGAGCATGAGTTAGATGTATATAGTGCTGGGAAGGTTGGGACGAAACCTCTTATTACTGCTTTTGTAAAACTCTATGTGTACAGATGGTTAGAGAAAAGCGGCATCTCTACCTATAACGCTAGGGTTTCACTTGACTTAAATGTAGAGGCTATAGTAAAAGATCCGGGTAAGACGAGGTTTTCACGAATATTCGTACTCCTACTCAAAAGATCTCTCCACAGCGCCCTAGGAGTAGTAAGAGCTACGAGTATCTACGAAGTCCCTATACCAGACACTCATCCACCACTAGAGTATAGAATCTTGGTTCTATGGAGATCGTTGTCAACACAGTAGCTATTTAACTATATTTTGAATCAATGCTTCTTAGTGGTAAGTCCCGGTAAACTACTTTATAATTCTATGAGGTAAAAATAGTATGCTGACTCAGTGCTGGGAAAAAACTCTCCCTATCATTCCTAGGAGGAAGTTCGGCGAGTAATGTAAGTCCTTTTACAAGCAATGGACTGATAATATAAGTGAATACATTAAGTTCTACTCAATACTCTCATAGACTCTTCCTGAAGTTCTCCACTATGAAGCTCAGCACCGCTTGTTTAAGGTGCTCATCCCCAGTAGTCAATGCTAGGACCTCTAGCACCGCTACATAGTCCACCGTATTGTCCTCCCTGAGGATACCTGCAACCAGTAGCCTCCTGGTTGCCCCAGTACGGACTCGAACTCATCTAGGGTCAGTAGCTGGAGGACCTTCACCAGCCTCTCGTTATCCACCGGGGGACTTACCGTCCGGGAGCCTCCACAGCATTACCCTAGATACCTCGAGGATCTACAGGACATTATCGGACCGTGTTTATTTATGGTATACTTCAGCAACCTGACTCTGTTCTCAGACCTCAGCTACGGGAGGTCTTACCTCTCGTACTACAGCCTAGACTCTAAGCTACAGGGTCTTGATAATAAGTTGTGTTTTACGTATATACATTTCATGAGTGTGGGGTCATGAAATTACGTATTTAAAATCATCAGCTCTCTTGGGAGTGGTGCGGCGGCCGGGATTTGAACCCGGGATCTCCGGCTTGGGAGGCTTGACACGAACAATGAGATCCAGCCAGA
>Ga0080004_1170581_pt1 | contig 10783 bp, 12 predicted proteins | sample WasSprMetagenome_FD_69207 | JGI IMG/M metagenome (GOLD analysis project Ga0080004, IMG submission 69207) | Sulfidic aquatic microbial communities from Washburn Spring, Yellowstone National Park, USA - WS (SPADES assembly) (version 2) | ecosystem: Environmental > Aquatic > Thermal springs > Hot...
AGAGGAAACACCCCATAGGGCCCGAGCATCGCGGAACTGCACCCGGCCGCGGTGGATCGCCAAATACACAGGGACTTCGCTTCTTCCCTGGATCACCAAAGCCCCAAAGCCCGCGAGCCGCAGGGCCAGCGCCACCCGGCCACCACAATGGGATTCCCCAAGATTTCCGGTATGCGGGGATTTGAACATGGCCACAGCCTTGGAAGCCAGCGGGAAAAGGGGGTTTAGGGGACCTACGGCGAGGATGATGGGGTTCTCTGGACCCAACGGATCGGCATCCTTCGGACAAAGCTCGTGGAGGAGCTCAATGGCCACCCCGGCCCCACCCAGGCCTTTCTCAAAAAGATCGGGCCTCTCCTCTACCCAGAAGCGCTTTTTCGTGAGATCGATGCGGAGAACACGGGGAAGGTACTTATCCACCGGGCACCTCCTCCAGAGCCAGGACCTCATGGGGACAGAACGAGGCGCAAAGCCCGCAATGGACACAGATCACGGGTTTGTTGTTCTCCTCATCCCAATGCACCGCCCCAAATGGACAGGAAAGAACGCAGGTTCGGCAGCCAATGCACCTCTCGTACTGGACGCGCACGCCCACCTGGGCCTTAGTGATCGCCCCTACCGGGCAGGAAGCGGCACAGGGAGGATCCGGGCAAGCCCGACAAATGATCACGACAAAACCTCGTTCCACACCGCCTACCGAGCGCACGGCGATCGCGGAGCGGGCGAGACCCCCTTCCCCGAAGCGCCGGGAACAGGCCAGGGCGCAAAGGAGGCAATCCACGCATCGCTCCGAATCCACCACCGCCAGTCTTTTCGGCACTTTGCCCCCTTCCATTCTAGCGCGATTTTTGTGCAACGGCTTCGGCCACCTTTCGCCCCAGCTCCCGGAGCCTCTCCAAATCGGACGGAGTGGGAGCGCCGGGGAATTCCACAGTGTCCACGAGCTCCCAGCCCAGTTCCCCCACTTTTCCCGCGAGCTTGCCCACCGCTCCGCCCCTCCACCCGTATGACCCAAACACGCCCACGACTCGGTTTTTCAGGCGCTTGCGCTCCAAAAGCCGAAGGGCCTGTTCGATGGGCGGGAAGATCCCGGTATCGTAGGTGGGCCCGCCGAAGAGGAGGCCCCGAAAGCGCCAGGCGTCGCGCACGATGAAGCTTGGGTGGGTGCGGCTTGCGTCCAAAACCCGCACAGGAAGGCCCACATCATGGGCGGCTTGGGCCACGGCCTCCGCGGCTTTCCGCGTCTCTCCGTACATGGAGCCGAAGACCACAACGACGCCAGGCTCGCCTTCCATCCTCGCCCACTTCGCGTAAAGTTCCACGATTCTTTGGGCGTCTTTCCGCCAGATAAGACCGTGGGCGGGAGCAATCACCAAAATGGAGAGGTTCCCTAGTTTCTCGATCGCTCGCAAAACCGCTTGGCTTTGCATGCCCACGATGTTGGAAAAATAACGCAGGACCTCGTCCTCATAGAGGCGGAAATCCGCTTCGTCCGCGAAAATGGCCCCATCGAGGGTTCGGAAGCTGCCAAAGGCGTCACAGGGAAAGAGCACTTTTTCCGTGGCTTCGTACGTGGCCATGGTCTCCGGCCAATGCACAAAGGGGATGTAGTGGAAGGAAAGGATTTTCCCGCCCAAATCCAATTCCTCGCCGTCCCCAACGGCCCGCACGCCCTCCCGAAGCCCATAGAAGCGCTCGAGCATGGGAAGGGCCGCAGGGGTCGCGAGAATTTCCGCACCGGGTGCGACCCGGCGCAGGAGGGGAAGGGCTCCGGAATGGTCAGGCTCCATGTGGTTCACCACGAGATAGTCGATCCTTGCGGGATCCACAATTTGGGCGATATTAGAAAGCAGTTCCTCAGCATAATGGCTCTTTACGGTATCGATGAGGGCCACCTTTTTCCCCACCACGAGGTACGCGTTGTAGCTCACGCCAAAGGGAAGGGGCCAGAGCCCCTCGAAAAGGTCGGTGGTGCGGTCGTTCACCCCGACCCAGAAAATCCCCGGTCGGATCTCCCAACTTCCCATATGCCCCCTTTCCGTGCGGCCCAAAGGATACCCGTTCTTCGCCTGCGCTTGGGCAAGCGCCCGATTGACGAAGATCATGGAAGGCCCGCTTAGCTCTGGAGTATGGTTCCTCTGTGCGGGCGGAGTTACGGATTGCCGGATTTGGTGGTCAAGGCGTGATCTCCGCGGGAAGAATCACCGGTCAGGCCGCGGTTCTCTACGACGGAAAGCAGGCGGCTTTCACCCAATCCTACGGGCCGGAAGCCCGGGGCGGCGCGTGTGCCGCGGAAGTCGTGATCTCCGATGCCCCAGTAGCCTATCCCCTTCTTACCACCCCGGATGTGGCCATCCTCATGTCCCAGGAGGCCTACGAAAAGTACGCCCACGAGGTGAAGCCCGGCGGAATCCTCATCATCGATCCCGATCTTGTGAATTACGAGGAGCGGGCGGATGTGCGGATGCTTCTCGTTCCCGCCACGCGTCTTGCGGAATCCCTGGGACGGAGGATCGTGGCCAACGTGGTGATGCTCGGCGCTCTAGCGGCCGCTTGGCCGGTGGTGTCCAAAGATGCGCTTCTTAAGGCGATTTTGTCCGCGGTTCCTCCCCATACCCGGGAGCTCAACCAGCGGGCTTTCGAGGCCGGTTACAACTACGTGAAGGAGAGGTACGGTGCCGGAAATTAGGCCGCGCATAGGGGTTTTCGTTTGCCACTGCGGGAAAAACATTGCGGGAACGGTGGACGTGGCCAAAGTGGCGGAAGCCGCATCCCGCTTCCCCGGCGTCGTCTACGCCACCCACTACGAGTACATGTGTTCCGATCCCGGGCAAGCCCTCATCCAGCGGGCAATTAAGGAACATCGTCTCAACGGCGTCGTGGTGGCAGCGTGCTCTCCCACCATGCACGAGGAGACTTTCCGCAGGGCCGCTTCCGCCGCAGGCCTGAATCCCTACCTTGTGGAGATCGCGAACATCCGGGAGCAGGTCTCCTGGGTGCACGAAGGGCCAAAAGCCACGGAGAAAGCCATCCGGGTGGCGCGAGCGATGGTGGAAAAGGTGCGGGCCAACCAGCCCCTTACCCCTGCGGAAATCGGGGTCACCCGCAGGGCCCTTGTGGTCGGCGGGGGAATCGCTGGAATCCAGGCGGCTTTGGACATCGCCAACGCGGGCTTCGAGGTTCTCCTTGTCGAGAAAAGCCCGTCCATCGGCGGCCACATGGCCCAGCTTTCCGAAACCTTCCCCACCCTCGACTGCTCACAATGCATCCTCACCCCGAAAATGGTGGAGGTCTCCCGCCATCCCAAGATCCGTCTCCTTACGTACTCGGAAGTGGTGGAAGTTTCCGGTTTCGTGGGTAACTACCGCGTGCGGATCCGAAAGAAGCCCACTTACGTGAATCCGGAAAAATGCAACCTCTGTGGGGAGTGCGCGAAAGTCTGTCCGGTGCGGGTTCCCAACGAGTTCGACCGGGGCCTTTCCACCCGCGCGGCGATCTACATTCCTTTCCCTCAAGCCATCCCCTCCTCCTACACCTTGGACGAGAGGAACTGCCTTGGGATCGTTCCCCTCCGGTGCGGGAAGTGCGCGGAGGTCTGTGAGGCCAAGGCCATCGATTTCGACATGCATGAAGAGATCCTCGAGGAGGCAGTGGGGGCCATCGTTCTTGCCACTGGCTACGAGCTTTACCCGAAAGAGGCCATGGCCGAGTACGGTTACGGGACGATCCCGGATGTGATCGACGGGCTAGAGTTCGAGCGGCTCCTCTCCGCATCCGGGCCGACCAGGGGCGAAATCCGGCGGCCCTCGGATGGAAAAATCCCTAAAGAGGTGGTGTTCATCCAGTGCTCCGGCTCCCGCGATCCCGAACACCACAAATCCTACTGCTCGAAAATTTGCTGCATGTACACGGCAAAGCACGCCCTTCTCTATCGGCACAGCGTCCCCGACGGCAAAGCCTACGTTTTCTACATCGACATCCGCGCGGGCGGCAAAGACTACGAGGAGTTCGTGAACCGGGCCATGGAGGAGGAGCGGATCCTCTACATCCGGGGAAAGGTGGCCAAGGTCTTTCGGGAAGGGGACAAGGTCGTGGTATGGGGTGTAGATACGCTCACCGGGAAGCGGGTGGAGGTGCGGGCGGATCTTGTGGTTTTGGCCCAGGCCATCGTTCCCTCTCCCGGAACGGAGGAGCTCGCCCGAAAGCTCCGCATTGCCTGCGGCGCCGAAGGTTTCCTTAGGGAAGCGCATCCAAAACTCCGCCCCTTGGAGGCCCTCACCGCTGGAATTTTCTTAGCTGGCGCGGCCCAGGGGCCGAAGGATATTCCCGAGGCCGTGGCCCAAGCCTCCGGCGCGGCCGCCAAAGTCGTGGCCCTCCTCTCTCAGCCCAAATTGGAGCACGCGCCGGAGGTGGCGGAGGTCCAAGAGGAACTTTGTTCAGGCTGCGGGATTTGCGCGCCCCAGTGCCCTTATGGCGCGATCACCGTGGACGAAGTCGCCCACGTGAACGAAATCCTCTGCGAGGGCTGCGGAACCTGTGTGGCCGCCTGCCCCTCCGGAGCTTTGACCTTCCGGAACGTCGGGGACGAACAGATCCTCCGGATGGTGCGGGCGGCGTTGGAGGTGGAAGGTGTCGGAGTTTGAGCCGCGGATCGTGGCCTTCCTTTGCCGCTGGTGCGCCGCAGCCGGCGCGGATCTGGCGGGAACAGAGCGCAACGTCCTTGGCATCCTCCGGCGCTTCCCTGAGCTTGGGAAAAAGGTGGTGGCGGTGCGCGCCCAGGCCCAAAGGATCCTGGAGATCATCGGCGGGAAAGCGATTCATCCCGTTTTCGCCCTTCCGGGAGGGGTAGCCCGGCCCCTTTCCGAGGAGGAGCGAAAGGAGATCCTCGCCGCCGCGGGAAACATGGTGGAGCTTGGGAAAACCATGATCCACGTGTTCCACGAGGAGATCCTTCCCAGGCCGGACTTCCAGGCCCTTCTTCTCTCGGAGGAAGGGTGGCTTCCCACCCACTACATGGGCCTTGTGGACGAAAACCTCGCCCCGAACTTCTACGATGGCCTTATCCGGGTGATCTCCGCGGAAGGGAAGGAAATTTTTAGGCTTCCTGGGCCCGAAGCCCTGAACAAGATCTCCGAGCACAGCGAGCCTTGGACCTACGTGAAATTCCCGTATCTTGCGGAGTTCGGCTGGCAGGGGTTCAGGGCCGGAGCGGATTCGGGGATCTATCGGGTGGGCCCCTTGGCCCGGCTGAACGTCGCCGAGCGCATGGCCACACCGCTCGCCCAGGAAGAATACGAGCGGTATCTCGATTTCTTTGGGGAAAAGCCGGTGCACGCCACGTTTGCCTACCACTGGGCGCGGCTTGTGGAGATGGTTCAGGCCGCGGAAACCGTGGCCAAGCTCGCGAAGGAACCCGAGCTTACGGGAAGCGAAATCCGGGGGAAACTTGGAAAGCCGGGCGAAGGGGTGGGCGTGATCGAGGCCGCCCGAGGAACCCTTTTCCACCATTACCGCCTGAATCCCGACGGTTTAGTGGATTACGCGAATCTGATCGTGGCCACCACCCACAACGCGCCCGGGATCGGGCTTTCCGTAAAGCAAATGGCGGAGGCCTTGGTCGCGCAGGGAAAGCTCGACGAAGCTCTTCTCAACCGAGTGGAGATGGCGTTCCGCGCCTACGATCCGTGCTTGGCCTGTGCCACCCATTTCCTTCCCGGAGGGATTCCGGTGAGCGTGGAGGTCTACGATGCCCAGGGAAACCTCGTCCGTCGCCTTGAAGGCTAAAGCCGTGGTGGGGCTAGGGAATCCCGACCGCGCGGACGACGGGGTGGGTCCCGCGGTGGTGGAGGGGCTTTCCCCGCGGCCGGATTTGGACGTTTTCGCGAGCGTGAAAACTGGGTTGGATCTAGCTATGGCCCTTCTTCCCTACGAGCGCGTGCTCCTCGTGGATGCCGCGCCGTTCCTTCCCGTGGGCGAGGTGGCTCTCCTTCGGCTAAGCGGCGAGGAAAACGCTCAAGGTTTCCCGCACGGCTTGAGCCTAGCTCAAGCTTTCTCCTGGCTTAAGGCGATGGGATGGAAGGTTCCGGAAGTATGGATCCTGGCCGTGGGGGTGCCCGCGGAGCTTGGGTTTGGCCGCAGGCTTTCCCCCAAAGTCCAGGAAGCCCTTCCCAAAGCGCGTGAGGTGGTGGAGCGATGGCTGGTGAGCTGAGGCTTTCCCGGGAGAGCTTGGAAGCAGCGTTTGTGAAAAAGGTGGAGGAGCTTTCCGGCCAAAATCCATATGCCTGCTACCAGTGCGGGAAGTGTTCGGCCGGCTGTCTCTTCGCCGAACACATGGACTTCCTTCCCAACCAAATTCTTCGCTTGATTCAGCTTGGGGATGAATCGGTGCTTTGGGCGAAAGCTCCTTGGGTGTGCGCCACATGCCTTGCTTGCGCAGTCCGTTGCCCGAAGGGCGTGGACATCGCCCGGATCATGGAGGCTTTGCGCCAGATTGCCCTCCGACGCGGGGTTCAACCCGTGGAATTCAAAGTGGATCGGCCTTATCCCCAGATCGCCCTCGTCGGCGCCTATCGGAAGGTGACCCCATGAGGGGCAGACGAGGGACGGGTGGGAAATGGAGCGAATTCGGAGTCACAAGGATTTGGAAGGAGACAATGGCGATGACTAAGGAGAGCGCGAATTTTCCCAAAGAGGAGCTTTACAGGATGACGATGCAATTGCGGCACGCTGCGATTTCAGTAGCCTGTAATGTGGCTGAGGGCGCAGCTCGCGGCTTCGACGATGCTGGCCTTTTGGCACAAGTGGAGAAACAGCGACCGTTGCTACTCGGGCTCATATGGAGCCTAGGGCTTGCAAAGGAGGGCAGCCATGGCTAACCAGCCCAACGCCATCACCCCTCACTCATCACCCATAACCTACTTTCCCGGCTGTGCCCTGAAGGACCAGGCGAAGGAGTACGAGAAGGCGACGCTTTCGGCGCTGGCCAAGCTCGGCTACGCGGTGAGGGAACTTCCGCGCTGGAATTGCTGCGGCACCGTTTATTCCCAAACCCAGGATGACCTCATGCGCCATGTAGGGCCGGTGCGGAACTTCATCCGCGCCCAGGAGCTTGGGGAAACAAGGCTTCTTACCCTTTGCGCCATGTGCTATAACACCCTCTCCCGCTCCGCCCTTTTCGTGCAAAACCCGGAGAACCTCCGGCGGATCAATGCCTTCATGGACGATGAGGAGGATTACCGGGGCGGCGTGCGCGTGGTGCACCTTGCCCAATTCCTCCTTGAGGAAATCGGCGAAGAAAAGCTTTCCCAGGCGGTAGTAAAGCCCCTTTCGGGCCTTCGGCTTGGGGCCTACTACGGCTGCACCCTCCTTCGGCCCAAGGAAGTGGCTGTGGATCACCCGGATCGGCCGGAGGTTTTGGAGCGAATCATCGCTTCGCTGGGTGCGGAGCCCGTAATCTTTCCGGAGCGGACCGAATGCTGTGGAGCCTACCTTACGGTGACGCGGCCGGACATTGTGCGGGAGCGGGTGGGCGAAATCCTCCTTTCCGCGGGCCGCGCCGGAGCCCAGGCCCTCCTCACCTCTTGCCCCCTTTGCAAATTCAACCTCGAGGAACGCCGGCCCCTTGGGGCTCCGAAAATCCCCGTCTTCTATTTGGGCGAAGCTCTGGCCTGGGCGTTGGGCGTGAAGGAGATTCCTGCGGAGTTGGCGAAATCCCTTACGGGGGTGATGCGCTGATGGACGAGGTCCAGGTGAAGGTGAAGCCGGAGATGGTGACCGTGTACATCATGGGCCAGGCCTATCAGGTCCCGGCCGGGCTCACCATCCTCAAGGCCCTGGAGTACGCGGGATTTCGGTTGGTGCGGGGGGTAGGGTGCCGCGGCGGGTTCTGCGGGGCCTGCGCTACCGTCTATCGTCTGCCCGGTGACTACCGCCTTTATGCGGATTTGGCCTGCCAGACCACCGTGAAGGACGGGATGTACCTCGCCCTCTTGCCCTCCACCCCGGCGGAGCGCCGGCCCTACGACCTGAAAAAGGTCAAACCCGCGGGCGAAACCCTCCTTTCCCTCTATCCGGAGCTCGCCCGCTGTGTGGCCTGCAACACCTGCACCAAGTCTTGCCCGCAAAAGCTCGAGGTGATGGATGCGGTGCAGGCGGCGCTCCGGGGAGATGTGGCCAAGGTGGCGGAGCTCACTTTCGATTGCATTTCCTGCGGGCTTTGCACGATCCGTTGCCCTGCGGAGATCCCTCATTATCATGTTTGGCAGCTTGCCCGCCGGCTTTACGGCGCTTACCTTGCTCCGAAGGCCGAGCACCTCCATCGCCGCGTCCAGGAAATCGCGGAGGGAAAGTTCGCCGCCGATTTGGATCGCCTCATGCGCCTTTCTAAAGAGGAGCTGCGGGAGCTCTACAAGGCCAGGGAGATTGAGCCCGAATAAGGAGGAGCGATGAGCGTTTATCCGGAGTACATGCAGGAATCGATCCGCCGGGTGGAGGAGACGCGGCCGGTCCGGATGGGCACGAATTACCCCCGCCTTCCCCTGGCCGAGCAAGAGGAACTCCTTCGCCGCTTCCATCCGGACTACAAACCTGAAGGGAAAAGGCCCCTCCGCGTGGGTCCCTCGTACGGCGAACTCGTTCCCCACGAGGTGGCCGACCTTTTGGAAGCCTATCCCCTTCTCGATCCTGGTGAGATCGATCTTTCCCAGGTGGATTACGACGTGGATGTGCTTGTGATCGGTGGGGGTGGCGCGGGGACCGTCGCGGCCCTTTGGGCCAACGAAGCGGGAATCCCCGCGGACCGCATCCTCATCGTCACGAAGCTTCGCCACGGTGATTCGAACTCCATCATGGCCCAGGGCGGAATCCAAGCCGCCGACAAACCCCACGACTCCCCAGCCATCCACTTCCTCGACGTCATGGGCGGCGGCCACTTCACCAACGACCCAAAGCTCGTGCGGGCCCTCGTGGAGGACGCGCCGTTCATCATCAAATGGCACGAGGAATTGGGCGTGATGTACGACAAGGAACCCGACGGCACGATGATCACCATCCACGGCGGCGGGACCTCCAAGAAACGCATGCATTCCTGCAAGGACTACACGGGCCTTGAGATCATGCGGGTTCTGCGGGATGAGGCGCGGAATCGCGGAATCCCCGTTTTGGAGTTCACCCCGGCCGTCGAGCTCCTCACCGATGAGTTCGGGCAAGTGGCGGGCGCGGTGGTTTGGAATTTGGAAACCGAGGAGTACAAGATCGTGCGGGCCAAGGCCACGGTTTTGGCCACGGGCGGCTGGGGCCGCCTCCACATCCAGGGTTTCCCCACCACCAACCATTACGGCGCCACCGCCGACGGCCTGGTCCTCGCCTACCGGGTGGGCGCAAAACTCCGGGACCTCGACGCGGTCCAGTATCACCCTACGGGTGCGGCTTTCCCCGAACAAATCGTGGGCCTCCTCATCACGGAAAAGGTGCGGGGCCTTGGCGCTCAGCCCGTGAACGCCATGGGCGAGCTTTTCGTGCATCCCTTGGAGCCGCGGGACGTGGAGTCCGCCGCCTTCATTCGCGAATGCCTCCCGCCGGAAAAGGGCGGACGAGGATTGGGCGTGGTCACCCCCACCGGGATGGTGGGGATTTGGCTGGATACACCCATGGTGGACATGATCCACGGAAAAGGCACGTTCCAGCGGGCCCTTTCCTCGATCTACCGCATGTACGTCCGCTTTGGCATTGATCCCACGAAGGAGCCGATCCTCGTTTATCCCACCTTGCACTACCAAAACGGCGGCGTGGTGATCGATGAGCACGGCTGGACGGGGATTCCTGGGCTTTACGCGGCGGGTGAGGTGGAAGGCGGGGTCCACGGGAAAAACCGGCTCATGGGCAACTCCCTTTTGGACTACAACGTTTTTGGAAGGCGGGCGGGTCTGGCCGCGGCGGAGTGGACTAAAAAGGCGCGCCTGGGCCACCTCACCCTCCGGCATGTGGAGCGGTTCGTGGAGGAGCTGCGCCGCGCAGGAGTCCCGGAGACGCGCCGCGCGCCCATCCTCCTCCCCGATTACCGCGGAAAGAAAACCCTGGCCCGGGTGGTGGATCTCCTATGAGCGAAGTGCGCGAAGAAGCGGCAAAGCGGTGGAAAGTCCCCAAGGGCTACATCTACATCCGGGAGGAGTTCTGCAAGGGCTGCGGATTTTGCATCGAGTTTTGTCCCAAGAAAGTCCTGGCTCAGGCTTCCCACTTCAACGACAAGGGATACCACCCGCCGGAGGTGGTGGACCCCGAGGCCTGTGTTCTCTGTGGCTTTTGCGAGCGGATCTGCCCGGATTTCGCCATCTGGATTGAGGAATCCGGAGGTGAAGGATGAGCCCGTCCCCAGCCACGCGCCATCCGGTCATCCTTTCCGGCGTGCATTTCATGAGCGGCGACGAGGCCATTGCCGAAGGGGCCATCGCCGCAGGCTGCCGATTCTTCGCGGCCTACCCCATCACCCCGCAGTCGGAGATCGCGGAAAGGCTCGCCGCGCGGCTTCCCCAAATCGGCGGGATGTTCATCCAGATGGAGGACGAGATCGCTGCCTTAGCTGCGGTTTTAGGCGCTTCCTGGGCGGGAATGAAGGCCATGACCGCCACCTCTGGACCGGGCTTCTCCCTCATGATGGAGAATTTAGGGCTTGCGGTGATGACGGAAACGCCGTGCGTGATCGTGGATGTGCAGCGGGGTGCGCCCTCCACCGGCCTTCCCACCCTCGTCGCCCAAGGGGACATGATGCAGGCCCGCTGGGGTTCCC
>Ga0080004_1135403_pt1 | contig 10780 bp, 12 predicted proteins | sample WasSprMetagenome_FD_69207 | JGI IMG/M metagenome (GOLD analysis project Ga0080004, IMG submission 69207) | Sulfidic aquatic microbial communities from Washburn Spring, Yellowstone National Park, USA - WS (SPADES assembly) (version 2) | ecosystem: Environmental > Aquatic > Thermal springs > Hot...
TTTCCACTTTTCAATCGCTTCAAGTATCTTTTTATTTTGTTTATTCATTTCTTAAAGCTTTTAAAATTTCTTCAACATCTTTTTCAAGCTCCTTTTTTGTTGAGGTGTTTGCTATAACAAAGTCTGCATTTTTAATTAGCTTACCAATTCCAAGAGCGATTTCTTTTTTATCCCTAGCTTCTATCTCTTTCTGAGTTTTTCTTTTTCTTTCTAGCAATCTTTTCATCCTAAGCTCCTTCGGAGCTGTTACAGCTATTAGCTTAGCATTCTTATCTAGCTTTTTAAATTCTTGTAGCTCTTCCAAATTTCTTAGCCCACTTATAACAAATTTTCTCTTTTTCTTCTTTCTCTTTTTTATTAGCTCTACAACTTTCGTAGCAAAAAAGTTTTTTCCGTATTTTTTTCTAGCAAACTTAGCAAATTCATCAACACCCATTTTTTGCTTTTTTGCTAATGCTCTTGCGATGTTTCCCATTTCGATCATTTCAAAACCTTTTTTCTTGAAAATCTTTGCTACTGTGCTTTTTCCTGCGCCAGGCAAACCAGTGATTAAAACTAGCATATTCTTTTAGAGAATTAGAAATTTAAATTTGTTTTTCTAAATTTCTTTATGAGAACCTTTATTGCTGTACCTGTGCCGAAAGAGATTAGGGAGAAAATCAGCAAAATAACAAAAGAATTTGAGGAAGAGGGAGTAAAGACAGTTGAAGAAGAGAATCTTCATATAACTCTTGCTTTCCTTGGTGAGTTGAAGGAGCAAAGAGTTGAGGATGTAAAAAGAGAAATCTCAAAAATAAAATTTAAGAAGTTTGAAGTCTCTGTTAAAGGAGTTTCAACATTTCCTGGCTTTTTGAGAGTAATTTTTGTTAATGCTTCAACAAAATCAAATGAGCTTGAAATGTTGCATAAAGAGGTTGTAAAGGCTTTAAAGAATCTTGGGTTAATATTTGATGAAAGATTTACTCCGCATATAACGATTGCAAGAGTGAACAAATTGCCAAAGGAAAGAGTTGATAAAATTCAAAAAAAGATAGAAGAGAAAAAAGAGATTGATTTCGGTAGCTTTGTTGCGGATAAGCTTTGTGTAATGAGTAGCAAACTAACTCCAAATGGGCCGATATATAATGTTGAGCTTGAAAAAAGCCTAGAATGATTACTTCCTTTCTCCGTATTTCGCTAAGAATATTAAGTATTCTTCCATCATCTCTTCAGTAACGGAGGGTCTTGTTTTTTCAATTTGTGCAAGCAAATCTTGCATAGTAACAACTGGTGGTTTTCCAGTTTTTATGCTTTCTGTTAAAGCTTTTGTTTTTACTTCTCTACAAATATTAGCTATATCAGCTCCTGTATAGCCCGTTGTTTTTTCAACCAGCATATCCCAGTCTATGTCTTTTGTTTGAATGTTTTGAAGGTTTTTTGAGAAGATTACTCTTCTTGCTTCTTTTGAAGGAAGTGGAACAAAAACAATCCTATCAAACCTTCCTGGCCTTAGCATTGCTGGGTCAATAGCATTTGGTCTGTTTGTTGCACCAACCAAAACAACATCTTCAAGGTCTTTTATTCCATCAAGTTGAGTAAGAAACTCTGTTACAACCATTATTTCATCTTCGCTTACTTTTTCTCTTCTAGGAACTAAAGCATCAACTTCATCAACAAAGATTATGCTTGGTGCATTTTCTTTTGCTCTATTAAAAACTTCTCTTATTATAAGAACCGCTTTTTCTTTTCCAAGTTTCATTGTTTGAGAACCACCAATAGTAAAGAAATTAACATTTATCTCGTTTGCGGCTGCTTTCATTATATAAGTTTTTCCACATCCTGGTGGTCCAAAAAGAAGGATTCCTTTTATTGCCTCAACCCCATACTTTTTCATTAAATCCTTATGCAAAAGTGGAAGCTCAAGAGCGTCTCTCAATGCCTTTTTAACATCTTCAAGGTCCGCAACATCTTCAAAAGTTACTTTCTTCTCTTCCTCTTTTACTTCTTTTTTAATTTGGGTTCTTCTTTCAAAGTCTTTCTTAAATTGCTCATACATTTCAAGTTGCTCAAGTGTGGTGCTTGGTTTCATTGCTTTTATCACTTCTATAAAATCTTTTGTTGTGATATAAACTAAGGCTTTTGATTTTGCTGCTTGCGCTGCGGCTCTTCTTGCGACTTCTTTGCAAACGTTTTCAATATCTGCACCACTGTATCTTTCAGTTAGCTTTGCAAGCTTATCAAAATCAACATCTTTAATTGGGAGATTTTTTGTATGAACTTTAAATATTAGCTTTCTTGCTCTCTCATCGGGTAATGGAAAATAAATTATTTTATCTATCCTTCCGGGTCTAAGGAGAGCGGGATCTATTAAATTTGGTGCGTTTGTTGCACCAACAAATATAACGTTTGTTTCTGGTTTAAATCCATCAAGCTCCTGAAGAATTGCGCTTAAAACTCTTCTGTTTTCTTCGCTTTCTGTCATTTCTCTTCTTGGAGCTATTGCATCAATTTCATCGAAGAAAAGGATGCATGGTGCATTTTTCTTTGCGAGTGCAAAAACTTCTGAGATGTTCTTTTCGGTAACTCCTTGATAAGGTGAAAGAAGGTTTGAAGCTTTAACATAGTACAAACCAACCTTTATTTCATTTGCCAATGCTCTCATAAGCAATGTTTTTCCTGTACCTGGTGGTCCGAAAAGCAATATTCCTTTAACTGGTTTTATCCCATAAGCTCCACCCATTGCTTTTTCTTCTATAGGTAGAACTATTGATTCATAAATTTCTCTTTTTGTTTCTTCGTAATCTCCAATATCACTAAACTTTTCCTTGCTTCCAAAGCTTAAATCCTCTATACCAAGTGCTGCAAATTTTCTTCCCATATCTTTCTTAACTATTTCAATTTCAAGAGAAGGCTCGTAGCCAAAGCTCTCAAGGAGAAAAACAACTACAATTGGAAGCAAAGAAGCAATTGAAAGCTCAAAAATATAAGGTGAAGAAAAAGCATAGAAAATTAAAAATTCAAAAGATACTAGACTTGAATAAAAGCTTCTATATTTTCCTTTTATTAAAGAAGAAACTAATGCTACAAAATAACAAACACTTACCCAAATTAATAATTCAATGAAAAACTGTAAAGGAGTAACGAAAGGTGCAAACAATAGCAGGTTTATCGCGTTGGCTATTTCTTGAAGGTTTTCAAAGATTTTAAAGTTAAGGAAGAATTCAAGCATTTTATCAAAGCTACTTTGTTTGTTAAAGGAAATTGCTTTTATTGTAGAAGAATATGTTGAATAGAAGCTAGAATAGCTTGCTCTATCATAAACAATAATTTTATTTTCTATTCCAAGGCTTACTGTTAAAGAGTAAACCAGATAAAAAATTAAAACACTAGCAATAGCACTTCTTTTTGAACCAACTCTTAATGAAAACAAAACCAAAATAGTTGGTTCAAGAAACCATAAAGGAGTAAATGGAAGAGAAATTAAAAGAGTTGCAAAAGAAAGAAGTTTGTGGTGCTCTAGCACAAATAAAAGCATGCTCCCATAAACAAACAAGCTTAACCAAGCTAAAACTGGGCTTTGATATGCTATAGCTGGAAACATTACAAAAATAAGTAGAATAAAGCTTAATGTTGGAATTTTAAATGTGATGTAAGAGAGCAAAAGGCTTAGAAGAATTGAAATTGGAATAGGATAGAACTGAAACATTAAGAGAGAGCTTAAACATGCAAGAAACATTAAAACGCTACTTTCAAAGTTTTCTTGGTGAGAAAGCTCAATAACTCTCTGCTTGATTGAATAATAATCCCATTTCAGTGGGGAAATTTTTCTTTCTTTTTTCTTTTTCGCCATATTATTAATATTTGGAAGATTAAATATAAAAAACAATTTGCTTAAAATATTATAGTATAAAGAATGCTATCTCCCGACGTAGCTCAATCTGGCAGAGCAACCGGCTGTAGTCTTGTAGTAGTAACCGGTGGGTTGGGAGTTCAAATCTCCCCGTCGGGAAAAGCCTTGGTAGTGTAGCGGCCTAGCACGCGGGCCTGTCACGCCCGTAACGCGGGTTCAAATCCCGCCCAAGGCGTTTTTATACTTATGCAAGAAAGAGTAGATTCATTTACTCGGTAAGCAATTTTAAGGATAGCAAAAGAGTGTTTAATTTGGTTTAATTTGGTTTAATTTTTATAACCTTGAAACTATGCTTCTATAAGTCTCTTTTAAACTTTTTATATCCTCCAAGCCATGTAATGTTGTAATGTAGCCAGAATACCAATTTTGAATCGTATATTTTCTAAATTTCTCTATCAGCTCGTTCTTTTTCTCTACTTCTTTGTTTATTTTATAAGCTGGGTAAAGTTTTATATGAAAGTGGTCTATTTCCATTCCTTCAACTACTATAAAAATCCTCTTTGCTTTTAAAGTTTTTTGTAGTATTTTACTTACCTTTTTAGCAAACAAAAAAGCTCTGGCATAAACCTTGTTTGGTAGATTTATCGGATCACTGGAGTAATGTTTCTTTGGAATTATCAGAGTCTGCCCCTTAACTAACGGCTTTATATCCAGTATTGCAATGAATTCTTTGTTTTCAGCAATCTTGAAGCTCTCTATATTCCCTTTTACAATTTCACAGAAAATACAAGCTTTCATATTAGTTTTTTGCTTTTCATTTTTAAATTTTATAAAAACAGAAATAAACAAAATATTTAATATTCCTATTTCTAAAAATTATTATGATTCGCTCAAAGGGAAAACTTTCAAAGAGGACTAGAAAGCTAAAGGCTAAGGAAAAGCTTACTGTAAACCAAATGCTACAAAAATTTGAAATCGGAGATGTTGTAGCGATAGATATAAGAAGAAATGCTAAGAACATTCCGCATCCAAGGTTTAATGGAAGAGTTGGAAGAATAATAGAAAAAAGGGGAAGAGCTTATGTTGTTGAAATAAACGATTACAACGTTAAGAAAAAAATCATTGCTTTGCCTGCGGACTTAAAAAAGGTGGGTAAATGATTGGAAAAGCAATACTTAACAAAAGAATTGTTTCAATTCAAGAAGTCTTAGAAATTCTTGAAAATAGAAAAAAGGAAAGTGAGCTTGGGTATGAACAAGAACTTGCTTATGAACATGCAAAGAAGTTTTCAAAGATTTCAAAAGAAAAAGCTGAAAAGCTGATTCAACAGCTTGGCGAAATAAAAAAACTTAGCGAAGAAGCAAAGATAAAAATCGTTGAAATACTCCCAAAAAATGAGGATACTCTTAGGCAGATACTTGCAAACGAACCTTATACTTTAGAGGAAAATGAAATAAAAAGGGTAATGGAGCTTATAAATGAAGCAAAAAAAGGGTAATTTGAATGGTGGAGGAGAAGAAAAGAAAAGAATTAGAGGAATTTGGAATAGTAATAGATTATCTTCCTACTGGAAAATCTTCTTCTCCAAGCCCCGTGCCAATAGTTCAGCTAGTTGGTGAAAAATTTTTTACTCTTCTTGAAGCAAGCGTGAAAAAAGAAGTAAAAATTGGTGATAAAGTTTTTATTGGGAAAGAAGGAAGGGATGTTGTTGATAAAATAAAAGGAAAGATAAAATATGAAGACCTAACACTTAATGCAAAAAACGAACTTCCAAACGCCATACTAAAGATTATAAATGAAGATGAGAAAAGATTCGTAGAGGTTTTTAATAAGGCTGGTCCGCTAAACATTAGGCAGCATTCCCTTGAGCTTCTTCCAGGAGTGGGAAAGAAACATCTTAAACAAATTTTGGAAGAAAGAGAAAAGAAAGAATTCTCTTCCTTAGATGAGATAAATCAAAGAATTCCTTTGCTTCCAAATGTTAGAAAAATGCTTGTTGAAAGAATAATAGAAGAGCTCTCAACAGAACAGCGCTACTATTTGTTTGTAAGAAAATAAAATGAAACTTTCACAGGTTTTTATAAATGAAAAAATCGCCAGAGAAGAAGCAAAGTTTGCTAATAGCAATGATGTTGTTCTAGAGGTTGGAAGCGGTAAATTAAACTTAACAAAATTTCTATGTCAAAGAGCAAAATACGTTGTAGCTATAGAAAAGGATAAGAAACTATTTGAAATCTCGCTAAAACTTGCAAAAAACATAGACATAAAGAATCTAGAGATTTGGAATAAAGATTTTTTAAAACTTGGAAAAGAGGATTATGAAAGACTAAAAGATCTTGGAACAAATAAAATAATTTCAAATCCCCCTTATCACATTTCTTCAAAAATTTTGATAAAAACTTATGAGATTTGTAAAGAAGTTGGAATAAAAGAAGTTTATTATGCTTTGCAAAAAGAATTTGTTGAGCATCTTCTTGCAACTTCTGGAAAAAAATACTCTAGAATAAGCGTTTTTGCAAACTTGCATTTTGAAATAAATCAAATTTTTGAAATAAAAAAGGAAAACTTTAATCCTGTACCAAAAGTTGATTCTATTTTTATTCGGCTTAAACCAAAATATTTCGAGCTTGAAAAAGAAAAAGAAGAGATAATAAACTTGCTAATGCAACAAAAGAAAAAAACTTTGAAGAATGCAATAAAAATTGCTTTTGGAATAGAAGAAACGAAAAACTTTAGAGAAGAATTGCTTAAAAAAAGAGTTTTTAACCTTTCTCCAAATGAGCTTGTTGAAATTGCTACAATTATAAAAAATTCTAAGAAGCAGAAATAAGTTCTCCTCCTTTTTGTGTTATTAAAACATTTAAGCTTTTAGAACCACAACTATAGCTAATGCTCCAAGCAGCCGTTGAATTTACCATCGTTGGTGTTGCATCAACATAAATGTTTTGATTACAAGAATAAATGAAATCCTTTACAAAATCAAACTGTGATGCTCTGCTCATAGCTTCTTCTCTTCTTCCATAGATATAATTTGGATTATTTTCAGCTCCAAAAACAATACAATTTTTTGTTAAGTTATTTTGGATTTTCCAATCCAAGCCATAGAAAGTATCGTATTCTAAAACAAAGGTTTCTGGACATGGAGAGTTTGGATATTTTGAAACAACAACATTAACCTCCCAATAGCCTGGATGGAGCTTTGAAGAATTTATAGAAACAAATTCAATCCTAGCATTCTTATAAGCTTGTTGAAGAGAACTATTAATCATAGCAATCGTTTCTTCTTTCGAAAGATTTTTCGGAATTCCAAAGCTTTGAATCTTAGCTAGAATAAGAAAAGCAATTACAATTATCAAAATAAAGAAAATCAGCAAAATCCTTGCGATTTTCATATTTTTCTTTTTCATAGCATATTTTTAACTTTTTCGAAAAGGTTAATAGCAAAGGTTTTTTTAAATTTCTTTCCTAAAGAATATTGTGAAAAATAAAGTTAAAGAAATGACAAAAAAGGAGAATGAAGAAAAAGATTCTCTATTTGAAAAGATAAAGTCTCAAGCTGCGATGGAATACTTGATGACTTATGGTTGGGCTATTCTAATTATCGCTTTAACTTTAGCTGTTCTTTATAGCTTGGGAATAATGAATCCAAAAAACTTTCTTCCAAGAGCTCCCCCGGGCTCTTGCTTTGTTTTTAGACCAAATGGACCAGGGACAACAGATTTTGTTTCTTTGCAAGGAACTTGTGGTTATTTGCCTATGTATGTTGCAAGCTTTAATGGAGTTAATGGTTATATAAATATTCCTAATTCCGCAAGTTTAAATCCCACAAATGCTGTTACGGTTGTAGCTTGGTTTAAAACAAACGTCGTCCATGACGGAGCAATTGTTTGGAAAGCTTACAGTACTTATGGACCGACGTATGGATTTGCTTATTTTGGAGCTTCATATAATGGTATTGCAGGTAGAATAACTAATACAAGTGGTAATTATTATACTATAAGCTTCACGTGGGCTCCCGATGGAAAATGGCACCATCTTGTGATGAGTTATAATGGCTCCGCAATAAAACTTTATTTTGATGGCGTAACTAAGACTTCTGCCACTTTGACTGGAGCGATAATTACTTCAACATATGGAGTAATCATCGGAAATAGGGAAACAGCGAACATGTATTTTAATGGACAGATCTCTAACGTTCAGGTCTACTCAACCGCTCTAACTTCTCAAGAAATCCAATACCTTTATCAGCAAGGCCTGGGGGGTGGTCCGGTTAGGCTACAAAACCTAGTTGGTTGGTGGCCTCTTAATGGAGATGCAAAAGACTACAGCGGTAATAACAACCACGGAACTATTTATGGAGGAGTAACTTTTGTTCAAAATTATAATCCACCATAGAAAATTTTGTTGTTTTTGATTTTAATCTCGCAAAATGCAAAAAAGAAATAAATTTAAAATTTTCTTACAAAAAAATCTAGGATGCTAACAAAAAAGCAAATTGAATTCTTTGGAGAGAAACTTTCTAAAAAAATTGAAAATATTGCAAAGATTACAAATCCAAAAGAGATAAAGATTCTCACAGGAGAAAGAAATGAAAAAGAATTTTTAATTGAAAGATTACTAAAAGAAAAAAAGCTTGTAAAGCTAAAATGGAAGAATTGCTACTTATATAGAACAAAACCTTATGATGCTGCAAGAAGCGAAGCTTCAACATACATAGCAACAAAAAAGAAAGAAGATGCTGGACCAACAAACAATTGGCTTGATCCAAAAAAGATTAGAAAAAAGCTATTTGAGATTTTGAAAGATTCAATGGAAGGAAAAACAATGTATGTTGTTCCTTATATCCTTGGTCCAGAAAATTCACCTTATTCAAAGATTGGAGTAATGCTCACGGATAATGAATATGTTGCCTTAAATGAACTTATTCTCGCGAAGGTAACAAAGAAAGCAGTCTTGAGAATCAAAAAAGGTGAAGATTTTGTTTTTGGGATTCATTCAACCTGCAAACTAGATCCAAAAAATCGCTACATTGTTCATTTTCCAGAAAGGAATGAGATAATAAGCGTTAACACCGAATATGGTGGAAATGCAATTCTAACAAAGAAATGTCATAGCCTAAGAATCGCAAGTTATCAAGCAAGAAAAGAAGGGTGGCTAGCTGAGCATATGATGGCTATTCAGGTTATTACTCCTAAAAAAGAGTCTTTTGGCATTTCTGCTGCATTTCCAAGTATGTGTGGAAAAACAAACCTCGCAACAATTAAGCCTGAGAAAGAATTTAAGAGTTGGAAGGTTAAGCTTCTAAGCGATGATATCGTTTGGATTCATGAAAGAAAAGGAAAAGCTTATGCAATCAACCCGGAATATGGGATGTTTGGAGTTGCGAATGGAGTAAATGAAAAAACAAATAGCAATATAATGGAAACTATAAAAGAAGATACAATTTTTACAAATGTTGGATTGACGGAAAATCTTGAACCTTGGTGGGATGGTTTAGAAACGAAAAGCAAAATCCTAGAAGAAGCGAACCCAAATTCTAGGTTCACGGTTTCGATTCTGAGATATAAGAATTTATCAAAATACTTCTTTGATCCTTATGGATTAAAAATCGATGCTATTCTTTTTGGAAGTAGAAGAAAAGAGCTTATTCCTCTAGTTTTTGAAACATTTTCTTGGGAAGAAGGTGTGCTTTTTGGAGCAATGCTTAGAAGTGAAACAACCGCTGCAGCTATTGAAAGTTATAAGCAACTAAAAAACGATCCAATGGCGATGAGACCATTTTGTGGCTATGATATGGCAAAATACTTTTCACATTGGCTTAAATTTGGGAAGAAGTTGAAAGAAAAACCAAGAATATTTGTTGTAAATTGGTTTAGAAGAGATGAAAAAGGAAATTTCATTTGGCCTGGGTTTAATAAAAACATGTATGTAATAAATTGGATTGTTGAAAGAATCAAAGGAAAAGCTACTGCAATAGAAACACCAATCGGATTTGTACCAGATTACAATAAATTTGATTTTGGAATAGAAAAGGAAAGATTAGAGAAACTTTTTGAAATAGATAGAAAAGGTTGGTTGAAAGAGTTAAGCGATGCTAAAGAATTCTTCTCAATATTTTCAAACTTTCCAAAAGATTTATCAAAAACGCTTAGTGAAGTAGAAAGAAGGGTAAAAAGCTAAGATTTTAAAAGCTGAAGAACAAGAGAATCGTCAACATGCTCAAAATTGCTATAATATTCACCAACAGCAAAAAGGTTTTCATCGACTATTAAACAAACAACATCATCAGCTTCATTTTTAAATTTCTCATAAGCTTCTTTTGAAGAAACTGGAAGAGCAACAATCACTTTTGCTCCTTTCTTTTTTAATTCTTTTAATGCTGCAAAAACGCTTGCACCAGTTGCTGCACCATCATCCACAAGAATAACAACTTTCCCTTTAACGTTTGGAAGTTTTCCAAATATCTTTTCTTTTTCCATGACTTCTTTCATTTTCTTTTGGATTCTTTCTTTTATGCTTTCTTCGTCTTCTGAAAGGCTATGTATTACTTCTTCATTTAAGTAAACTTCTCCACCACTTGTTACGGCTCCTATTCCAAGCTCAGAATCTATGGAAGAAGGAATTTTCTTTACAACAATAGCAAAAAGCTTAAGATTAAGCTCAACAGCGATTGCTTTTGCAACTAAAACACCACCGTTTGTTATTCCAACAACAAGCTCATTACCTTTTATTTTTTGCTTTAGTTTTTGTGCAAGAAGCCTTCCCGCTTCTTCTCTATCCTTAAAAGCAACCATAATATTTTTTTGAATTTTAATAATTTCATTTTTCCTCTTTTCCAATTCGAGCTATTTGCATAAAAATTATTAAAAGAAAAATAGAATTAATAATATGCTGTTTGAAGAAGTTGCTAATTTTTATGAGAAGATTGAAGGAATTTCTTCTAGGCTAGGA
>Ga0080004_1214030_pt1 | contig 10779 bp, 12 predicted proteins | sample WasSprMetagenome_FD_69207 | JGI IMG/M metagenome (GOLD analysis project Ga0080004, IMG submission 69207) | Sulfidic aquatic microbial communities from Washburn Spring, Yellowstone National Park, USA - WS (SPADES assembly) (version 2) | ecosystem: Environmental > Aquatic > Thermal springs > Hot...
CTTTATTTTCTTTATTCTCGGTCCTTCTTTTGTATCCTCGACCCAATAACCCATTTCCTTAATTTTTTCTCTAATTTCATCTGCCCTTTCAAAATCTCCCTTTTTTCGATATTCTTCCCTAATTTTCACTAACTCTTTTATTTTCGAAGGAATTTTTATTTTCTTGATTTTCTCTAAACTCAAACCAAAAATCCTATCAAAATCTAATAAAATTTCATATTTTTCCTTTGGCGAAATTCTTTGATCCCCGATTAATTTCCACATCAAAGCCAAAGCTTTTGGAGTGTCTAGATCATCGTTAATAAATTTCAAAAATTCTCTTTTATATTTTTTCCCATTGTTCGTTGTTCCTTGTTCGCTGCCCTCTGATTTTATTTCTCTTACTTTCTCATATAGGTTTTCCAAAGCATTCTGAGCAGATTTTAAAGCCTCGAAAGTAAAGTTTAATTTCGATCGATAGTGGGTTCCCAAACATAAATAACGATAGGAAAGAGGGTTGAATCCTTTTTTAATTAAATCATCAAGAGTATAAATATTCCCGAGAGATTTTGCCATTTTCTTTCCTTCAACCAATAAAAATTCTCCATGGAGCCAATATCTTGCCAAAATTTTTGAAAAGGCAGCCTCAGCTTGAGCGATTTCGTTTGTGTGATGAATCAAAATATGGTCTATTCCTCCACAGTGAATGTCAAAAGGAATTCCCAATTCTTTCATTGACATTACAACACACTCTGTATGCCAACCCGGAAAACCCTTTCCCCAAGGAGAATTCCAAACCATTTCTTTCCTACCTTTTGCAAACTTCCAAAGGGCAAAGTCTGTTGGATTTTTCTTTCCCGGGACCATTTCAACTCTTGCTCCTGGCAAAATTTTCATTTTCTTTGGCCAAAGCCTTCCGTATTTTTTCAACTTTGAGGTATCGAAATAAACTCCGTCATCTATAACGTAAGTGAATTCCTTTTTTTCCAAAATTTTTATCAATTCAATTTGATCTCTTATAGTTTCAGTCGCCCTGATCCAAACATCAGGTTCCAAAATGTTCAATCTCTTTAAATCTCTTTTAAATGCTCTCTCATAAAACCTTGCAATTTCTTTTGCGGATCTTTTTTCTCTTTTTGCCGCAACTAAAATTTTATCTTCCCCAACATCTTGATCAGAAACCAAATGCCCAACGTCAGTGATATTCATTACATGTTTTACTTTGTATCCATTGTAAATCAAAACCCTTTTCAATATGTCTTCGAAAATATAGGTTCTTAAGTTACCAATATGCGCAAACCAATAAACAGTCGGGCCACAAGTGTAAAGGCCAACCTTTTTATCCTTTAAGGGTCTAAAAATTTCTTTTTTCCTTGTTAAAGTATTGTAAAGTTTAATCATTTTACTATTTTACAACAATTCCAAATACCTTTCACCCCTATCTGGAAAAATTGTTACGACCTTTTCGTATTTTTCACTCAACTTTTTGGTAGCTAAAAAATTTGCACCAGAAGAAATTCCTACTAAGAGGCCATAATTTTTTGCTAAAATTTTAGTCGTTTTTATTGCCTCTTTGCTTTTAATTTTGATTATTCCGTCTATTAAATTGAAGTCCAAAATTTTCGGAATTATTCCATCAGAGATTCCCTCTATTTGATGAAAAGATTCTGCAGCTTCTATTCCAAAAATTTTTACATCTTTAAACTTTTCTTTTAAAGCCTTTGCCACTCCCATTAAGGTTCCTCCAGTTCCGATTCCTGCAACGAAGGCATCGACTTTATCGATTTGTTTCAAAATTTCTTGACCCGTTGTTTTATAATGAGCCTCAACGTTATCTGGATTTTCGAATTGCTTGGGCAACCAAACTTTTTTGTATTTTTTAGCCAATTTTTCAGCCACCGCAAACGCCCCTAAAAAACCTTTCTCTTTTGGTGTCAAAACCACTTTTGCTCCAAAAACTTTCATTATTTTTCTCTTTTCCTTACCAAAGTTCTCTGGCATCACTGCAATAAATTTATACCCCTTTATCGCAGAGATCATCGCAAAGGAAATTCCCGTATTTCCTGAAGTAACTTCAATGATTGTATAACCTGGTTTCAGTTCACCTCTTTCTTCGGCTTTCTGGATCATATAATAAGCCATTCTATCTTTGATAGAACCTGAAGGATTAACCGTTTCTAACTTTGCGTAAATATTCTCAACTTTTATCAGCGGGGTATTTCCAATTGTATCTAAAATATCCATGAAATTAAAAAGCCTCTTTTTGAGGGAGAGGCTAGTAATAAATTATTACTCAATCTCAACTAGCCCCTCCCTAAAAAGAGGCACAACAATCACAACAATTTAATTTCAAAATTTTCATCATATTTTTAGTTAGCATTTTCGAAATCCCTTGTCAAGACCGCTTTTCAAATTTTTCCAATTTGATATTATCAAATAATGAAAAAAATCGATTTAATTTTAAGCATAATAACAGCTGAGGGAGTGGCAGGACTATTTATCTGGCTAATTAGAAACTCTCCTTTAAATTTACCTTTTTTAAACTGGCTTTTACCGATTTTATTTCCGGTTTTAGCAGTTTTTGGAATTTGGATCGCAGAAATTATCGGCAGAAAATTTCTTTTCGTTTACCAATTGGCAAAATTTCTATTGGTTGGGGCCTTCTTTGCTGTTTTTGATTTAATTATTTTGAATTCTTTGATGGCCTATTTTGGAATTACGAAAGAAGAGATTTTAAAGTATTCAATTTTTGTGGTAATTTCTTTTATTGTGGTTACAACTTTCAAATACTTTGCAAACAAATATTGGGCCTTTGAGAAAATGGAAAAAGAAAGAATGGAAAAGGAATTTGGAATTTTCTTTTTGGTAACTGCAATATCAGGAATAATTCAAGTCAGTGTCGCGTCTTTGTTGTTTAAATTTTTAATCTTGGCAGTTTCTCCTTTGCTAGCCGGTAATATTGGAAAAATTTTGGGAATTGTAGTTGCTTCTATTTGGAATTTTCTTTGCTATAAATTTCTAGTTTTCAAAAAATAATATGCCTCAGGTTTTTTATCGAAAATACAGACCGCAAAGATTTTCTGAATTTGTCGGCCAAGAGCACGTGGTTAAAACTTTGACTAATGCAATTTCGATGGGAATGATTTCCCATGCTTATTTATTCTCTGGACCAAAGGGAACTGGAAAAACAACTTTGGCAAGGATTTTTGCGAAGGCAGTGAATTGTCAAAACAGAAAAAAAGGAGAATTTGAACCTTGTTGTAAATGCTCTTCCTGTCTCGAAATTCAAGAGGGAAGGTCGATGGATTTAATTGAAATTGATGCAGCATCCCACAGAGGAATCGATGAGGTTAGGGAATTGAGAGACACAATTAGGTTTGTGCCAACAAAATCAAAATACAAGGTTTATATTATTGATGAAGCTCATCAATTGACAAAAGAGGCAGCGAACGCTTTGTTGAAAACCCTTGAGGAACCTCCACCATTTGTAATTTTTATTTTGGCAACCACAGAACCCCATAAAATGATTCCAACGATTTTATCGAGATGTCAAAGGTTCGATTTTTACAAATTAAAAGTGAGCGAAATTTTAGGAAAATTGGAAATGATTGCAAAAAATGAAAAAATTAATATTCAAAAAGAGGCGTTGGCAGAAATTGCAAGGTTGGCCTCAGGTTCAATGAGGGATGCAGAATCCCTTTTGGATCAAGTTTTCACACTTTTTGGACAAAGAGAAATTAAAGTAGAAGATATAAGGAATTTACTTGGTTTAGTTCCGACGCAATTGGCTATCGAATTTTTTGAATTTCTGATAAAAAAAGATGTCAAAGGGGGGATAAATTTTTTAAATGAAATTGGAGAAAAAGGAATTGATTTGGAGGAATTTACAAAAAATTTTGTCGATTATTTAAGGAAGGTTTTAATTTTCAAAATCACAAATTCGACGGAAGATGGGATATTTTCAGCTTTTTCTAAAGAGGAATTGGAAAAAATGAAAACTCAAGCCCTGAAGGTTAGCGAAATCGAATTAAAAAAAATGCTCTCTCTCTTTTTAGATGCCCAAAACAAAATGAGATTTTCCCCAATTTTGCAGTTGCCTTTAGAATTGGCGATCGTTGAAATTTGCTCTAAATAAGGTCTTGAAATTTTTATCGAAGCTGATAAAATAGTATAGATTCGAACTTTATGGCAGTAAAATTTAAAGAAAAAGAAACAGCCATAGAATTAAGGAAGCAAGGATATTCGTATTCCGAGATTTTAAAGAGAGTTCAGTGGCAAAATCAACTCTATCTTTATGGTTAAGAAGTGTAGGATTAGCAAAAAGGCAAAAGCAGAGATTAACTGAGAAAAAGAGAGCGGGACAATTAAAGGGAGCACAAACGAAAAGAGAACAAAGAATTTTGTTATCTGAAAAGATTAAAAATGAAGCAGCGAAAGAAGTTGGAAAAATAAGTAAAAGAGAACTTTGGCTTATTGGTACAGCACTCTACTGGGCGGAGGGCACAAAACAAAAAGAAAGTAATCCTTCTCAGAAAGTGAGGTTTAGTAACTCGGATCCACGAATGATAAAACTTTTCTTAAAATGGCTTACAGAAATATGTTCGATACCCTTAGAAAATTTAAATTTTGAAATTTATATTCATGAAACTGCGAATATCGAAGAGGCCAAAAAGTATTGGTCCAATATTTTAAAACTACCTTTAAGTAAATTTCAAAAGACCAGATTAAAAAAACATAAGATTAAAACAAATCGAAATATTAATAAAGATTATCATGGTCTATTAGCTATTTTAGCGTAAAGCGAAGCACAAATTTAAACAGAAAAATTATGGGATGGATCGAGGGAATTTGTAAAAATTGCGGGGTGGTGTAATGGTAACACGTCAGGCTTTGGACCTGAAGATTGTAGGTTCGAATCCTACCCCCGCAGCATGAAAAAATTCACAAAAAAGAGAATTCCTTCTTTGGGAAAGGCGAGACCAAAAGGAAAAAAGAAAACTCCCGATGTTCAAAGGATGTGGCATTTGGCAAAAAGGTTGCAACCAAAACAAATAAAAAAATAACATGGAAGAAAGAGAAAGGCAAAAGAAAATTGTAAGGGAATTTATGAAAAGATGGGGAGAGAGGTTTGAACTTTACTCAAGGCACATTGAGGATTTCAAAATTCCAAGGATTTTGATTAACAGAAATTTGAGCCCGATGGAATTCAAAAAACTCTGGAATGAATTGGTTGAGGAAATAAAAAGAGAGGAAACTCAAGAGATTTAATGGCACTTGAAGAATATTGGAGAAAAAGAAAATTTGAAAAAACTCCAGAGCCAAAAGGAGAAATAAAAATTACTGGAAAGAGCCGTTTTGTTGTTCACGACCATTATGCAGAAAAAGCAGGGCATCATCATGATTTCAGGTTAGAAATGGAAGGGGTTTTAAAAAGTTGGGCAGTTCCAAAATTAGTGCCAGAGGAAAAGGGAATAAAGAGATTGGCAGTGCAAGTTGAAGATCATCCAATAGAGTACATTGATTTCAAGGGAATAATTCCAAGGGGAGAATACGGAGCAGGCGAGGTGAAAATTTTTGACAAGGGAAATTATAAATTGATTGAGAAAGATGAAAATAAAATCGTTTTTGAATTAAAGGGAAAAAAGCTGAAGGGAGTTTATACTTTATTGAAACTAAAAGGGAGGAAAAATCAGTGGCTAATTTTTAAAACAAAATGAATTTTAATGAGAAAGATGTTAGGGCTTTTTATCGTCTTTTAAATCATAGATTTTTAACCGAGCTCAGGTTTTTAAAAAGAGGACATTTCCCCGCATTTTCAATTGTTAAAAGCGAAGATGAATTTGTTAAAAAATGCAAAACATGGAATGGGAAAAGGAATATTTATGCTGGATTAAGAGATAGAAGAAAAGATTTAAAAAGGTGTGCAAATTTTGGAGATATTATAGGAGTCCAGATTGTAACCTTGGACATTGACCCAATCAGAGAACCAGAAATACCTTCTACAGACCAGGAGTTAAAAAACGCTCTAGAAGTTGCAGAATTCATCAGAAATTGGTTTTCAAAAAGAGGTTACATTCCGCCAATCAGGGCAATGACGGGAAACGGAGTTTGCCTTTATTTTTGTACTCCTTATTATGAAATAACGGATGAAAATCGAGATGAAATTACAAGGGCTCTTGAGAAATTTGAGCAAAATTGTAGAAAAAAATTCAAAGAAATTTTAAAAAAGAAAAATTGCCAAATTGATAGAATGTTTGATTTGCCAAGAATTGGAAAAGTAATCGGAACGATGTCAGTCAAAGGAGAAAATACTAAAGAAAGGCCATGGAGGCTTTCTTATTTTATCGACGAACCAAAAAGAATCGAAGACAAAAAATTTCTCCAAAATCTCTTAAAAGGCAAAATTTAGTTTTTCACTTTTTCACAATTGTGAAATTGTGAAATTCATGAGAGAAGATAGATTCTTCATTGATACAAAAATTGAAAAAGGAAAATTGGAAATTTCAGAAAAAGAAATTTTTCATCAATTAAAAAACATTTTAAGGAAAAGAGTGGGGAATAGGATAATTTTATTCAATGGAACCGGAATAGAAGCTGAAGCCAAAATTCAAAAATTTTTAAAAGATAAAGTCGAAGTTGAAATTTTGAAAATTGCAAAACCAGAAAGAGAGCCAAAAATTTTTGTTTCTCTTTTTTGCTCGGTTTTGAAAAAGTCAAATTTTGAATTAGTTGTTCAAAAAGCAACAGAAATTGGAGTAGGGGAGATAGTGCCAATTTTATGCAAAAACACCGTCAAAACTGGTTTAAATTTAAAAAGGTTAGAGAAAATTGCAAAAGAAGCGACAGAGCAATCAAAAAGAGTAACCTTGCCAAAAATCGAAAAAATTTTGAGCTTTAAAGAAGCAATCGAAAAAGCAAAAAATTTTGATTTAAAAATTCTATTTGATATTTCTGGGAAAAACCTCTCTTTTCTTAAAAGAAAAGTTAAAAATGTTGCAATCTTTATCGGCCCAGAAGGTGGTTGGGACAAATCCGAAATTGAATTAGCCAAAAAAGAAAATTTTGAAATTTTAAACTTAGGGAGATTAAATTTGAGATCGGAAACTTCCGCGATTAGTAGTTGTTTTTGGGCGGTGAATTTTTTAGAACAATAAAATGATAAAAAATCGAGGAATTTTTCATTTAATTATCTTTTTTCTCTCTTTTGCATCCATTTCTTTAATTTTTCGTTTAGTCATTGAAAAGAAAGGTTTAAATTCCCTATCAAAAAATCAAAACCCGCAAAAGATAGTTAAAGAGGAAGATTTAAAAGAAAAAATAGGACAGATGATAATTGTAGGATTTAGAGGAACTTCGGTTTCAGAAAATTCGGCAATCATAAAAGCCATTCAAGAATTAAAATTGGGCGGAGTGATCCTTTTTGATTACGACGTTCCGTCTAATTCTTTTCCACGAAACATTTTAAACCCGAAGCAAACTAAAAAATTAATAACAGACCTTCAAAAGTTTTCTCCCATCCCTTTATTTATCGCAGTCGACGCAGAGGGTGGAAAAATAAATCGGTTAAGGGAAAAATATGGTTTTTTAAAAATTCATTCTCACGAAGAACTGGGGAGAATAAACAATCCCGAGACAACAAAAAAAGAAATTTTAAGGCTTTCAGAAGAACTCAAAGCTTTGGGGTTTAATATTAATTTTGCACCAGTGGTTGATTTGAATATCAATCCTCAAAACCCAATTATTGGAAAATTGGGTCGATCTTTTTCTTCAGACCCTGAAATAGTTTTCCAACAAGCAAAAGCTTTTATCGGAGCTCACATTCAAAATGGGATAATTCCAGTTGTTAAACATTTTCCTGGACATGGAAGTTCCTTTTCAGATAGTCATTTAGGAATGGTTGATGTAACGAAAACCTGGAAAGAAGATGAATTGATCCCATATAGGAAGTTAGAAAAAGAAAATTTACTCTTTGGAGTGATGGTAGGTCATATTTTCAACAAAAACATCGACGAGGACTATCCAGCAACCCTTTCTGATAAATTTTTGCAAGGAATTTTAAGAAAAGAAATAGGGTTTGAGGGAGTGATAATTTCAGATGATTTGCAAATGGGGGCCATCAAAAAATACTATACTCTTGAAGATGCAATAATAAAGGCAATAAATGCAGGTTGCGATATTTTAGTGTTTTCAAATAATGTAGAAGAATATGAGGAAGATTTACCTTATAAGGTGTTCGATATCATTTTCCAAGCTGCAAAAGAAGGAAAAATTCCAAAGGAGAGAATTTTCGAATCTTCAGAGAGAATTCTTAATTTAAAGAAAGAATTTGGAATAATAAAATGAGAACTCAAATTATAAAACCATTTGATCCTTGGAAATCTCCCTATTGTACTTGTCCTAAAAAATTTTCTTTTGATCCTTACACAGGATGTGCTCATTGTTGTATTTATTGCTATGCAACTTCTTACATTCAAAATTTTTATTTTCCAAGAAGAAAGAAAGATTTAATAAAGAAGGTTTTGAAAGATTGTCAAAAAATTCCTGAAAATTCTTTAATTTCGATCTCGAATTCCTCAGATCCTTATCAATCATTAGAGGAAAAATACAAAGAGTTTAGAGAATGTTTGAAAATTTTTCAAAATTTCAACTTTCGAATTTTGATAATCACAAAGTCAAATTTAGTTTTAAGAGATACCGACCTTCTAAGAAGACTGAGGTGCACAGTAACGATTACGATTACAACTTTTAAAAAAGAAATTTTGAAAAAATTGGAACCCAAAGCACCAGATTCTGAAAAAAGACTCGAAGCTCTTAAAATTTTATCTGAAAATGGGATTCCCACGGGTTTGAGATTTGATCCGATTTTTCCATATTTGAACGATGATGAAATTGAAGAAATAGTAAAAAGGGCAAAAGAAATAGGAGTTCAACACATCGTAGCCTCAACTTTCAAGCCGAGGTTTGATAGTTGGAAAAGATTTGAAAGAGTATTTCCAAAAATCGCACAGAAATTGAAACCCCTTTATTTTGAAAAAGGACAAAAAATAAAAAATTCTTTTTATTTACCAAAAGAAATGAGAAGAGAATTAATGGAAAAAGTTTTCGAAGTTTGCCAAAGATATCAGATTTCTTTTGCAACTTGCAGAGAAGGTTTTTTAGATTTAAAGACCTCAAAATCCTGTGACGGGAGCCACTTGATTGTTTAAGCCATAAGTTTTGAGATAATTTTCTATCCAGAACAATCTTTTTATTCCAATGTTCTTAAGAATATTGGAATAATAAAATATTTTTTAAAAATTGTCAAACTAATAGTTGCACATTTGCGCAATTGTGCAAATATGAAACTATCTCGAGAAACTTAGTGTTTGAGTAAAGCTTTGTGTTTATTTGGGAGATTTTAAGATTTTCACAATTTCACAATTGTGAAAAAGTGAAATTCTTGAGTTTATTTTGCCATCTCAGACCACTTCTTTGCCAATTCATCCCTTCTTGGTTTGTAAACGACTTCGTAAAAATATCTTTGAGAAAGTAAAACTCCTTTATCGTAGGATTTAACAATTTGCAAAGCTTCCTTCCAGGCATCTTTAAATTTATCTCCAAACCTTGATTCAATTTGTTTTTTAAAAGCTTCCGGAGTTTGAAGTTCGTTTCCGATCGTAAAAACTCTCTTTCCTTTTATTTTCACGCAATATGCCATTTCATCTCCAATCTTTTCAATAGTAAAACTTTTTTCAATCTTTTTTATTTCCCTTTCCGGAATTTTAAAAACTTCTCTTGGCAAAGAAATCTTTGGTGGGGCTCCCCTTAGTGCTTTAAACCCTTTTTTCGCCGCAGCATAAAAAATTGCTCTATTCAATCCAAAACTTTTTGCCTCATCAAGGGAATATCCCAGGGCATAAGCCCTTGCAGCTTGCAATGTTGCCATTACTTGAAATCGCCCGACCATATTTTATTTTAAAACAAAAATCTCAATGTCAAAATGTTGACAAAAAACAGAAAAAATGATTAAAAATTAAAGGTGAAGAATTTTGCTCTTTAAAATAAATAAATTAAGGGAAAAAATTAAAAAGAGGTTGGAATGGTTCCTTAAATCGCCAAAAGAATATGCTTTCTGTATTAGAGAGCTTGAAGATATATTGGAATTGCCTCACACTAAAATACTTCTTTGGATAGACGAAGGTTTCTGGCCTCATGGAAATGGTGCATTTTTGTGCCCGATAATTTGGCCATTCTTTAGAGAAACCCCTCTTCAAGTAGCTATCCACGAAGTGAGGCATTTCCTGCAATGGAAGTACAGAGTAAGATTGATTTCTTTCGAAGAGGTAAAAAACTTCGCTATCAAAGAAGAAATAGAAAAATTAATCAACAAATTAAAGAAAGAAAAAGATTTAATCTATCTTGAGTACGAAATCGATGCCTTAATAGTTGAGGTTTTAGGGCAAAAACTAATAACCCAAGGAAAAATAGAAGAATTCAAAAATCTAATGCTAAAAAGCATCCTTCCAACCTCTTTTTTATTTTAAAACTTTATTTTTCTCCAATGGTAGGTAGCAATGGGGGCTTGATAGGAAATTTGATATTTCGAGTTCAATTCTTTTAAAATTACTCCTTCATAGCCTTTTTTTGCTGATTTTTCCATTGCTTTTTTGAGATTTTTTAGTGGTTCGAATTCTAGAACGAAAAATGGCTCTTTGAATTTGATTTTTTCTAAAATCTTTTTCCTCTCTTTTAAAGTTTTTTCACCAATGAATTTTCCATTGAAAAACACAACATCGAAAACAAAGATTAAAGGTTTTGCTT
>Ga0080004_1130814_pt1 | contig 10775 bp, 7 predicted proteins | sample WasSprMetagenome_FD_69207 | JGI IMG/M metagenome (GOLD analysis project Ga0080004, IMG submission 69207) | Sulfidic aquatic microbial communities from Washburn Spring, Yellowstone National Park, USA - WS (SPADES assembly) (version 2) | ecosystem: Environmental > Aquatic > Thermal springs > Hot...
ACGAAGGAGAAGGACTAAAAGAAACATACTACAAAACACTCAAAAGAAAACTAAAACAACACCTAAAAACTCAAAACATACAACATCAATAAAACCTTCGAATTCTGTTTAGCCTCAGACTTTAAAACTCACTAAATAACCTCTTAGATATAAAATAATTCGTTTTAAAACAATGTGTTGAGAATATTAAGATTTATCATTATCATAAGGCATATAAGTGATATTTATTATATTTGATGAAGTGCTTTAGGAGGGGAAGAATAGGTGTGTTTGACATGATATTTTATTCTTTAGAAAATGATGGTTTCATTATTGTTACGTCGTGTGGTTCTACTTGTTTTGTGTATGGTGATGAAAACCATGACGCCCATATGACCCCTGGCTTAGTTATGCTTCTTATGAGTTCTTTAAGATGATCCCATGTTATAGGTCTATATCTTTTTCTATGAGTTTCCTGTTTAGTTCTTCGAATAGACCTTCTCTATTTCAGACCTTCTTATTCCCGAGTGGTATTGGTGTTCCATAGCAAACGTTATAATTCATTGAGTAGTGATAGCAGTTAACGGGGGTTCCACCCTAGCTTTACTGATAGTTCTAGGTAAATTTCTTCTAGTAATGTAGGTATTGTTGAAGTGTCTGGGACTTGGGTTATTCTCTGAATAAGCTCTTGAAGTGTTTGCTCAGTGACTCTCCTCACCCTCTTAACACTCTCTCTATACCCCTCAAGAGACTTCATATCCTTACCTAGAATCTTAAGTACGTCATCAAGATTTTCAACACTTATCCTACTATCTATGAACACTATGTATGGATATGTCTCTACCCTCCCTTGCCTCCTCCTATAGGACTCCCAAATAATTCTTGAGAAATTCTCACACTTCTTAATATCTTCTTGAGTCATGTTTACAGGATACTTATCTACAACCATAGTTATGTAGCACTCACTCACTTTCCCTCCACCCTTTCTCACCGGTAGAATTATAATTATATCCCCCTTCTTCATACTTTTCCAATATTTCTCAGCCCTACCCATCGGAACACCCCACAGATGAACACGTCCAAAACTATCAACAGATTCATTAGGTACTGTAATACCTAATTCATCCTCAACTAAACTCCTCTCAATACCGTTAACAATACTCCTATGTATATTTGCTTCAGACCCTCTAGCTATGTAGACATCGATATTCATTTTAGTTTTCCTCTAGTTACTACTACATAAACTATATTATCGTAATAATATCTCATTTGTTGTAATAAAGTATCAACCCACGTCATCGTAATCCCCCTACTGAAACATATCAATCTAATACCCACCCTTCAAGTACACCAACATATTCGTTAACATTCACGAAGATCTTCATAAATTCCCCGACATACAGTATCGTATGGTTGTCCAATTCTTTGGAGGGGTAGATCTTTCGTGTAGAGCAGTAATAGTGGTGCATGGATATAACAGTATTGCTGTGATTCATGGAAGCTTTACCTGACAAAGGTAGCGTTAACATCAAATATAGAGAAAGCACAGGTAGTTATAAACCCTGAAGAGGTTAAGAGAAGTGTAGAAGAGTTTGATAAACTATGGAGTGAGGCTATAACCATAAAAAGCCTGAGAATTTTGAAGCCCAAGCAATGAGCAGAACAAGATAATGCCCAGGTGAGGAACACAGTTAAGGATTTACACCGTAGACGAACTTATATACTATTAAGTAGTAGACCAATGAAAGCAATCAACCTGTGTGACGAGCTTACGACTTCATCAAATTTTCAATTAATTGAATTTCTATGTAATACCATCAAATCATAAAAATCATTCAATTCTAATCTAACTATTATTAATCCATCAATGATTTCATTCTTAAAACCATAGCCATAAATCCGTGACATCAATCTGTACAATAAATTTAGATCAATTCATTAACTCATTAAACCATCAAGCTAAGCTCGGAATGTTTACCACTTACCAATACTTATATAGTTATCTGTAAAACACTTGTGAGTGGTTTTGTAAATGATTCATAACATTATCTCTAGACCATTCTTGAAGTTAGAGGAAGTTTCATGAAGAAAGATTTTAAGAATTTTGTTACTATGTATTTGTAATATAGAGGGGATTAATTGTTGAAGTAAATCATTTACATAGTCAAATCTTATTTTTCAAAAAACTTTAAACATACTTTAAGTCGTATCTGTTCATGTAGACGGTATGCCGTATATCTATTAAGCAATAAATGTTCTTGTACCACGTGAACGGCTGAGAGCGTTTACTGGTGCTTAAGCATAATAAGTATCTTCTTATTTGTAGATATTCACATTTATTTTGTAGAACCTTACTTAACAACTTAAGAACGTATCACAACTTAATGAAAGGTATTCATCACTAGAGCTCTGTCTATGGGCTATTCTATAAGCTTTAAATTATTCTCATCACATATTGAAGTACTACATGTGCTCATTATCATAAATTGAGAAGTAGCTACTTCTTGCATATAGTATTTTACAGATATGAGATCTACACAAAGCTTCTTCTCATCGCTACTACATGATCTCCATATTCATAAATATTTCTTCATAGCTTCATGTGTGCAAACACACAAATCTCTTCGCATGATGAAATTAATCACCACCTTAACCATACCTAACTGATTCACACAGTAGTGAGCCTTACTTAAATGATACATAAAACACGAAAGAACCCCTTAAAAGTAAGTCCAGAAGCACTTAATATTAAAGAAAACATCTAATTGAAAACTATGAGAAGCTGGATAAAGCCTAAGGGTTCAAGGTAACTTCTTAAATGTTGCTGGACATGGTTCAAGAGATTAAAGGATAATTTAAGAGGAGGTAGTGTACTAGTTAACAGAATTAGCTCACCCCAGGGCTGAGGATAGAGTTAGTGCTGACTACTTAAAGCTGATATCTGTGAAACTTCTATTATTACATCCTTAACCATAAGGATAGGGTGTGTATAGTCGTAGACCACGTTAAGAGGGGAATGCACCTTTCCTTTATACTACTTATTATTATGGTAGCATAAAGATGAAGTAAAGATAAGATAAAGTTTTAAACTCCTAAACCATCAATAATATGGTAGGTGGTCTGCGTATGAGGGAGGTATGTTTTGAGGTAAATGAGGAACTATATGAATCTATTCAGAAGTTGAGGGGTGCTGGTGTCAGCTTATATGACATTGTTAGGGCTGGTGTTGAGAGGCTTACTGCTGAGAAACTCAAGCCTAAACTCATCACTTACAGTATGTGCGGGGAGGTTAGACCCTTCAAGTTTAGGTGGCCTGGGGGTATTGAGGTCTATGATAACGCGTTATGTTTTAACGTTAACGGGGATACCTACTACATCGCTTACGGTAGGAGGGAGGTTTTCGGGTCTAAGAGGAGGAGTGTTGTCGTTTTTAGGGTGTCTCGTAGGGGTAAGACTATGAGGGCTATTGCTGAGTTCGCAGGTACTGATGACTGGCAGGACACCAAGCTTGTTGCGGCACTCGTTAAGAAACCTGACAACAAATATGCCAGACCCGATGAAATCGATAAAATACCTGAGTACACACCACTAAAAGACCTTATCAAAGACCACGGAAGTGTTATTAAGGGCGGTAAGAAAGGATTTGCAGCACTTGTCGTTAGGGAAGACGACTACGAGAAAATCCTATACTACGCTGTAAGACGTTATGAGATGATGCAGGGTTAAATACACACAGGAGGCCATCTAACCAAAACAATTTTTACCCCCTAACCCACACCCACGTATGTAACATAAAGATGTAACTACAGCTACGGGAAATTCATAGCCTACAACCTCCAAATCAACTTCAGGATCTAACTCCCTAACCTCAGAAACGAACCTCTCAATCATCTCACAGTGTTTTAAGAACTAATGAACTAATTAAATTAACCGGAGTGCCTGAGTTAACACTATATAGGAGGTTATCGTAGGATTTAGTAAGTATCTGTAAATACATATTGAGTTAAGGGTAAAGGACTTTATCTAGTATTTGATATAAAGTATTGTTCATTTAGAGCTTCCTGTGATAGTATTAAATAGCATTATTAGATTAGTTGTTTATTTATGTCTTAACCTTTAATTTACTAATTTAATCTTCTGTTAGTTCCGTCCTTACGACCCAGTTGTTGAGGAATTTTACTATAGGTATTAGTATCTTAAATCCTTTCTCTCTAGCTTTATCAGCTACTTGCTTTTCCTTCTTAGAGAGTCCTGCAGGCCTCTCATCAAAACTTACTGAAGTTACATCAACTAAATACTTATCCCCATTAACATCAACACATACGTAATCGAATGAATGCTGACCACTAACCCTCCTTCCATACACCTCATACAGAAAATCCCTTGAAGATTCATCAAGTCTAGAGAGAAAATCAAAAACCTCATAATACTCTATAAGTACTGCAAACCTATGTAAGTCCTTAACAACCCTGTAGAAATCCTTATTCTTAAGACTGTCAATACGATGAGCTGAAACTAAACCCTTCTCTAACGCCTTCTGAAGACAGTCACCACATACCTCAATAAAATCACTATCTATAAAGACAATATGTATAGATTTTAACGACTTAACACCCTCAAGACGGAAAATACATGAACGACGTCTCAACCTATACCTTAACTTATCAACAACAGATAATCGAAACCCCTCACACCCCCTAAACCCAACATCCCCCTCACAACACCTAGACAACTCATGAAGTTAGAGGTAAGAGTTCCAATATCAGCAAAACCCTTAACTAGAGAAGAATCATTATAATATCGACGGAGGGCATCAGCTAACTCAAGAGTACTACAACAATAGAAATCCTTAAACGGTTTCTTACACACCCTCTCAAAACCTTCTCAGCAATAACACCTTTCAAATGCTTATCACCATCAAATAAAAACATTATAATCTACGTAACGTACCGTAAAACCACCCATAAACTATCTACACTCTTACTAAGAAGCCTGAGAACCCTGCCCCCCTCTGAAGTACTCATCAAGTCTTCTCGTAATACCTCCACCATCCTCACCACCCCTTCTCCTCCTAGGTCTCTCAACCCTCGGAAGCTCCTCAGAGCCCCGAAGAGCCTCTCTCCTAGCCTCACCAGCCCTAGAGAGCCTCCTCCTAGTCATCGCTAAGACAAGTGCTCTGATGGGCTCGACTAAGTGCTCTAGCCCTAGTATCCTTGCAACCTCGTAGTCAATCTCTCTTATCACAGTGTTGAAGAGCCCCTGGATACCAGGCCTAACATCGGTCCTACCCGTAAGCTCTCTGGCAAGATCTGAGCCGTAGACGTTCTCGGCCAAGTCAGCACCACCAAGCCTCCTAGCTTCAGACTCGAGTTTATCGAAGAGCTGTGCTAGCCTCTCAACATCCCCTCTAGGCAACCTCCTAACATCGAGTACAAGGAATGAGCTGAGGGCTCTTACATCAAGCTCTATCATACCACCACCAGTACTCCTACCCATAGCCTCAGCTTGAAGCTGGGCGAACGAGGAGTTTAGGTATGCTAGTAGAGCCTTAAGCTCAACCTCATCAAATTGAACGCCTTGCCTGGGTATCAGAGCGAGAATCCTATGGTCTAAAGCACACTGGAACCTGGCTAGCACAAACCTCATCCAGTACTGAGCACCATACGTAGCGTATATCGGTGCCTCCACAACACCTCCAAGATCGTACCAGTCGTGGAAGTGATTCCTTAGCCTCCTTCTTTCCTCAGCTGCTCTAGCTCTGCTAACAGGTTCTCCTCGATGAATACCTTTGGTGAGTATTATTTCTGTCTCTCCCAGTTGTATGTACCTTAGGACTTGTTGGGGTAGTTGATTCCTAGGTCTATGGCAGAGGAATAACAGGCACTCAGCACCCTCCCTCCTAATCCTATCCCAATCCTCCCTGGTATACGTGAAGAACTCCATGTACCTTGATGATGGTATAAGTGGTACTAGGAACTCTTGAGGGATGCCATGATTTCTAGCTCTCTCCTCGGTGAGGTAGAAGAACTCCTCCCCGCCAACACCGGCATGCCTCGTCCTAACAATCCTTCTCGTATAGAGAACAGTGTATAGAATGTTGCCATATGTGGGTTCAAAGTAGTTATTCAGTCTTATTAACAGATCCCCCTCAAGTGCTCTCAGCTGGCTCATTACACTATCTACGTCGAACAGAAACCTGATCCAAGGCTCTCTACTCCCTTTCACCTCCCTCTGTTTGTAGACTCTAACAACAATAGTGTAATCATCTGTGGATATAGTGATAGGCTTCTTCTCCTCAACAAGCCTTAACACTTCGGCAACGTTAACACCTCCTCTCCTAATGTTTAGGTAAACAAACACTACATCATTGTTATCGCGTTCACTCTCGTTAGAGCTTCTCTCCAAGAGCACTATACACGTGCCTATCAATGGTACTGGGAAAACCCTTGTTGAAATATCTATGATTGCACGGATTTTGAAGTAATCTGCTAGCAATCCCCCAAATCTCACTCCGTAAGCCGCCTGTAACCATGCATCTGACACTATCATCCCCAGCCTCCCACCTTCCTTTAGGAATCCTATTGAGTGTGCTATCCAGAATACGACCATGTTGTATTCCGCACCCCTCCTCCCGGCCTGTGGCAGTAGATCATACCTACTTAGTATGTCACCAACACTCGCTATGATGTGGTCTTGAACTTCTCTTGGTAACTCACCCCATCTTGCGTATGGAGGGTTGCCTACAACAGCGTCGAAGTCCTTGAACACCACTTCTACCTCCCTCTCCCCCTCAGGAGTTCTAACTCTATATGGTGCTATTAGCTTGTGACCAGGAATTACCGTGAAGTAATCTCTAATGAACACATTGGTCTCAGGGCTTGGAACCCTAACATTCTTCATAGCGAGGTTCATTGCTGTTAGGTGTGCTGGGAACTCGTTTATGTCTATGGCGTAGAGTTGCTTTAGTATTTGTCTGTGTACGTCCTCAGGAACGTGCTTAATATCCCTGAACGGTTTCTTAAGCTTTAACTCAGCTAGTCTCTTATACGCCTCGACGAGGAAAGTTCCCGAACCACACCCGGGGTCTAAAACCTTGTCGTCTGGGCTCCTAATGCACCACCTAACTATTAGCTCAGCTATTGGTTTGGGTGTGTAGAACTGCCCTAGCTGGTGCCTCTCCTCAGCTGGTATGAGCTCCTCGTACATAAAGCCTACTACGTCTCCGAACTTCTCTATCTGGTACCTATCTAGGAGATTCACCAACCAGTCGAAGGCCTTTACAACCTCCCCGCTCTCAACTACCTCGACGGCATCGTATATACCCGTCCTGAATATGGCCTCGAAGTCCTTCGAGACCTCAACGGCTCTCTCGAAGAGCCTGGTCAGCTCCCTGAGGTACGCACTACATGTAGTAGCTTTACCCCTCTCATAAAGGGGTTCGAGCTTCTCCAACCTATAGTAACGCTCTAAGACCTTGTAGAACACGATCTTGTTCATTAGGACGTAAGCCATCTCCCTAGCTAACCCGCTAGGTGTCGGCCTGTAGCCAATCCTCCTACCGTACTCCTCAAGCCTCTGAGCTACATCGTCTCTGAACCTACCGCCGGGGGCTATGGCCTGCTCTATGTAGGGGGCTAGGAAGTCTACGAAGCTCCTCAGATCCTCTAGTAGAACCCAGTGGATCTCCTGCCTCTTCTCCTCAACACCATAGCTCCTCACGTATATACCGGTTACGGTATCCAGTAACTCCTTGAAGAACTCCTCCGAGAAGTTGTGAGGTCTGTGGAACACTAGGTTATGCCTCCTGAACTCATAGAAGTCTCTCAGCACCCTACCGTAGTCCTTCTCCTTAATCGCTTCCCAATTGACTAGCTGGTCAATGTTCTTTGGCACGGTGAAGAGGGCTAGCTGACTCTCGTTCGCAGTAGCTATAAACGGTACGTATACATCCTTATTCCTCTTTAGGAGGGCTGCGTACGCAACAGCCTGTCCAACAACTTCCTCGGATGTCGGTATGAACCTCCTCTCAACCCTGAAACCCCTAGCCTCATACTTCTTCTTGGTCTCTATGATCAGTATGGGGTTACCATCATCTTTGAGGACGACTACGTCGGCTGTGCGGTTATCACCGACCGGATACTGCCTCTCAACCCCCGTAATCGTAACGTTGTTGAACTTCTGACTGACGAACTTCTTCAGTATATCCTTAATCCTATCCTCTACCTGAGCCTCCCTACGAGGAGTGAACGTCACGGAGCTCACCTAGCTCTAGGTCTAAACTTTACGGTGAAGCTCTTACACCTCCCACCAGGGTCTAAGTAAAACCCGAACCTCCCCACACACCTCGAACACTCGTAGTAGTAGAGTTCCACACCCTATACCTCCAGGTCTTCAAGAGCTTGAACTCACCTTCAAAACCACAGTAAGGACATCTAATATTACCTATAATCACCACCTTCATATCTTAATTCATCTCAGAAAATATAAAACCTACCCTCCATAATCCATAGTGTTGCTCAAATTTTCAGGTATTTATTTTTGTTTAGGTACTCACGATTTTACATATTAAAATTGTTTTGTTAACTAGTTTAGGATGGAGGAATCTGTTGGAGGTAGAGACGTAGATACCCACAGCTGTGGTTAGCATTAAGTTCTAATCGAAGTTACTACTAAGGCTTACGTAGTTCTAAAATGTTTGCTAAACTCGATATCAAACACGTTTCGTAGGAATTGTTGCAGTATGGTTATGTATGATGTAGCTTAATCTTGCTGTAAGTCCCTCAACAACTCTAAAGGAGAGAGCTTAACTAATAGACCATGTGCTCCAGCAGATCTCACATAGTATCCATAGGTATTAGTTGGTAGATACCGGTTTAGTGGTTAAGTCCTCATGAACCAATAGAGAGGACATGATTGTTAGGGTTTAACCTCTTTTCTCTAAATGGTGTAAGTAGAACCAAAGCACAAGACTTACCACTATACCTAGAGAGGAGAAAATCAACAAGAACATGATCCACCCGGGTACGCGCCAAGGCGGTACACGCTCAACCATGACATAGATGATCGTTGCTAAGAAAACTAATGCAAAGACTAAGCCTAATAAGGCCACAGCCACACTTGCCGTAAATCTCTCACGAACATCTTTAGGTTCTAACACCTTCACCTCCTTAATAATCAACCCCCTATAAACTTATTCACACAGATAATTAATAACTACTAATAAAAGTTATTAAAATGATTTTAGACGATTACTTAGGGGAGGTAAAACTCCAGACATGGAATTCTTATCAAAAGTTGTCAAAAGTGAAAGAATCTTCTGTGCTAACCTATCACCAGGAATTGCTAGTGAAGGAGACCTTCTCTACGTCATACCAGAAAACTTTTATTTAAGGTAAAATATTCACTTAAGGTGAATAATATTGAGCCTCTCTTCTACCCCTGCTAAAGAGAATTTAGAGGGAAGCCTAACTGTTTTAAGCGTTGTTAGAGAAACCTCAAATAAAGTTACAGATCTTGTAAGGAACATATGCGATAAACTTGGTCTAGAATCTGAATCATAAGAAAAATAAAAAATTAAAAAATTAGATCATATATCGATGTATGTCCTCATCTAATCTTGATTTAATCTCATCTAATCCTATTGTAATCCTCATCTAATGAGGATTAGGCGTGAAAGATCTATGAGGTCTCTCTTTAGAAAGATCTATAGTCTTTTTTGTGCTAATAATTTAATTAGAATGCTCGATCTTTTTATAGGTCTCAAAAATTTTATCAACATAAGATCCCTCGGCTATGAGGCTATCTCTCGGAAAGATCTGAGTCTTTAGAGATAGTTTTAATCGTCTGGTTCATGCTTCAGTATATGATTGTCTAAAAAAGATTTAATCAATGATTTTAAAATAGTTAATAGTAGAAGCTAAGCTATAATTTTAGAGGTCTTAAAATGTCTGCGGAACCACATGAAAATATTCGAGTTCGGGTAGTAGAACTTTTGAAGAAAATTATGATAGATGTTGTTAATAAAAGGTATGAGGTTAGTAAGGATCTTCAGTCATACATGCTGTTAAAACTTCTTGAGACACCTGAGGGGGTAACCATCCTAATGACCCAGGAGATATACGTAGGTGGTGAGCGGAAGACTATTGATATGGCTTTAGGTGGTGAAATAGTCTTTGATTTCAAGTCTCACGAGCAGGAGTTTGATGATGCTGAAAGGGACGCTATGGGAAAGTATTGGTCTCTAGTTTCGAGGGCAAAATTCTTTATAACTACCAACTGGAATAAGTGGAGGATATATAGGGTCGCTGGGGCAAGGCTACAGCTCTTGGAAGAATGTAATAAGGAAAGGGCTGAGGAGCTTCTAAAAACCCAGATAATTCCTCAACTAGGCATAATAAGAATACCTCCGACACCAAATAACATCGAAACTCTATATAAACTTGAGTATGAGAGGATTTTAGAAAGTCTCAGAAGAGTTTTTGACGCGGTTAAGGAGGATCCTAGGGTTAAACCATTATATGAAGCTTACAAGGGCATGATGAGCTTATTCTATGGGGGGGAGAGAAGCGAGGACTTCTATATAGACCTCTTCATGAGACATACATATATGCATATGGCTGTTTTAGCCTCCCTAACAGCATCCCTAGCTAAGGTAGGTAGTGCGGAGGATGTGTGTAGCGGATCTCTGATTAACATTAATATAGCACTCCCATACTTGAACTGGTGGAGAGCAACCCTCTTCAATAGAAATATTGAGACTCATATGAGGAAGATATTAGAAGAAGTTGTAGCGAGGC
>Ga0080004_1114292_pt1 | contig 10773 bp, 6 predicted proteins | sample WasSprMetagenome_FD_69207 | JGI IMG/M metagenome (GOLD analysis project Ga0080004, IMG submission 69207) | Sulfidic aquatic microbial communities from Washburn Spring, Yellowstone National Park, USA - WS (SPADES assembly) (version 2) | ecosystem: Environmental > Aquatic > Thermal springs > Hot...
TGAATAAGAAAACCAGTTTTATGTTATTAACACTTTGCTTTCTCCTTTCATATATTTTAAGTAATATAGCTCTCCGAACTTTCAAAATCGATTATATTTCCCAACTAAATTTGAATGTGTTTACTTTTGTTATCTCCTGCCTAGCAACAATTTCCATGGCTGTTATCTTATTTGCTAGCAATGGTAAGCTAAGTTGTTTTAAAGTGAAAGTAAATTACGAGATGTATCTTCTCATGAGTATGCTAGGAATATTCGCCAAAGAAATTGTTAGGATACTTATTTGAATATCCCGTCAAATCTTTTAAGGTTAATCTATGCAAGTATGTTAGAGGTGAAAGTGCACTCCAAAAGACTATAACGTTAAATAAAGTTCAAGGCTTAAGAAAAACTTCCGTTATAGCTCTCTAATGAAATTTTAAGAATTACAATGTTTTTCATAGCTTTATTATTGATAGCGACGAAAGGAAAAAAGGACTTTAATGAGAAAATTAAGAATCTGTGATCGAAATTGTTAAGATCCAGCAAATTTGCAAACCATTCATTTCGAACTCATAATATAGCAAGTGTGCTGAATAAGGAAGATGGTTCATGTCGTAAGTGGCTCTTATGACGGTTAAAATTTTAGTGTTTGTTCCTTCGCAATGGCGGGGAGGAGGCTTTGTGAGGCTCAAAAACGTCCTTAGGAGATTCAAGAAGCACGATGTTAAATTTGTGAGTGTGAAAATTGAATATCGGATCGAACAAAATATTATGTTCACAATTCTAAAACTTTTCCTTTCAATCTTTCGAGCCCTTCAAAATTCAATAAGTTTAATAAAAAGGAATGATATACAATTAATTGTAAGCCCCGTAGAACTTCAAATTTATGTATTAACGGCTTATATAGCCTCAAAATTTACCAAACGTCCGTTATGTGTGATTTTAAATGCAACTCCTTTATATGGATTGTCACCGAATATTCGTAACCCCGATCAAATCGGAACCTCATTTAAAGACATTTATAGAGAAGTTTTGTACTATACTTCATCAACTATTCGCAAGATCTTTAATGCAATTGCGTGGTATTTAACGATGAAGTGTCTGCGTTCTGCTTACCTAGTACCTGTCAGTCCCACGGTGCTTGCTGAGATAACTCGATTGGGATTGGAAGGTAATATTCTACATATATGTCCCGGAAACGGTATTGATTATGAAAAGATTGCTGCAATTCCGGCTCCAAGAGGTAAATCCATTGATGGTATATTTGTTGGTAATGTAGGTCGTTCCAAAGGGGTTTTTGATATAATAAAGATTTGGAAGAATGTTGTTGAGTACATTCCTACCGCCAAATTAGGGATAGTTTGTTATGGTGATCAAAAAGCTATAGAATGCTTAATTGATAAAATTAAAAAAGAAGGTTTAGAAAAGAATATTATTATACTATCTGACACTTGGCTTTCTCAAACGGTTGTATGGAGTTTTATGAAGCAAGCTCGCTTGCTTGTTCATCCGAGCTATAAGGAGTCGTGGGGGCTGGTTATAGCGGAGGCTTTAGCCTGTGGGTTGCCTGTTGTGACATATGATATCCCCGCTGTTAAACTTGTTTTCGGGAGTTGTAGTAGCGTGATTCGTGTGAAGGTGGGGGATGTCGTGGAATTTTCAAGAAAAGTTGTTCAACTTCTTACTGATCATAAACTTCGAAATTTATTATCAAAGAAAGGAAGGATATGGTCAAGAAGGTTTACATGGGATGAAGTCGTGAAGAAGGAGAAGCTGGCTTATGAAATAATAATAAGGAGCTATTATGGTAGAAAATAGTCCTATATCGAACCCCTTTGTGTCAGTGATAATTGTGAATTATAATGATAAGAATCATATCTTGAGATGCTTGGGATCATTAAGCAAACAGACTTATAAGAACTTTGAAGTAATATTTGTGGATAATGCTTCAACCGATGGCAGCGTTGAATATTTGAAAGAAGTAAAAAAGTATCTTGATCTTCCTTCTTTAAGGATAATTGTAAGTAATGTAAACTTAGGGTGCTGTGGTGGCAACAATTTGGGAATAAAGTATGCTCGAGGTGAGTATTTAATTTTACTGAATCCTGATACATGCATGGCACCTACTTGGTTGGAAGAGCTGGTGAAAGCCGCAAGGAGTGATAGTAAAATTGGAATATGCCAAAGTAAAATACTTTATCCAGACCATCGAATAAATACAACAGGTGGATTAATTGATTTTTACGGATTGGCCACATGCAGAGGTATTGGAGAAATCGATAAATGTCAATATGATGAAAGCTTGGAAGGTTTTTTCTTTGCTTCTGGAGCCAGCCTTTTAATCAAGAAAAGCGTTTTTGAGGATATAGGGTCTCTTGATGACAAATTGTTTCTCTATTATGATGATGTTGACTTAAGTTGGCGTGCTAGGCTTAAAGGCTATTATATCCATTATGTTCCAACATCGCTTTGCATTCATTTTGAAAGCTCAAGTCTCAGGCAGTTTAGAGAAGCCAGTCTCCTATCCTTTTATTATAATTGTAGGAATAGGATAAGGGTGCTCCTCAAAAATTATGGGTCATATAATGTTATAAAAAGGATCCCAATCACTTTACTGATGTCTTTAGCTGAATCATTAAGCATATCCATTAAAAAGAGAGATTCACGCGCTATTTTCATGTTTTTAAAAGCCCTACTATGGAATATGCGTAATCTTAAAGATACGTGGAAGGAGAGAAGATATATTCAGAAATCACGTATAGTGAGTGATAAGGAAATTGAAAAATTTATGCATCGACCAGCATTTATCATAGAAAGCTTTAAGAGAAGATTGTATAAGGATAAATGAAAGTAGCATGTCGCTTAAGTCAATAGTTCTGATATTGCTTTCTTTATGTATAACGCTTCTGGCCTATCTGCTCCTTAACATTGAAAACAAAATCTATTTTATACCCATCTTTTTCATATTCCTTTTTTCGACTTTACAGTTTCTAGTAAGCGAGAAAGAAATTAAGATAAAGGTGAATCTCTTTAGTGTAAAGCTAGCGCTTGTTCTGGTTCATGCATTTTGCATACTAGTGCTCGCTTTCTCTCCGGTTAACAATAACCTTTTTCTGCCTTGGGGATTCATTAAGTTTCCAAATTTTGTAGGCTTTGTCGCCGCTCTTTTACTAATAATGTTCTTTCCAGGATATGTTATTCTTAGTTTAATCGAATGGGATTCCGGTTTTGTCAGCTCTTTAGTCATTTCTTATCTTCTTAGCATCTTCCTATCAGGTTTATTTAAATTAGTGGACTTGTGGGTGATTGGTCTTAAAGGTAGGAGCACCGTAATAGTACCGAATTTAGTCTTATTCTTACTCCATGTAGTAACTCTCCTTCGTAAAAGGCGTGAATTATTACATTATAAGCGGGAAATCTATAAAATGGTGGATTTCTATGAGACTCTTGCATTTTCTTGTTTGATAGGCCTTATCATGCTTGGACATTTCACAATTGTATCAAACAGTTATCCCATGCTTCCAGGAGCAAATAGTAGTACTTTCAGCTATTCTATATCATTTACAAAAGGAATTCCTACGCAAAACTTGCTCTATGGAGTGCCGAGTAGAGCTTTACCTTTTAATTATCCTTACTGGCTTCCCATGTGCCTAGCTTTGCTATATGATACATCAGTATTTCCATCACTAAATGCCTATGTTTCATTATTCGCGCTAACATTCATGCCTTTCTTATCTTTATACCTTATGATGAATAGTTTTTTGAAAAGAATAAACCCGAAAATTCCACTTCTTAGTGTTATTTTCTCTGCCATGCCTGGGTGCGGCTGGCTTTACGCCCTTTACTTAAGTTTTACTTCGGGAACTTCAAGTTATGAACTGCTCTGGGAGGCTGGAGATAAGACATATGACATATGGAGGGGTATACTCATACTTCCAAACACAATAACTTCTGTGTTTTTAGTAGGATTACCAACATTCTTTACTCTCCTTTACATATTAAAAGAAAGGCCTGCGTCTTTATCTAGGGAATTTCTGGTTTGTGTAATCTTCACCTTGAATGTGCTGGTGCATTTTGCTGAATCAATTATTTTTGTAATAATATATGCTCTGTTTGTGTTACTGGGAAGAAGGTTGGTAGACGTTAGCATTAAAACAACTCTAATGTTATTATTTAGTTTACTTTTCATTCTCCTTCTTGATCTAACCTCGCCAATACAACTCTATACATACTTTTCAAACTTTCGCTTATCATTCTACACCATGCTTATAACCATTATAGCCGTGCTCCCAATCCAGCTTCTCATACAAAAAGAAGTTAACGGGTTTTTTGATATTATAGAGAGGTTTAGAATACCAACGGTTACTTTTAACTACATGATAATAATATTAGTTTACCTATACCTATTATCGTTTGTAATTTGGTATCAGATTCTACCGATTTTTAGTTCGATAAATTGCACAAATCCATTCTTCCCTCCAGGAAATATGGATCCATATTTTGTGCCTTGGTATCTTTATCCCATTAGACTGGGAATAAGTGCTCCATTCGCCCTCTTAGGGCTAGCATACATAATAAAAAACTGGGATAATCTTGTTGAGGGTGAGAAGGATTTACTTAAATTCTTTATCTTAGCAATAATTTTAATATATATCACTAGTAGAGTCTCAGGCGCCCTCTTCTTATATCCTCCAGACCGCTTCAATACATTCATACTTGTCATGCTGAGTGTTCTATCATCCTACGGCGTGCTCGGTTTCTGTAGGATAAGAAGTAGAAGTTTGAAAAAGATCGCTAAAAGGCTATTGGTAATTTCATTTGCCTTCCTAATAGGTTTCGGATCACTTGTATACTACTATTCTTTCTATACGAAAATGGGCATGCTATCAAGCGATTACAGCTTTGATAAGAAGAGAGAAGCATTGGAATACGTGTGTAATGAAACACCGCCTCATCGTAGCTGCTTAGCCTTGTCATCTGAAACCCAACAAGAATTACGTACCTATTGTGGAGTTTGGCCCACGATTGGTTATTTCACATATTGGCGGAGACTATTCCCTTTACTTACCATGAATCCTCAAGATACTTTCTACATACTTAATGGGCTGCGCGTAAAGTATGTGTATATTTCCTCCTCTGATGTACATGTTCTCAAAAACTTTAAGCATAGCTTTTTCTCTAGCTATTTGTTAAATTACCTCCCGATAGCAGTTAATAGTTCCTCAACGATTATCTATGAGGTGCCAGATTTTTCCTCACCAAATATTCACTCTTCTCTTACAATCTTAGAACCATCAATTATTGATGAAAATTTCTATCATACCATATCAGCGATTGCATTAGCTAAGGTGCAGTACTCGGTGCTTAAGAATGGTGATTATTCCGTGTTAGATTATCTAAACTATTCGGAAATAGTGGTACTAGATGATGAAGGAATCCAAAATGAGGTTGAACATCTCATTAATTGGGTCTTCGAAGGTGGTCGACTTATAATAATTGGTTCCAAAATAGGGGACTTTGCTAAGTTTATGTCGGTTAATGAGACTAATATCTCAGCCCGCTCTAACAATATTATTGTAAATAATGAGATAATATGGCTTCCAAAGGAGATTAACATAATCTTAACATACTCGAATAACAAGCAAGTTGAAGTTACATCCTTCTATCGTTATGACAATTCTTCAGTTGCGCCATTTTCCTACTTAATGAAGTTAGGTAAAGGAGAGATTCTTTATTTATATATAAAACCATATTTCTTCACACTAAATAATGAGAATTATCGTAGTGTTTGGCCAGATCTTTTCATAAAAATGGGCGATATATTAAGATCGACCTTAAAACAGAAAAACGTGGATTTTAAACCTTCTACTTTGAGAGATTACATGTATGGTACTATCAAGCTTGTAGGTAATATGAGTTTGATGACAAATCACACTTTACTGCAAAAAGAGGTAAGTCTTACAGTAAAAAAGCTGGTAATAGAGTCGAATAATACTCAAATAGAAAAGGATAACGTTACTTTGTTTATTACATTATACGGTTACATACCTTCTAACATTAAAATGCCTTTTGATGGCACGTTTGCTCCATTACCAGAAGGATACTACTTGGGCATTATTCCACAAACATCTTTTGATTGGGAATTATATCCATCTGGAGCTTCATCTGTGAAGCTCTTGATTAAAGAAGATGATAATAGCAAGCTTTATATTATTGATAATGGGACCGTTAAACTCCTCGGATCAAAAATTAATCTTCCTTCATTATTAAATAATTGCGAATATACTCTAGACTTGTTTGATGGATTATCTGCCCGTTCAGATTGGCTTTATAACCCGGCCAAATCTTATAATTTTTCGCCGGGCGATATTATAACGTTCAATGTTTATGAACCCGACAAGGGAATGAAATGGACATATCCCCTTAAACAAGATATTCCAATAACTCGCTATATGATAGTGAAATATAAGGCCAAAAACATTGATAAAGAAGATCCCGTTGAGAAATATGCAATCTACTTATTCACGAAGTCGGGGAAAAACTTTGTTCCGCTAAATCTTAAGAATCTTATAGACGATAATAAATGGCACATCATAGTGATAAGTTTGATGAGCAAAACTGCTGTCAAAGATAACATAACAGGAATAGCATTTCAAGTTCAAGCAGGGAAAGAGGGAAATGCTACAATCAGTTATGATTATATATGCTTTACGAACGATATTCCAGTAATATATCTTGAAAGCCCAATAGTGGAACTTAATGGATCGATAACAATTGAAAAGGCAGACTTTCCCCCATTCTCAGGAGGAATTGAGCCTCCTGAGGTAGATATTAATGGAAGTTTGATCTTTCAGCCGAGCTATTCAGTAGATGATCTTATAATTCTAAATAAATATGCTATAAAAGGAGATTTTAATGAAAGGTTTTCATCGGCAGAAAATAGGCTTGAAAATAGGCTTGAAAAGATGTGGAGAGAATGGCAAGATGTCCCTTGGTGGACGATTTTAATTTCTCCACTTCACTTCATCGTAGTAGCAATCACCATTATTTTAGCAATTATTCTTTTAAGGCGGCAAGACCCATCGTGATCACAAAATTAAATTAATAAGATATAACATGATAACTTGTTTCAGCGCATTTGTCGAAATATCAAGGGGCATCATTGAAGTCGCATGCTAAATGTGATGTGAACATGGATATACGCAATAAATTGGTTCATTAAAAAGCTGTTCTCACTTTGTGAAAGAGTAGGGCTTCATATATGTCAAAGCATTATTCCCATAACTATTCAATTATCGGTCTTAGATATGGGAAAGCTTGTTTTCCTTTCAATATTGCTTGTCCTAGTTATCCTATTTTATGTCCCATACTTGTATAGGATGGCTTCACTCATGGTAGAGCCTTACGTACTGTCAGGTGACAACGTTGCGGTTCACGTATATCACGCTCCATTAGTTTATCATAAACCTAATCATGTAATACCAAGAATTGTAAAACAACGACGTCATTAGTCCTAGAGAGCTTCTTAACCTTATAAACTATGTTTTTTCCATTCGCATGCCTCTTTTCACTTAAACCATTAGAAGTAGCCAAAATCTGTGGTTTATTCTCATTTCTCATTCTATGCTTTGGAGTTCTTCTATGTATGAGAATTTTCCTCAAGCGATCAACATATAAAGATACACGAATAATTCTTGAATGCCTCGCTAATAATTTTAAACATCATACATTAGAACAATTAACTCTTAGAGGAAATGCTTATTTGAACATTATTCGTCATTTAAGATAAGCACTTATGGTGAAGATATTCTTCGCCATGTACGAGACAGGATTAGCTGGTGGTGTTAGAGCCATTTTTGAGGTTGCTAATAGGCTCTATGAAAAAGGTTATGATGTTGGCATCATATCTCTTGGCGGTGACCACTCATGGTTTAAAGTCAAGGTTCCTATATACTACGTGAAGCCGCCAAAGGCTCTTGTTCCGATTATCAAGATGTATAAATCGTTTAGGCGCATGCGCTTCAAAGGAATAAGTGCTGACTATCTCGACATTAATGGATTAGCAAGGAAGCTGGGATTTCGAGCAGACCTTATTAGAACATTAACCGAGGCACTACTAGGCTTCGAGCCCGATGTTGCTATTGCCACTTGGTATACTACAGCCTTTTCCGTTTGGTTGAGCCATATAAATAAACCGCTTTATTTTGTACAAGACTTTCCTGAACTAGTTTGGGAGGCTGAGGGTATTTACGGCCTTAGACTTTTCGAGGCCACCTTACGGCTACCTTTCCACTTCCTAGCCAACTCAACTTTTACCAAGAGTCTAATTCTTAAACATAACAGGGATGCTAAAGTAACTGTTACCGGTGTTGGTGTAGATCTTAACACCTTTTATCCAAGAAATGTTAAGATTCACGATTCACAAGGTAAACCTATCGTTATGGCCATTATTAGAAATGCTAGGTTTAAAGGTGGTGAAGTAGCGCTGAAGAGTCTAAACATCATTAATAAGGAGTTACCGGTGCATGTGATTCTTGTTGGCAGGAGCACGGTTATAAAGAAACTCTTTAGTAAAATTAAGCCCGAGTTCACTTATTCGGTGTTCGAGAGCGTTGATGACGAAAGCTTAGCCAAGCTATATTCAAGCTCTGACGTGTTCATATTTACATCGTATCGAGAAAGTTTCGGTTTGCCGCCTCTTGAGGCCATGGCATGCGGAGCTGCCGTCGTTACAACTAATTGTGGCGGTAACATGGATTATGCTGTGGACGGTTATAATTCACTTGTAGTACCGCCAGGAAATCCGGAAGCTGTTGCCAAAGCTGCTTTAAGAGTGCTTAACTCAGGGAAACTTAGGGAGAGGTTAATTGAAGGCGGAATTAAAACGGCAAAACGATGGACATGGGACAAGGTGGTGGACAAATTTGAGGAAGCAATAAAAGAATAGTAGTTATTTAATGCAACCTTGATCCTTCCATATTAGTTGAAATCAGCATCCTGCCCTTATCATATAATTTTACATTACAAACTTCATTATCTCGTCAATGTGTAACTATATTTTCATTAAGGTTTTATTAACTGACTGCCTTATGCTCGCCTGATCAATGCAAGATTTGACATTGATGATCACACTTGCGAGGCTTATTTCTCAGCTAATACCCTCCCATACACATTCGATGTACATTATATTCTACATCCTGATATATTCTAAAAGTTTTAATTTTTATAGCAGAAGGTACCCCCTGAAGTTCTTGTAGTAATGACCAATTGTAACGGGAGGCATGATTATGCTCTCAACAGAATTGATGTCTTACAACGCGACTGTGAATTTTAAAAATGCAAAAATGAAATGATAATGATGATAAAAAATGATAAGAAGGCGCTTGCCGCGTAAAGCTTAAAGAAAAGTTAAATACCCTAGTTAATGAGCTAAAAAGAGGGCGAATAAATTATTAAGTGGAGGGATTTAATTGCCAAATCTTGATTTAGAGTTAGTGCGCGAACATTTAAAGCAAGTAGTTCTTGATTGGTGCGAATATTCTGGAATTAGCTACCCAGAGGCTGTTAACTTAATAAATAAGGGATCAGAGCTTGCACGCGATGAATGGAGATGTATGGTCAAAAATTACTCTGATGAAGAAATCCTTAGTTTCTACACATACTCAAAATATTATATCTATGAGGTGTTACAACCTTACTTAGAGCCAGAGAAATATAACAAAGATATTAACTATCTAAAAATACTCAGATTTGCAGAAAGCATGCTTAAGAAGAGAGGCTTATGTAGAGTACTTGATTTTGGCGCTGGTGTAGGAGAACTCTGCCTCTTATTAGCTGAAGTAGGATGTAAGGTTGCGTATTGTGATCTACTAGGAGAAATTAGTAAGTTTGCTATATGGCGCTTTAAAAAATATAACGCCAAGATTGAAATTATTTGGTCTAGAGTTAATGGTGTTGAGCTGCCCTCTCAGACCTATGATCTTATAGTTTCTGATGCTGTACTTGAACATCTCAAGCGGGAATATGTTGGTTACTTTATTCGAGCAATTTTTAATGCCCTCGTAGATAATGGTTATTTATACTTATTATGGGATCCTACATATTCGCAAGATTTCCCTTATCATATACTCGGTCTAAAAGCGAAAGAGATGGACAAATTTTTTAAAGAGCTACAATTATTAAGAATTTCTGAGAATTTATACGTAAAATCTACGAATGCTTCCTCATATTTAAAGCACTATATATGGAAATTTAAAATACCATATATAATAGCACGTCATTCCACTAGAAAAGTTTTTAGCAAAATAAAAATTTAGTTATCATAACAAAAAATATAAGTATTATTTCGTGAGAGCGACAATACTGCTAAAGCACTTAGGGAGACTAAAATAGGGACGTTAGACGTTCTGTTTCGCAAGATATTATTATCTGGTAAGATTTTTAAAGTACTGAATAACTCTATATATACAACTTATGCCTCTTCTAACAGACGTTAAAGAATTGTATCTTCTGGGTGTTAAGTTAGTGGATTTAACCAGATTTCCTGATGAACGTGGGATTTTCACAGAAATCATGCGTGTAGACTGGAAAGAGCTGCTCGATGAAGACTATATTGTTCAGGCAAATCTATCCATAACATATCCTGGGATTATTAGGGCTTGGCATAGGCATGTTCGTGGCCAGACGGATTACTTCCTAGTGTTGAAGGGCTCGATTAAAGTATGTGCATATGATGATGAAGAGGGCTCGCCTACGAGGGGCCATCTTGTTGAGGTGGTTTTGAGCGGGGATAGG
>Ga0080004_1158073_pt1 | contig 10772 bp, 20 predicted proteins | sample WasSprMetagenome_FD_69207 | JGI IMG/M metagenome (GOLD analysis project Ga0080004, IMG submission 69207) | Sulfidic aquatic microbial communities from Washburn Spring, Yellowstone National Park, USA - WS (SPADES assembly) (version 2) | ecosystem: Environmental > Aquatic > Thermal springs > Hot...
TACACCAACGCCAGCCTCCTGTTCAAGGGCGCCCTGGCGCCCCTCGCAATATTGAACAGCACGGTCCAGTGCGCCGTAAACGTCGCGCCGTACTTCGACGCCTCGACGGGGTGCTTCAACTTCACCTCCATGCCGAACAAGACGGCGGAGGTGCTCAACAAGTCGGGGTACCCGATCCAGGGCGGGCCGGTGCTCCACGAGGTGCCCGCAATCTGGTGGATCCCGCCGCAGTTCTGGTACAACCCCGACATGTGGTACGACCCGTGGCTGTGGAACGCCGCCGCGGCTAAGGGCGCCCTCACGTGGTGCGAGAACAAGACGGCGTTCTTCGGCCTGTGGCACTACACGCAGTGCGCCCCCCACCCCTGGGACGCCGTGTGCAATCCCTACAAGAAGGCGTACCCGGTCACGCGATGAGGGTGCCGCTCCCCGCGCTCCTGTCGGCCGCCGCGGTCTCGCTCGCCGCGGTCTACTTCGTCGTGTTCCAGACGGGCCAGTCGCCCCTGTCGGGCTACTTCTACTACCCCGACGGCGGCAGGATCCAGTGGCTGGGGCCGGGCGTATATAAAATATATAGCGCCGGGCCCTGCCCCGGGGACCTCCAGATAGGCGGCAAGTGCTTCCATTTGGTCCAGGCGATAAACGCGGCGTCCCCGAACCAGCTGCCAGTGCTGCCCCCCGACAGCCTTGTCGAGGTGGAGTTGGAGCCCAAAATAACGTATGTAGACGTCTACATACCCAGGTACAACGACACGTTCAAGCTGTACAGTTGCACCGACGGCTCTGGCAACACGTACTACTACATGTATATGGAGTCCCCCCTCTACACGCTCTGGCCCGCCCGCCTGACGTGGTACAACAGTACAGCGTCAGAGTACTTGTACTTGGATACGGGCCCCTACACCATACAGTGCGTCCCGGTCCCCACCGACATTGATAAGGTGCAGTTCACGTCGAGCGTCCGCGGCCTCGCCGCGCACTACGCCATGACGTGGGACCCCTCGGGGTCGGTGACCGCGAGGACCCAGCACACCGCATACGTCATCTACGGCCCCGGAGGGCTGTGGTGGTGGATCCCCCAGCCAGGCTCGAAGGTGCAGGTCGTCGTGGACACCGACGGCGTAACTGGCGGCCCGGCCTGCTATACGGGAGCCTGCTACGTCACCCTCGTCATCAACGGCGACGCCCAGCTACCGGACCCCAACGCCCACATAGCGTGGTTCTACCAGCCCAACACCCAGCCGTGGGACTTCTACCCCGCGCCGGGCGATGCCTGGCCCGGCGGGTGCCAAGCCCTGAACGGCACGGTGACGGACAACTACGGCAACGTCTACAACATATCCATACCCGCCTCGGCCTCCTGCTTCTACGGAGTGCTTACGTTCTCGTGGAGCAGCACGAACATAGGGCCGGGCGCCTACGCCTACACCAGGGCGGCGCAGGCCATCCCGCTGAGCGCCGCCACGGTGGGGGAGCCCGGCGTGTGGGGGACGGGGACGTATGTCTACTGGCCAGGCGCGAGGCCCATGCCGATTGTTGCGAGCCGCTGCACCATACCGGGCTACATAACCAACGGCACGTGCTACGTATGGTCCGTGGTCTACGACGCCGGCACGGCACACCTCGACGTCACGACCCTGTGGAGCGCCAGGACGTTCGGCCGGATATATCCGCCCCTAGACATATATACAGGGGACTGGGTCCTCACGGCCAACGGCACCGAGTACGCCGCTTGGGTGGTCGGGAGCCCGGCCGTGTCGGGCGCCTTCCATACCCTGGCCGTGGTCTACGCCGAGCCGCCGCTCTACAACATCACTATATATAGGTACCACACGAACCTCATGGACGTGCTGGGCCTCTACGGCCCCCAGCTGGTGGGCTTATCGTACGCCTACCCGGCGTACCAGACTACGCCGTACGGACTCTACGACGTCTCCATGCCCCCCGTCTACGCCAACGGCGTCATATCGGCCAAGGTCCAGACGCTCCCGGCGAACCAGGAATCCCAAGAGGAGGACGTGGCGGTCGTGCTGACCCGGCCGCCGCCGTCGATCTACGCGCCGTCGACGTCATGACCATCCCCCTGAGGCTCCTCCTCCTCTTCGCCGCCTCGGCGGCCGTCGTGGCGATAGTCGTCTGGCCGAACTCGGTCTCCATGCCGTTCCAGCCCGGCCGGCCCTACACCGGCCCGGGCTTCGAGGTCGTGGGCGACACGCCCTGCCCCATCTCCGGCTGGATCGCGCTGGCGCCCCCTGGCGCCCCATCGGCGGCGTCCCCATCCCTGGCCATAGCCCCCACGCCGCCGCCTACGACGACCACCACGACTACGACGACGGCCACGACCACTACGACGACGACTATCGCTCCGCCGCCAGCGGCGCAACAGCCGCCGACGTACCCCATAGCCTGCGTCCAGCCGGTCTATCTGGCGAATGTCGGGGCGGTGGCGGTTCCAGTGGCAGGCGAGTGGCTCGGGACGACGTTTATAGGCTCCAACAGCTACGACACATACAGCTACTACCTGGTCCCTGCGCCGCCCAACGCCAGCTTCGTCGTGTATGGAGGACAGGGCTATCTGGTCTCCAAAGAGTACTTCGCGCCGTTCAACTACACCCTGTACATAGTCGAGCCCGTCGCCGCCGTCCCCGACGTGGCGGGCTGGCGCTATATAGGCGATATAAACGTGTACTATTACGGCAGGGCGGACATCTACCACCTCTACCTCGCCAATGCGACGTGGCGGTTCTACAGGGTGGACTACGTGAACGCCACAATCACGGCGAACCCGGCGATGTACTACTTCCTGCCGAGGAAATGAGGCGCCTGCCGCTCCTCCTCCTCATCGCCTCGACGGTCTTCGCCACGGTGTGGATCTGGGTGGCGGCCCCCACCGACGCCAGCCTCGCCGTCCACGTGAACATGACGCACTGCGTGGTGGGGAGGCCCGAGGCCTGGTGCCCCGCCGTGGCCATGTGCCCGCCGCACACGGCGGCGGCGTCATTGGCGGTGAGCCCCCGCGACATAATCGACTGGGCGGTTGCGAAGGGCTCGATAGGGTGGGTCAACATAACCGTCAGGCGGAACCTCATGTGGGTCGACGCCAACTATTGCTGGCGGGGCTACGGCACGTACGTCTCGATATGCATGCCGAAGCCCGTGTGGGCCAACGTGGTGATAAAGGCCGACCAGGTCTGGCTCAACGGGACGGTCAGGCCGTTCTCGATGACCTTGACGCAGCCCAACTACGTGACCGACACGGCGGTCTGCTTCGACTACTACCTGCAGCCCACGGCCGCGGTCCCCCTGGGGCAGGGGGACTACATATACGCCGTGCCCTACGCCTTCGACAACATGACTATCGTGGTGACGGGGAGGTGGTTCCCCGTCAAGACGCCCTCGTGACGCCGAAAAGCTGTTTTTAAACACGTCCGTAGGGGGTGGCATGGACAAATCCCTAGTCGGAATAGCGGTTGCGGTGCTCGCGCTCGTGGTCGCGGCCTACTCGGTGATGCTGGCCAGCAGGCCACCCGCCAAGGCCAACGCCACGTCGCCCGCCGTCCCCCAGGTCAAGGTGAACCTGACCAACGCGGTGTCGCTCCCCGGCCAGGGGGTATACACCGTGCCCCTCGGATGGATCAACGTGACCGGCGGCCCTGTGGCGGTCCAGCTCACCGCGACGCCAGCCAGCGGCGGCTTCGACTTCGTGATAGACGGCGCTAGGTACGGCCCCACGGCCACGGCGCTGTTGGGCCCCGGGCTACATAAGGTGTCGGCCATTATAGTGGCCTTGGCGAACCAGACGATACAAATAAGCTACCAGGTGTGGGGTTGATATGAGGACGCCCTTGCCCGTCCTGGTCGCCGCCCTCGCGGCCATAGCGGCTGGCGTGGTTATGTTGAACGTGGCGGTGCCCGCGCAGCCTGCCAGCGTTGTGATAAACGCCTCGGCGCTCCTGCCCGGGCAGAACATGACGTTGCATTTGAACTACATCCCTATGAACATAACCGTGATCCCGTCCAACAATACGTATTTGGGGACGTGGGTATGTATGTACTACCACGGTACGCTGATAGACACAGCTGGCTACCCCTGGGTCGATAGCTACTCGTTCTACGTCTCGGGGACCACGTACACACAGAGGTTCGCCGCCGCGGCGGACTTCAAGAGCTCGAACATGACTATATTTGTCACGCTCGGAGGGGCGGGCTACACCTGTCCGCCCAACGTGGGCTAAAACCAACCCGTTTTTTGCCCCCCTATAGCTGTATAAATACTCCTGCATATGGGTCTGCCATGAGGGCCCCGCTCCTGGCCCTGGCGGCGATACTGCTCATAGTGGGGCAGTACAGCTGCCCGTGAGGCCGTTCGAGGCGGGCGGGCTACGCCGGGCTTCTCGCCGATGCAGTATTCCTAATTTTATTGCTATTTTTGAGGGGCGCGTCTTGAGGCCCGCTGACATAGCTGTTTTTAAACCCACCCACAGATACGGGCATGTCAAGCGAATATAGAGTGGGGTCGATACCCGACGCGGTTAAGGGCTCGCCGATGGTCGAGGAGGCGGAGGAGCAGTACAAAATTGGCTACGGCATGGGCGTGTGCCTGTACCTGAAGCAGGCGTTCCCCGAGGACTTCCAGCGGCTGTTCCCCGGAGGCGAGGCGGAGTGCGTGCAGAAGCTCGGCACGGCCGCCGACGCGTACTTCGACATGTGGAAGGTCAAGTATCCCAGGGGCGTGGCGAAGAAGGCCCTGGCGACCCTCGCCGCGGCTGGCCAGTAGGCCCCTCCCAAACCGTTTTTATTTTCCCCCCGTCTTTACCTCCATGTGCGAGTGCGTGGAGAAGGTGCTGGACGAGCTCGTCAGGCGGGGGGTCGTAAGCGCCAAGGAGGCCGACGCCGTAAGGGCGAGCATAATGAAGAGGTCTAAGCTGGTATGAGGCTGAGGGAGGTAGCCCTGGCCGCGGCCTACATAGCGTCCCACGTGGCCTTGGACGTCGTGGGGGCGGGGGCGCCGGCGGCGGCCGTGGTGGACGTGGCGTTCCTGATCGGCTTCCTCTACGCGCTCATGGACAGCGTGGAGCGGGAGGTCTCCGACCTGGGCATCCACGGCATATACAACGTCATGCTCGTGTCGTGGGTCGCCGCGATTCCGCAGACCGTCGTCGCCGTATTCTTCGCCCAGGCCGGCCTCTACACGGCGGCCTTCCTCGACTCCATGGTGTCGACCCTCATAGACGCCTTCGTCGTGACGGCGCTGGTGAGGGTGCAGTACCTCGACGCCTTCAGGCGGGACTGGCACCTCATCCTCCTGTGGGTCGCCGCCACCCTGGCCTTCGGCGCCACCGTCGCGGCGCCGCTCAGCCTCGGCCTCCAGCCGGAGCCGTACTACGCCGGCTGGTTCCTGATGGGGGCGGTCGGCCTCCCCCTCCTCTTCGCGAGGGGGATAGCGGGCAGGCCGGCGGTGAGTACGGCCACGGCCGTCAACTTGATAATCAACACCGTGCTCGTGGTCTACACGGCCTGGAACCTGGGCCAGGACCTGGCGGTCTGGCACATATCTGAGAGCCAGCTCGGCACGGCCGCGGCGGTCGTGGCGACGCTCCCCGACGTCATCACCGCCCTGCTGATAAGGGCCGTCATAGGGAGGGTGACGGCGGAGCTCGCCGCGTCGGAGGACGCCATAAGGACCATGTTCGCCGCGGCGATCCACGACCAAATAAGCGACCCGGCCCTTGTCCTCCTGATTGCGCCGATCTCGGCGCTCTACTTCCCCCACTGGCTCAACATATTCATATCCGTCCTCAAGCTGACGCTGCTCGACAGGAGGGCCTTCCTCCTCCTCGGCCTCCCCGCCGCCGTAGCCACCACGGCGGCGCTTATTACGGGGAAGGCTGTATTTATACCGATGTGACGCATAGGGCATGAGGCGGATACTCGCGGCCTACCAGTTCGCCGTCGCCGTCGGCCTCGCGATGCTGTTCATCGACATGGCGATGGCGGGGGTCAGGGGCGCGGGCCAGGCGGCGTGGATAACCGTCGTGGCGGGGCTCCTCTCCGCGACGTTCATATGGGGCTACCTGACCTACGCGATAGAGGAGTGGGGCGACTTCACGCCCCAGTCGTGGCAGTACATGGCCGTGTTCCCCCTGGCCTACATGGTGATATTCTTCGCCGCAACGGCCCTTTCGCTCTTCGGCGAGGGGGCGACGAACATGGCGGTGTGGGCCGCCTTCCTGGCGTCGGCAGGGCTGATACTCTACACGGCGCGCGGCATGCCGCTCCACCTCTCGTCGGGCGACCCCCTGGGGGACGTCCTGGCCGGCGTCAAGCTTCTGCCGCTGGCCCTCGCGGCGGGCCTCCCCGGCTTCTGGCTCGTCCTGCCAGCCTACGAGGCGCTCAGGGCCGCCGCCAGGAGGGCCTGGCTCATGGCCATATCGATAGGCGCGTCGATGCTCCTCGCCGTATTGGCGCCGTGGACCGCCACAGGGAGCATAGCCAGCCTGGCCAGCCTCCAGTACACGGGCGTGGAGGTCCTGGCGTGGCCGGGCATAATCGCCTGGGAGGAGCTGATATCGAGGTTCCTCCTGCCGGCGGTGGGCCCCCTCGCCAACTACATGTTCGTGGTCCTGCACGTCCCCTCCAGGACCCTCGCCGCGCTGACCTTGGCGCCCGCGATAGTTGCGGCGATCTCCATGGCCACGAGGTGGGTGACCGACGTGTACCGCCGCCACGGCATCATAGGCGCCATAGCGGCGCATGCGGTCTACAACGGCATGATCTCCTGGGTCATGGGGCTGGTGTACTACCCCGTCACGACGGCCGCCTCCCTGGCGGCCCTGGCGGGGCTGTATATATACGCCTGGTCGAGGGGCAAGCTATGACGGTCCCCGCCCGCCTGCTGGCCATGGCGAGCCTCGCGGTGCTCGCCTACGTCCTGCACCACGCCTACGTCGCGTCGGCCGTCGTCAAGCCCTACGGCGAGGTCCTGATAGTTGCCCACAACGTTGTCGTGCACAACGCGACCTGCCCCACCCAATGCGTGAGACAGGTCGGCCCCATGTACATAGCCGCGATTCAGGACGGCTATGCCGAGGTCGAGGACGGCTTCGTCCTAGGTATGTACAGTATATACCAAAAAGGCTAGGCTTTTTTCGCCGTCCTGTACTCCTGGAGCGTCATCCTGCACTCGTTGAGCTCGCCCTGGTACCTCGTGATGAACTGGCGCCAGGCGTCCAGGTCGGCCTTGTCCGCTATGCCTAGGTCCATCCTGGCGAGGGCCCAGGAGGCCCTGGCGGCGTCCCACGGCGGGGCGAAGACCTCTATTGTGACGCGGTGTGGCTCCTGCCCTGCGTAGCCCATGGCGACGTAGACCTCCGCCGGCGAGGCGGGGAACCGCGCGGCGGACTCTATGTGCTCGACCTGGACCAGCCTCCCCGCCTGGTCCCTGAGGAAGCCGTGGTTGTCAACGTACACCTCCCACACCGAGACCCCGGCGGGCTCTATGAGGACGAGGATGTACTTGAGGAGCGCCACGTAGTCCGCCGTCTTGCGGACGTAGGGGACCCTCCTCTCCTTGAGCAGCAGCTCGAACTCCTGGAGGGCTTGCGTCGTGTACGGCCAGCACTGCCTGCCGCCGAGGCCGAATACGCCCAGCGGCGACGTGGAGACGCAGACCTCCCTCCTGACCCTGTCGATGGCGAGGTCCACGTAGCTGTCCGCCGACGCGTCGTAGAGCTTGTATGCCGCTATGGACATAGCACGACCAGGTCGACGCTCCTCTTGTCAAGCCTGGCCAGCAAGCTTCGGAGCTCCTCGGGGAGGTCCCTCGTGTGTATGTACATATACACGCCGGCTTGGGTCGCGTAGATCTTGCCCGTCGTCTTGACGCAGATCATCGACGTCTCCGCGCCCCTCCCCTTTCCTGCTGTGCCTGCGGCGCCTCCGCCGCCTCCTTCTCCTTCCCCTTTGCGGAGCTCCTCGGGCGGCCCCGCTTCTCGAAGCATCTTTTCTGCGCGGTCGAGAGGACGAAGTCCAGCTCCGCCTCCAGGAAGGGCCTCTCCAGCTCGAACCTCGCCACGTCTATCGCCCGCCTCAGCACGGGTCGGACCCCCTGCGGCCCCACCTCCACGCATATCAGCTGGGGCGTCCGCACCGCGAGCTTCAGGACCCCATCGAATATATATTCGTAAAGAGCCTTCTTGTAGGGGAAGGCCTCCGGCGTCATGACGTACACGCCGCGCCTCCTCAGCGACGTTATGAAGAGCGGCTGCTCCCTCATGAGCCGCTGGCAGTGGGGGCACTCCCTCGACACCACCAGGAAGCAGGCCGTGCATGTCGCCGCGGCGGCCATCGCTCATATGGACGCCCTGAGGGCCTCGGCGTAGAAGAACGCCGCGACGGCCCTAAGCGCCTGCACCGCCACGAGGGGCACCAGGCACGGCGGCTCGAACGTGATTGCGTTGAAGTAGGCGGCGAGCTCGTCGTGGAGGTAGAGCAGGGGGCGGAGGACGGCCTTCACCTCAGTCAAGGCAGTGCAGCACCGGAAGTCGGCGTAGTAGTACTTGTTGTACATCGGATATCTCTCTATCTCGTCGGCCAGGCGGTCGGCGACGGCCTGGATGTACGCCGGAAGCAGGTAGCCCCGCACCGCGGCGTAGACCGCCGCGGCGTCGGGCTTCTTGCTCATCAGCTCCTTGAGGAGCTCCAGGGGGTACGTATACGCCTCCCTCTTGATGAGCTCGGCGAGCTCGGCGTAGGCGTCGGCGCTTGCCCCCCGCGCCGCGAGGGCGGCGGCGGAATTGGCCACCTCCTCGGCGGCCCGGGGATCCATGGTAGCCCTTATCCGGCACATGTTAAGATTCCTTATGGCCATTTAAATACAGGTGACCTATATTTAAACCGGAGCCATAAGGAACCATATGGCTCCGAGCTCGGGCGGAGGGATAAGGGTCAGCTGGCAGTGGATAGCCGCCGCCTTCGTGGCCATAGCGGCGATCTGGTGGATATGGACCGTGAACACGGCGCCGCCGAGGCCCGCCAACGTGGTGACCATAACCGCGACGCAGCCGCCCCAGCAGCCGCCGCCCGCCGCCGCCCCGCCGCTGGCGGGGGCGGGAGGGTTGGGGGCGGCCGCCGGCCCGCCGCCCTGCCAAGGCGTCCAAGTGACGTACAGGTGGCTGACCGTCTGCGGCGCCGTGACCATGGACTCGCAGTATGTATATCTCTACAGGGGGTACATCTACGCGCCTGGAAACCTCACGGCGTTCCGCCTCGCCGGGGACACCTCGTCGTGCGTGTTCAGCGTGGCGTCGAGCACGCTCTATGTGAACTGCACGTCAATGATAGCCGTCGCGAGGGCGAGATGAGCGCGGTCGAGTACGCCTTGGCGGCGTTGTTAGCAGGCTCCATAGCGGTGCAGGCAATAGCGGCGCGCGAGGTGGCGAGGCTGGCCAGGACCGCCGAGATGATGTACTCCCTGCTCTACTACTCAGCCGCCGAGGCGCCGCAACAGCCCGGGCCGCAGGCCGCGGAGGCGGCGGCCGGGCAACAGGCCGACGAGCGGCAGGAACAGCCGCAGCAAGCGGCCGCCGACGAGTGCGTCGTGGACCTCGTGAGGCGGTATGGATGCGTGCACCTGGCCGACGTCAAGGCCAAGTGCAACGCAGGCATGAGGGCGCTGGCCAGGATGAGGAGGGAGGGCAAGATAACGATCACCAGGGACAACAGGGTATGTCCAAAATAGACCCGCGCGAGCTGGTGCTGGCCGCCGCGCTCTACAGGGGCGGCGCGGTCGGGCATACGTACGGCTATGTGTCCTGCAGGGACGTGGACTCGATGGGCAGGAGGGTCTGCGTGTCCTACGGCGACGTGGACTTCATAGTCGCGGAGCTGGTTGCCGAGGGGCTGATGAGGAGGGAGTGGGGCGGCGTGCTGCGTCTCACCGAGGCCGGCAGGCAGGCCGCGCGGGCCGCGGCGAAGCGCCTCGGGCGGAGGGGCAGAGACGTGGCGAAGTACGCCGCGGCGGAGGGCGACATATCCAAGATAATAGAGCTGCTGGAGAAGAACAGGGTTGTAGAAAAGAGGGGGGACTACTACAAAACGGGCCTGTTTTAGAGCCCCCGCGCGTCGGGGGCCCACTTAGCGTCCAATATCTTTTCGACGACGCACTTGATGTGTCTGTATCCGCTGAGCTTGCCGCAGTCGTCTGTCATGGGCACTCGCCGACACGGAGGGGCTTGTCGGTGGCCACGAACTCGCGCGCGACGAACTCAAGCATCTCCTCGACGCTGTCGAAGACCCACAAGTCCTCCTCCTCCGTGTGGTGGACTACGTAGCGAATCATGCCGTCGCACGGCACCTCGTGGATCCTTATCACATCTATCCACTCCTGTCCCCTAAAGATGCAGTATTTCCTCAGCCTCATAGCCTGAAGGGCGACATCTTTTGTGTGGCGATAATTAGATCTATCTCCTCAAGGTCCGAGCCCGCTATCCACTTCTCGTAGTGTATATATTCATCCATCGAGCTGAACACGCGCACCTCGTCGTCGATCTCCACCACGACGCGCCCCGCCTTAAGCAGACGCGGATAGTTCTCCTTGTTCGTCGACACACTGATTGCGACCTCATGCGTCTCGGGGTCTCTGTCGAACGAAAAGAGATCGATTTCGCGCCCCACCGACCCGAAGGGGATTTTTTCTGCCATGTGTATAGTGAAAACACGTGTTTATAAACATTTCGCCCCTTCTTTAGGGGCGGAAAAAGGAAAAAAGGTAA